>JGI24140J50213_10000969_pt1 | contig 12986 bp, 12 predicted proteins | sample BarGraIncu00222A_FD_50213 | JGI IMG/M metagenome (IMG submission 50213)
CCGGCAGCCACGTTCGTCAGAGCTGTGAGGTGGGAGTCGACTGGAAGCCCCATACCCGAGGTGACCACAGTGTCAGGGTCGAGCAGCAGCACGCTGGCGGCGGAGGCAACATGTACCAGCGCGGTATGAGCCGTCCGTCCCGACAGGCTCTGAGCCCCGATGATCGCTACCGTCGTGCTCGCGTCGACCCGTTGGTGCAGAAGCTCGTCCTGGCTGCGCACGACAGTGACGGTGACTCCGTGGCCGGCCAACACGTGCGCCAGGCCCTGAGCCCCGGCGAAACCGGGGTTTGCCGGGTCGAGGTCATCGGTGTTGCCTGGGGAGCCTTGGGTCAGCAGTGTCACTGCCAGGACGCTCGCCACCAGCAGCATCATCACTATCAGGGGACTGCGCCATCGGCGCCACCTGGATGCCGAGGCTCTGGTGGGGTGCGCGGTGGTCGTCATACCTGGGGCGCCTTCGGCCATGAGGCCATGAGCAGGGGACGGGTTCTGGACAGCTCAGCATCCAGGTCAACGACCTGGCGTGCGTGCGCGGCGTCCGAGCGATGATGTCCGTAGCGTACGGAGTCGAAGAGGTCGCCAGCTCGCACAAGGCGCTCGCCGTGCTTTGGGAACGGTGATGTCAGCGCCAGACTCACCTCATGTGCAGTGCGCCCGGGGGAGTCATCGAGTACCCCCCGATCGCTCATGTCCTTGGCGATGGCCCGGAACCCGTTCACGACGGCTTCCCCGTAACGGCCATCGCGCAGAGCCTGGGCAGCAAGGTCGCGGTAGAGCCCGGGCGTGATCCGGACGTCATCCAGTGCGGCCCGATCGATGGCTGCAACGCTCCTGTCACGACGCACTCTTGGCAGGACCCAGGCCAGGAGAGCGATCACGGCCACAGCGATGAGCACCGTGATGGCAGGGGACAGTCCGGCCACCTGACCCACACCCTGCAGGATCTTCGACATCAGGCTGGAGATCCACCTGCCCAGTGAGTCAAGCCACGGGCTCTGGTAGTCGGCGCCTTGGAGCTCCTGCTTCAGCCAGCTCCGCGCCTCTGGAGGTGTGGGGCTCAGGCCGCGCGACAGTGACCAGCCCACCGATGTCATCACAGACCCCCTTCGAAACCGTCGGCGTGCACCACGCGGGGGCGAGGGTGGGGTTGAGAGGCTGTGTTAATTCCGTTCATCACGGATCAGAGCGGCGGGGCCGGGTTTGAGCGCGACTCACGCAGGAGGACCACGTCCAGAGCCTCGAGCCGCATCCGTCGATCGATGTAGAGCAAGCCGGTAACCGCCGCCACGAAAGGCGTCGTGATGGCCCCGGTGAGCAGCGCCGACAGGTGCGAGACGAAGGTCTGGATCATCTGGCCGGAGTCGCTACCCTGACCGGACACGAAGAGGATGGTCACCCTGATGACTGCTAACGGTAGGCCAAGCAGCACAGTGGCGATGTAGGCGAGCAACCCGGCCACCAGCGTGATGCCCAGGATCCGCCAGAACGCGCCTTTGGTGAGTGCGAAGGAGCGTCGCAGCCCGGTGAGCACGCCATGGCCTTCGAGCACGATGGCGGGCGCAGCCAGCGAGATCTTCGTGGAAACCGCCACGAGCAGGACGATCAAGATGAGCAGGCCGAAGAACGTCAGGATCAGTCCCGCGCCAATGTTGTTGTTGATCAGTACCAGCACACCTGGCCCGACCAGCAACGCCGTTGACAGCAGGGTGAAGAGCCCGGTCAGCAGCAGTAGCCCGACCAGGGACCGCACCCGAGCGTGCGTGGCTGCCCAGGTGGCACCGATATCCGGTTTGCGGCCGAGCACTGCCTGGCCCACGACATACACCAGCAGTCCGCTCAGGATGGCCGTCGCGACGGTGGTGGACAAGTTCTGCAGAAGCGCCGAGGGGTACCCGGCGAAGGACCGGGCGGTGGGTCCCAGCTTGCTCATCTGGGTCGCGATCAGATGCGTGGCGCCGATTCCGAGCGCGGCGGACGGGACCAGGAAGAGAGCCAGCACTATTGCCGACAGGCCGACCATCGACTTCGGGTTGAAACGGATGGCCTTCATCGCGCCGTCCAGGATGTCACCGAAGCTCAGAGGCGCCAGTGGCACGATGCCCGGCTTGTGAGCCGTCAGCATCGGGACCGTGGCCATCGGTGCCTGTCCAGGGTAGAACGGTGGCGACAGGGGGGGACCGGTTGGCGGGGGAGTGCCTGGGGGCAGCATGGCAGGCCCCAGGCCCAGCGGTGGTTCGTGGTCCTGCGGTCCGGGGGCGGGGTATCCGCCGGTCGCCGTCATCTGTCTCCCTGCATCTGGTGTCGGCCCCTCATGGCCAGGGCGAGCCGCCCGAAGCCTTGCCAGGCAGTACCCGTCGCAGACAACCTGTAGAAGAGAGGTTACCGGGTCGAGGCCGTGGTCACTGCCGCCGGCGTCACTGCGCCCGCCGGCGCCGCGGAACCAACTCGTGACGTCCGGTGGGCACAGACGAGATGACGTGTGTGGCCCTGGGGAGATAGCACCGTGAGATACGAGGTGCGCTGGTCTGTGGGCAGACCCCGGCGAAAGCTCAGGAGTGGGTCCCAGCGCGGTGGCCGGTGAGGGTCTGGCTGGGGCAGATAGCCAGTCAGTGATCGCGGGCACCGTGAGGCCGCTGGGGTGCTAGTGGCCCTTGGGGTGCCAGACGGTCTTGGTCTCCAGGTAGGCCTTGATCCGGGTCAGGTCCGGTGCGGCCGACCAGTCGGGCTCGACCGCGTCAAGCCCGTCGCCGGCCGGGCGCAGAACGCGTTTGAGGTTATCGGCGCTGGCCCGCTCGAGCTCTGCCCATGAGAGGTCGTCGGCGTCGGCGGCGCCCGAGAGGTCAATGGCGTTGACGTCGCGGTGGGTGGCCAGCCAGGGCGCGATCTCGGCGGTGCGCCCGGTGATCAGGTTGACGACCCCCGCCGGCACGTCGGAGGTCGCCAGGACCTCTGAGAGGGTCACCGCGGGCAGTGGTCGCGCTTGGCTGGCAACCACGACGGCCGTGTTGCCGCTGACAATGATCGGGGCCAGGACAGCGACCAGACCGAGCAGTGAGGAGTGTTGAGGTGCGAGTGCGGCGACCACCCCGGCGGGCTCTGGTGCGGAGATGTTGAAGTACGCCCCGGTGACCGGGTTGAGCCCGCCCAGGATCTGGGCGATCTTGTCCGACCACCCGGCGTACCAGACCCAGCGGTCGATGGCCTGGGAGACCACCTGGTCAGCGCGGCTGGGGGGCAGCCCTTCCGCCGTGGCGACATCGGAGGCGAACTGAGCGCGCCGGCCCTCCATCAGCTCAGCCACCCGATAGAGCACCTGACCACGGTTGTAGGCGCTTGCCCCGGCCCATTTCCCGAAGGCACCCCGGGCAGCCACGACAGCGTCCCGGGCGTCCTTGCGGGAGCCCATCGCGGCGTTGGCCAGAAAGCTGCCGGCAGCGGCACGCACTTCGTAGGTGCGGCCGGACTCGCTGCGTGGGAACGCCCCGCCGATATAGAGCTTGTAGGTCTTGCGCACCTCGATACGTTGATCGTGGCCACCATGGGGCTGGGACCCGCTACGTCGAGGTGCCGCGGGGCTCATCGGGTGGCTCCGGTGGTGACGTAGGCCTGCAGGCCGTGGCGGCCGCCTTCTCGGCCGTAGCCGGACTCCTTGTAGCCGCCGAAGGGAGAGGTGGGGTCGAAGCGGTTGAAAGTGTTGGCCCAGACCACCCCGGCCCGCAGCTGGTCAGCCATCCACAGGATGCGCGAGCCCTTCTCCGTCCAGATCCCTGCCGACAGCCCATACGGCGTGTTGTTGGCTTTTGCGACCGCTTCCTGCGGGGTGCGAAAGGTCAGAACCGACAGTACCGGCCCGAAGATCTCTTCCTGGGCAATCCGGTGGGACTGGGAGACCTCGGTGAAGACTGTTGGGGGGAACCAGAATCCGCGATCTGGAAAGGCGCAGGGCGCGCTCCATCGGGTGGCGCCCTCAGACTCTCCGACCTGCGTCAGCTCGCGGATCCGGGCAAGTTGGGCTGCGGAGTTGATGGCGCCGATGTCGGTGTTCTTGTCCAGCGGGTCGCCGACCCGCAGGGTCTGCAGACGGCGTTTGAGCCGCATGACGACGTCATCTGCGACGTTCTCCTGCACCAGCAGACGGGAGCCTGCGCAGCAGACGTGACCCTGGTTGAAGAAGATCCCGTTGACGATTCCCTCGACCGCCTCGTCGATGGGGGCGTCGTCGAAGACGATGTTGGCGGCCTTTCCGCCGAGCTCAAGAGTGGCCCGTTTGCGCGTTCCGGCAATGGAGCGGGCAATCTCCTTGCCCACCTGCGTCGATCCGGTGAAGGCGACCTTGTCGACCCCAGGGTGCTCGATGAGGTGGCGCCCGGTCTGTCCTGCCCCGGTGATGATGTTGACCACCCCGGCCGGCAGGTCGGCCTGCTGGCAGACTTCGGCAAACAGCAGCGCGGTCAGCGGTGTCGTCTCGGCGGGCTTGAGCACGACGGTGTTTCCGGTGGCCAGGGCGGGGGCGATCTTCCACGACAGCATGAGCAACGGGAAGTTCCATGGGATGACCTGGCCCACGACACCGAGGGGTTTCGGGCCCTGACCGCCTCCACCCGCGAGGCCGGCGTACTCGAGCTTGTCCGCCCAGCCTGCGTGGTAGAAGAAGTGCGCCGCGGCCAGGGGGACGTCGACGTCGCGCGACTCCTTGATCGGCTTGCCGTTGTCCAGCGTCTCCAGAACGGCGAACTCCCGGGCGCGCTCGGCCAGGATGCGCGCGATGCGAAACAGATACTTGCCGCGTTCCGCGCCGGGCAAGCGGCCCCATGGTCCCTCGAAGGCCTTTCGGGCAGCCCGAACTGCCGCGTCGACGTCGCCCTGCCCTGCGTCGGTGACCTCGGCCAGGACCTCCTCAGAGGACGGGTTGATGGTCTTGAACCTCGACCCGTCGGTTGACTGGACGAACTCCCCGCCGATGAACAGCCCGTATGACGGGCGGATGGTGACGATGGCCCGTGACTCGGGCGCTGGAGCGTAGTCGAACTTGGCCATGGTGTGTCTTAGCTCCTTAGCATCAGTCGATGCTCACGTAGTCGGGACCTGAGTAGTGGCCGGTCGCCAGCTTCTGCCGTTGCTGGAGAAGGTCGTTGAGCAGGCCAGAGGCTCCGAAACGAAACCGGGCGGGGTCGAGCCAGTCGTCACCGGCCACCTCGTTGACCATCACCAGGTACTTCAAGGCGTCCTTGGTCGTCCTGATGCCCCCGGCCGGTTTCACCCCGACCCGGCTGCCGGTGAGCGTGTGCCAGTCGCGGACTGCCTCGAGCATGATCAGCGTCACCGGCATCGTGGCGGCCGGCGATACTTTTCCGGTCGATGTCTTGATGAAGTCAGCACCCGCCAGCATGGCCAGCCAGCTGGCTCGGCGCACGTTGTCGTAGGTCACGAGCTCGCCGGTCTCAAAAATTACCTTCAGGTGTGCCGGAGCGCCGCGGGTACCCTCATGGCCGCAGGCTGCCTTGATGGCTGCGATCTCGTTGAACACCTGGAGGTACCTACCGGACAGGAACGCTCCCCGGTCAATGACCATGTCGATCTCGTGCGCACCGGCGTGCAGCGCGTCGCGGGTGTCGGTGAGCTTGACCTCCATCGTGGCCCGGCCGGAAGGGAAGGCGGCCGTCACCGCCGCGACGTGGATGTTGCTGCCCCGCAGCGCGTCCACGGCCACCGGGACCATGTCGGCGTAGATGCAGACTGCCGCGACCTGGGGCGTGGCGGGGTCACCAGGGTCAGGGGCCATCGCCTTGGCGCACAGTGAGCGCACCTTGCGCTCGGTGTCGGCGCCCTCCAGGGTGGTCAGGTCGATCATGGCGATTGCGGTGTCGATGGCCCACGCTTTTGATGTGGTCTTAACGGAGCGAGTCGCCAGGGCGGCCGCCCGCGCATCTGCGCCGACGTGGTCGACCCCGGGCAGCCCGTGCAGCCACCTGGTCAGCGAGGCGTTGGTTAGCGATGCGACTCCGAGCAGTTCGCGCGCACCTGCTGCAGCCGTGGTTGAGCTCACGGCCGAGAGTCTATCGGCCTCGTCTTTGCTGATCTGAATCGCAGCGATCGGTTATGTTCGCCCAGCGACGGTGCGAGGATGAAGGGGATGGCTATCAAGAGCTCCATGGCGCAGCGGGTATTTCGCCAGCGTTCATCCGTGTGGCTGGCTGTCATGAGCGCTGTGACGGCCGTGCTCCTTCTGCTGTCGTTGGTCCGGAGCTGGGCGACGTATCCACGGCCCTTGTTTGGTGCATGGGTGCTTTTGGGTGTGGCCGTCGCGTGGTCGATATTTGTCCGGCCCTCGGTCGTCATCGATGCGCAGGGCGTGGCCATCAGGAACATCGTGCGTGACATTCACATCCCGTGGGCCGCCCTGACCGATGTCAGCACCCGGTGGAACCTCAAAGTCACGGCGGGCAACCAGGGTTACAACGCTTGGGCCATATCCTCCCAGGTGGATCGGCCCAGCAGTGCCTCGAGCGGTCTGTTTCGAATCCCGGTAGCCGTACGCTCGAACCGGGCAGGTAGCGCTGCCACCTCGGCATCCCCGGCCGCAACGAAAGTCACGGCCCGCGCCGTGGCCGAGTCGATCCGGCGCGCCAAGCAGGAGTATGACGACGCGGTCGTGGCCGGAGAGGTCCCGCCAGCGGCCGATGCCGGCGTGCGCATCGTCTGGCTGCCACTGGTCATGGCCGTTCTCCTGTTGCCAGCCCTCGCGGTGGTCATCTTCTCCTTCGTATGACCTGACGTGACTTAGAGCGCAGCGGCATCAGGCCGGTGTGGTCAACGCGAGCATCGTGGCGCTCATCGCAACAAGACGTCGGGCGGCCTCCGCGCGGGCCGCGACCAGACCAGAGGACTTACGGACTGCAACGATGGCCTCGAGATAGACCTTCAGCTTGGGTTCGGTTCCGCTCGGTCGCACGATCACCCGGCTTTGGTCCTGCAGGAAGTAGCGCAGCCCGTCGGTCGGCGGCAGCCCTTGCGCCCCGTCGGCCAGATCGTCGATCCGGGTGACCGCGATCCCGCCCAGGACCGGCGGCGGCTGTTTCCGGAGCCGGGACATCACGATGTCCAGCAGGCTCAGGTCGTCGACCCGGACGGAAAAGGCATCGGTGGCGTGGACCCCGTGCCGAAGCGCCAGGGCGTCCAGGACGTCCAACAGAGACCGACCATGGTCCCGCAGACCCGCAGCCATCTCTGCGAGCATCAGCGCCGCAGTGATCCCGTCCTTGTCGCGGACCTGCTGGGGGTCGACGCAGTATCCGATGGCCTCCTCGTAGCCAAAGCGCAGCCCGGCCACCCGCGCGATCCACTTGAACCCAGTCAGTGTCTCCTCGTACCTGATTCCCGCGCCGGCGGCCATCGCCGCGAGTAGCCGGGAGGACACGACCGAGCTGGCGAAGACGGCGTCGGGGCTGACCCCGCGACTCAGGATGTGGGCACCGAGCAGTGAGCCGACCTCGTCGCCGCTGAGCATCCGCCACTGCGGGTAGCTGCCCTCAACGGCTTGGTCGGGGTCGAAGACGGCGACCGCGCACCTGTCGGCATCGGGGTCGCTGGCCAGGACGATATCGGGGTGGACCTCGGTCGCCAGCGCTAGCGCGGCGTCGAGAGCACCAGGCTCCTCAGGGTTGGGGAAGCTCAGGGTCGGAAACTCGGCATCGGGTTCCGACTGGCTGGCCACGACGATAGGGGGGTCGAAACCGGCACGAGCGAATGCGGCGACCAGCACGTCACTGCCGACTCCGTGCAGGGCGGTGTGCACGACCCTCAGAGCGCGCGGAGTGTCCGGGGCAAGTACGGCCGTTGCCGCGTCCAGATAAGCCTCCAGCAGGTCCTCGTTCATCGTGGTCCAGCCAGACCGTGACCGAGGGACGTCACCGACGAGATCGACCCGAGCGATGTGCGAGGCGATCTCGGCATCAGAGGGCGCAACGATCTGGATGCCGTCGCCGAGATAGACCTTGTAGCCGTTGTCCCGGGCCGGGTTGTGACTGGCCGTCACCATGACGCCGGCGTCCGCCCCGAGGTGACGGATCGCAAACGCCAGCACCGGAGTTGGCAGCGGGCGCGGCAGCAGCATCGCCCGTGCGCCGGCGGCCACGAGCACCGATGCCGTGTCCCGAGCGAAGAGTGCGGAGTTGTGTCTGGCGTCGAATCCGATGACCACCAGGGGTTCAGGGCAGGACTCCCGCAGGAATGCTGCGAGCCCTGCCGCCGTCCGGATCACCATGGAGCGGTTCATCCGGTTGGGGCCGGCACCCATGGCACCCCGCAGCCCTGCAGTGCCGAACTCGAGCATGCCGGCGAAGCGGTCGGCCAGGTCAGCGCCGGCCTCGGCATCGCCGGAGTTGGCAGCCTCCAGCAGATCGCTGAGCTCAGCGCGTGTCTGCTCATCCGGATCGTCGTCGCGCCAGCGGGTCGCTTCGTCGATCAGGCTCGGTGGGGCGGTAAACGCCGCAGAGCCGTCGGGGGTTCCGTCAGGCGTCATCACTGGCGAGCGATCTGTCCAACAACGGCGGCGAGCAGGCGCCCGCAATGCCCGGCTGCCGCCAGGCCGGCTTCGAGCACGTCGTTGTGGGACAGCGGCTGGGTGCCGATCCCCGCGGCCAGGTTGGTCACCAGTGAGATCCCGAGGATCTCCAGACCGCACTGGCGGGCGGCGATGGCTTCCAGGGTCGTCGACATCCCGACCAGGTCGCCGCCGAGGATCTTCGCCATCTTGACCTCGGCCGGTGTCTCGTAGTGCGGTCCCCGGAACTGTACGTACACGCCCTGGTCCAGAGCGGGATCCAGGGTGCGGGCGATCTCGCGTAGCCGCGCAGAGTACAGATCAGTAAGGTCCACGAAGTTGGCGCCCTCGATGGGGGAGGCTGCCGTGAGGTTGAGATGGTCTCGGATCAGGACGGGGGTCCCCGGCGGCCAAGCCGGGTTGATGCTGCCGGCACCGTTGGTCAGCACGATCGTGGGGCAGCCGCAGGCGGCGGCGGTCCGTACGGCGTGAACGACCTGCCGGACGCCGCGTCCTTCGTAGAAGTGGGTGCGGGTGCCGAAGATCAGCGCCCTGCGGTCGGTGCCGGTGATGGCCACCGATCGAATGACCCCGGCGTGACCGGCGACGGTGGCGCGCGCGAACCCGGGAACATCCGTATTCTCAATCGTGGCGACCGTCTGCCCGATCAGGTCACCGGCTTGCCCCCAGCCGGATCCCAGCACCAGTGCCACGTCATGACGTGGGGTCGCGGACCGACGTGCGATGACCTCGGCTGCGGCGCTGGCAACTGCGAAGGGGTCGACGCCGGCACCTCGCAGATCCAGGGGGGTGGTGCTCGAGTTGGTCACCCGGGCAGCCTAGTGGCGAGGCACGACCCCATGGACCTTGTCGTCACCGACGGGGCCCGGAGTGCTGCAGGCCGGCCCGGGGGCGCGGCTCGCCTTCGAAGCCTAAGTCCGCAGACAGGGCATCGGCCGCGGCCACCACCGCTTCTCCGGCAGGGATGGTGATCGCCGTTGACGCTGCGCCGGACCATGGTGCGAGCTGGATCGCGGCGAGCACAATACCTCTGAAGTCACGAACCGGGGCCGCGTAGCTGGCCGGTTCGGCACCGTCGCCGAGGTGGGCTACGTATCCGCGTTCCCGAGCCTCAGCGCAGCCGGCCAGGAGCTTGTCGTATTCGGGGGCGCCGGCTCGAACCAGTTCGTCCAGGGCGGCTGGCGGCCAGTCCAGTGCGAGCGCCGGTCCGCACGGACCCAGGCCGGGCGCCTCGGGCCCGGCGGCCTCATCGGGTGGCACCGAGATGAGCGTCAGCACCCGCCCTCCGGCCAGCACACAGAGCCTGACCCGTGCATGCTGTTCTTCTGCCAGCGCGTTGAGGTGTCCGCCGGCTGCCCGCACCNGACGCGTCTCGACACCTCGGGCGGCCAACGTGTAGAGGCCTGAGCCCAACTTGTAGGTGCGCGTGTAGGGGTCGCGCTCGACCAGACCTTCGCCCTCGAGCGCGCGCAGTGCGCGCGAGACCTGACTCTTCTCCCGCCCGAGCCGCACCGCGCCAAGACCGCCTCGGCGCAGGCATTCGTCGCTTGCCAGATCTCTGAGAACCTCCATGTCACGGCGCAGTCCGGCTGATTGCGGGGGGGCACCGTGGGCTGCTGCCGAGTCCACTGGCATCTCCGATCGTCGTGTTCTAAGAGCCAGAATCAGCTCGCCAGAACCTATCCTGCGGCAGCATTGCGCGGCGACCTCAGCCAGGGGCTGCCATGGCCGATGGCCACATCTTGTCAGTCGGCCGGGCCCTGGACTGTCAAACTGTTGCAACCAGTGCATCACAATGGCGCACATGACCTCGGCTCATCGCAAGTTGCGATCCGATGGCCGTGACTTAGTTTCGTCTGGTCACTGACGACCACTGACCCGATCACTCGCGATCACCTACAGAACGAGTTCCTCAGACTGCAGGCTGAGATGGGCAAGACGATCGTGTTCGTCACCCATGACTTTGACGAGGCGCTCAAGATGGGGGACCGGATCGCCGTTCTTGGTCCGCGGTCGGTGATCGCCCGGTACGACACCCCTGAGGCGATTCTGGCCTCCCCGGCCAACGACTACGTGGCCAGCTTCATCGGTTCGGGCGGGCAGCTCAAGAGACTTGCCCTGATGCCCTTGTGCGATGCGGCGCTTCGCCCAGCTCCTGCGCGCAACGACCTCCCGGTGATCACCGTGGGGGCCACCCTGCACGACGCACTTGACCTGATGCTGGAGAACGGTCGCGAGAAGGTGCTGGTGGCCGAAGGCGAGACCGGTGACGGGCGGGTCCTGGGATCGATACGGATGGACGACCTGATGGTCGCCATCTCTGAGGAACCCAACGAGGACCAGGGCGCTAGCGCTGAGGCGTCGGTGGCCTCCTGATGGCGACGGCAACGGTCGCCTCCGCAGAACCAGGTACCGGAATCCGTGCGCGCACGCACCGCGTCAGGGTGCTCTGTCGAGGCCGGGCTGGGCTGGCGGGGATGGCTGTACGCCCCATCCTGCTCGGTGCCGTTCCGCTCGCGCTCTCCCTGTGGGTGCATGCCCAGAGCCTTGACTCGATCGAGAGTCGCGCACTGGCACCGCAGCAGATCAGGCTGGCACTCTGGCAGCATGTGCAGCTCTCGCTGGTTGCCACCGCCCTGACGATCGCTATCGCGGTACCTCTTGGAGTCCTGTTGAGCAGGCCCTTCGCCCGATGGGTCAAGCCGATCGGGCTGGGCCTGGGCAACTTCGGCCAGGCCATCCCGTCGATCGGGCTGATCGTCCTGCTTGCGCTCTGGATCGGGATCGGCTTCTGGACGGCGGTGATCGGGCTGGTTGCCTACGCAATTCTGCCGATCCTTCGCAATACGATTGTCGGCCTCGATGGCGTCGACCCTGCGCTGAAGGAAGCAGGCCGAGGTATGGGTATGTCGCGCCTGGCGGTCTTGCGCCGGGTGGAGCTTCCGCTGGCGGTGCCGGTAATCCTCGCCGGCGTCCGCACCGCCCTGGTACTCACCGTAGCAACCGCGGCTCTTGCCACGTTCATTGACGCCGGCGGCCTCGGTGGCGGGTTGATTGCGGGTATCAAGCTAGACCGTCCCAGCATCACCTTGACGTTCGGCATCATCGCTGCAGTGCTCGCACTTTTCGCCGACTGGCTCGGCGGCATCGCCGAGGAAGTGCTGCGGCCCAGGGGTATCTGACCGGCGCAAAGCCTGCATCGTGCCGCTGATTCGCGGCGCGATGGGGTTGCCCACGTTTCTGGATGGATCCCGACGAATTACGGAAGAGAGATCACACCATGCGCACCACCCTTCATCGACTCGCCCCATTGACGGCAGCCCTCGCGGTGGCCAGTGTGGCCGTCTCCGGCTGCACTGTCAGTAAGGCCGCAGGCAGCGACAGCGTGACGAGCGGGTCGATCCAGAAGATTGCCGCGCTCAAGGGCGCCAGCCTCAGGTCGGCTCGAAAGACTTTGACGAACAGCTCGTCCTCGGGCAGGTCGCGATCGTGGCGCTGGAGGCTGCGGGTGCGAGCCCCGTTGACAAGACCAACATCCACGGAACGAACAACACCCGGTTGGCACTGACCGGTGCGGCGGTTGATCTCTACTGGGAGTACACCGGCACAGCCTGGATCAGCTTCCTTAGGCAGACCAAGCCGGTCCCCGACTCGCAGCAGCAGTTCGAAGCGGTCGCCAAGGCGGACGCCGCCAACGGCGTCACGTGGTGGGACCGGGCACCGGCGAACAACACGTATGCGCTGGCCGAGACGCGGGCGACACTGGCTAAGTACGGTGTCAAGACTCTGTCGCAGTATGCGGCGCTGGCGAAGAAGGACCCGGCTGCTGCCTCCCTATGTGTGCAGAGCGAGTTCCAGGGTCGGGACGATGGTTTTCCCGGGGTGCAGAAGGCCTACGGTTTCTCGTTGCCCAGCGTTTCGGAGCACCTGCTGGACACCGCGGTGGTCTACACCGAGCTGGCCAAGGGAGGGACGTGCAACTTCGGTGAGGTGTACACCACCGATGGCCGGGTGGCGTCGCTGAAGCTCAACGTCGTCCAGGACGACAAGAAGTTCTTCCCGATCTACAACCCGGCACTGTCGGTTCGAAGCGATGTCGCCAAGCAGTACCCGGGCTTGGAGACGCTGTTCAAGCCGATCGCTCGAGCGGCGGCCGGGCAACGGACGTCGACCCGCCAGACGTGCGGTTGCTGCGGCATTGACGTGTCGTCTGCGAAGATCAGCTGGATCTGATCCGATCCGTGCCCGGTTCCGCTCGAGATGGGCTTGACGTGGTCTGCGCATTCTCCCGAATACCCCGGTTGGCCGTGGCCGTGTCCGCGGTCGCGCTGCTGAGCTCCTGCGCCGGGCTCGGGCCGCGGGACGCGGTAAAGTCGACGCCGACCAGATCATCGAGACCGAGCTCGGCTGCGCCCTCAGCG
>JGI24140J50213_10000970_pt1 | contig 12969 bp, 9 predicted proteins | sample BarGraIncu00222A_FD_50213 | JGI IMG/M metagenome (IMG submission 50213)
TACATGTACCGAACGAAGCTGATAAGTAACTGGTTGCATAAGCACATTACACTTTGACGAATCAGTAAGCAAATCATGAACGCTCAACAAACGAGGACAATAACCTATTGCAGTGATCATAAAAGTATCCTCGCGCAAACAGCTGAATTCGAACTTTCCATCAAACTCAGCTACAGTTATCCTATTTTTCGACAACTTGATTGTTGCATTAGGAACAGAATTTTTAGTTATCTCATCCAACACAAAACCCCTGATTGTTATGAGTTTTTGAGCAGAGATATGATCTACTAAAACAATTTGTCCAATTAGAAATAAAATGCATGTAAAAGTGACAGCCCAACGACTACTTACTGAATTCATATATACTTTTGATGTTTATTTATGTATATAAAGTAAAATGACTATCGGCTTTTGCACCAATAGAAAATTCTTAACTTTGCAAGTGAAAAAACATGAATTTACTCCGGTCCTACCGGATTTCCTCATTAAATGTACAAAGCCTCACACCCGCTGCCGCACGATTGTATCGTGTGGCAAATCTAAATTCCAATTATCTTTCCCCATGCGATACAATCGTGCGGGAGCAGTGTCCCTCCAAATATATTTATCTTATTCTTTGCAGAAAGCTTCTGACTGGTTTTTGCGATATGCTATCCCAACTCTTTGTATTCTTAGCATTTGTAATGCGTTCTGCAATAATAAGCAAAATTGTCTATCGGATTTAAAAATCCTTATAGTACAAAATGGTGGAATAACATATCCCACCTACCAGCGCGCCCTTTTGTGCTAGTAATGGTTATATATCCGCGAGGACAAAGATAACTCAACTTGCGCTTAGTGTTTTCTCCTCTAATCTAATTGAATGGTTTAATTCATGATTTTTAATTGCAATTGCCACCATATTTCCCACAAGAATTAATTGTTGAATAATAAAATTAGACCATTTCTCTTCTGATGTTGTATCAATACTTATAATTCCTTTTACTTCCCCATCAACAACACAGCTTATTAAATACACTCCTTTCGTTTCAGTTGAAAATTCATAATAAGACTCTTTTTCCAATGGCCTATTTTCAAGTGTCTCAATATTAATATAATATGCCCCTTTAACTTTCTCATGCCTTTTATCATATTGGAACCAAAGTTTGTCTGGAGAATTAAACATAAAATCAATAAGACTATTTTTTCCATTTGTTTCATGCTTCTTTTTTAAAGAAAAGCCTCCATTAATAAATAATTCATTTTTTTTCTTATCCTCAGTAAAATCTTTCTTTTCTTTTCTTTTTCCACTCTCTACATCAATACCTTCTTCCGTTGTTATTAATAAACCATTTAGAAAACTAATATCTTTCCCATTTAACATGAATTTTTTAGTTTTTTCAGCACTTCTAATGGTAGGTCCTTTTGATAAATCCCTTGTTGAGATAAGCAAAAGATGTTCTGATTCAGGAGAAAATTTCACAATAAGCTTTGAAACTTCTTTACTTAATTCAATAAATAAATTATTTGATTCACAATATTCGATATTCAACTTAGAAATATTAATCACCGAATCCAAGCTTTGTTTTGCTAAAAACCACCTTTTTGCAGATGAATCAACTGTTTGTTTTATATACGAAATATTATCTGGAGTTGTATCAATTATTTCAAGTAAGTTCTTGACTCCTTTTGCATGAGCGATAATCTGATTTTGACCTAGTACAACAATGTTGGGAGAAAACTCTTCCAATAAGTCTATACTATGTGAAACGATTATTACGGTTTTACATTTATCAATGAATTTCTTTTTTAAGTTATCCATTACCATTTTTAAAGATGATTGATCCAAATTTGCTTCCAATTCATCAATCAAAAGTAAGTCCGGTTCCATTGCAAATGTCCTTGCAATAGCGACTTTTCGTTGTTGACCGCCTGAAAGTTGAAAAGGATATTTTGAATACAAATATTTCTCTCTTTCTTGTTCAGTTAAATCTCCAAAAAAATCTTTTAAATAGCTTTTAGCTCTCTCTATTGCTTGTGTTTTTGATAATTTATGAACATTTACTAATGGATTAACTATATTATCCAATATTTTAAAATGATCCCATAATAACTTTTGTTGAAATATACATCCGATTTTTTTTCGTTCTTCTATTGGAATAAACTCTTGATTACCTTTTCCTATGGTATATTTAATTGAGTTCGGTATATCGACAGTAATTATCCCATCTTCAAATGGCAACAATCCCGCAATACAATTTAAAAAAGTAGATTTACCACTTCCATTTTTCCCAATGATAACAGTCAAATCATTTGTTTTTATAATTTCCTGATTATCAAAATTTAGTATTTTCTTCTCTTCCTTTAAATTACTATCATAATATGATTTTGATAGTCCTTCTATTATTATTGACATATTAATTTTGTTTTTTTAAATTCAACTTTAGTTCTAGATAATCTGCAATGACGGCAAACCAGATTACAATTGCCACATAACAAATTGCCAGCATAATGTAGACACTTTGAGGATCTAAAACATCTTGATTTATTTCTGTGGCAACGTGATACGCTTCATACAAAGTAAACATACCAGCCAAAGAGGAAAGCTTTATTGTGGTGTAATATTGCACTAATAATGGTTGACAAGAATTCTTGATAACATATTTTACCTGAAAATACCAGAATCGCTGCAATGAGTTATATCCGAATGCTATTGCTGATGAGTTCTGATCCTGAGAGATATTATCAATACTTCCATTTACAATCTTTGCGACGAATGGTGCAAGATTAATTCCTAAAGCTAAAGAGCATGACCAGAAGGGATCAAATCCTTTAGTAAAGATATAATAAAATAAAAATAAGAGTACTAATGCAGGAATTCCTAAAAGAATATATATAAAAGATTGAATTATGTTTTCTAATGCTGCGAAAAGTTTATTTGAGTTTGGAAGTGCCATTAACAAGGCCAAAACGATTCCAACGATAGTTCCTATAATGATGGAACATATAGAAACTTTCAGAGTCATTGCTATACCATCAACTATTTTATCTTTATAATCCCAAAATAGTTCAAAAGCTCTTTTATTATAATAGAATAACACCATTAATAAAATGCTGCAAACAATAAGTAAAAAAAGGATTCTTATTTCAAATGGTTTGCGAACTATTTCTTTTGCTTTTTGCTTCTTGATTTTTGTATAATACCAATTTGATAATTCCCTTCGTAATCCAATGATCGTGCAAACAATTGTAATTAAAACACATATTAGATTTATATAATCACTTGTATTCATAATTAAAGTATTTAGTGTTTGACAAATGGAATCATAGGATATTTATCCATTATTTCTTTTAATTTACCAGACTTTTCCATCTTGGAAATCTCTTGATTGATATAATTCAATAATGCGGTATCTTTAGGTTCTTTTGTTACAGACCAGCAAATAGGGAGAACATCATAAGGGTTATTAGCTAATGCATCTTTTACTTGCGGATTCTTATCACAGTATCTTTTCAATACATATTGATCAGAAAGAGCAGCATCCGCTTTACCTAATTTAACTTGTAGAGGAGCAAGAGACAAATCTGACCCAGAAAGAACCGAAAGCGTTGCTAAAGGTAAATTCTTCTTTGCGTACTCATATCCTTGCTCTCCTTGGACAACAGCTATTTTTATCCCTCTTTGATTTAATTCATTTACACTATGAAATCTATTATCATCTTTTTTTACAACAGCACCATTTCCTAAATAAAATAGAGGTCTGCTGAAATTCACAATTCTTGCCCTCACTGGAGTATTAAATGTGCCAGCTATACTTAAATCATATTTCCCAGCTTTTAACCCCATTCCAAAATTAGCCCAATCAGTTTCCACAAATTCAATGTTTTCTTTAGGTATGTTTATATCCTTTAATGCTTCAACTAAAACATCAACCAAGAACCCTTTTGTCTCATCAGTATTTCTGTAGGTAATATCAAAGTAGGAAATATATCCAACTTTAATTTTCCGTTCTGTTTTTATCTTGTCTAAACTATTGCTAGACTTATTTGTGTGATTACATCCAACTAATATAAGTTGTATTAGTGCTACAATAATAAATAATTTTTTTTTCATATTTGATTTTATTTTTTTTCTACTTACTCTTAAGCTTTTCAGTATCCCCCCTGCTGGCGCGGTTCTGTGAACCGTGACATTTTATCACTCTCACATAGATTATAAATGTGCGCGAGCGGAGGCGGTAGCGAGGGCTGGCGTTTTATTCTTATTTAATCAACTCGTCAATTTTGTTCGCCAATTTTTTTCCGCGTAAATTTTTTCCTACAATAATTCCGTCTGGATTGATTAGAAAAGTTGTTGGATATCCAGAAACACCATAAGTTTCTTTTATCTTGTTTTTTTCATCCGATACGATTTGAGGCCATGTGACAGAATATTTATCAATTCTCTTTTCAAGTTCATCCAAAGGGCTGTCACCAACAATACCAATAATTTCAAATTTAGATTTATCTGTTTTATTGTATATTTCCTTGAGGTTTGCAAATTCTTGAATACAAGGAACGCAATAGACAGACCAAAAATCAATTAATAGATACTTGCCTTTATAGTCATTCAATGAGATAGAAGATTTAGTTTTAAAATTTGGTCCTTCGAATGCGAACGTTTTAAAACCAATTTGAGAGGAACACAATTGATTTCTGTCCTTATTGATTTTTTCTAGTACTAGCGTATTCTTATTCGGGTTAACTCCTGTATTTTTATAAACATTGTCCTTGATTTTTATGTATTCGTTGACTGAAACAATATCTTCATTATTTGCTTTTTTGCCAATTTTAAGACTGTCGTTTAATAAAGTAATACTGGGAGTCTTATAAGTAACCGACATAAAATTATTGAAACATATTGCCAATTCTTTACCGTCTAAACGTGTGGTGGCATATTGAGGAAAATTACACATGTAAATATCTCGACCAGTCATGTGTAGAATGAACAATGGAACTTTTTCCCAAACTATTTTATTTTTTGAAAACCGTTCATATGAAACTATAATTGTAGTCTTACTACAGATTGAATCAAAATTTATTTTTGAATTTGGATCTTGCTCGTTATAATCAGCTGGTTTAAATATTACGTCATCGCTAAAATCATGATTATTATTTGCATCTACAACCATTTCTGTAACTCCTGTTGCGTTTTTACCAGTTGCAAATGCAATTTTACATTTTATTGGTTTCTTCGATAAATTCAATGTGTCAACAGACCAATTGGATGATTTTTTAAACTCCGTATAAAATTCCGGAGTGATATTTCCTGATAAATAATTTTGATATACTGTCTGCTGTATATTTGTTTCAATAGCTCCTTGTTTAGTATCTGTCCAGGTTGTTGGAATTCCTATGCACTTCACATAAGTTTTCTTCCAAGGATTGTTTTCTTCGTTTGAGTTAGTTCCGATTCCGGATAAACCTGGTGAAAAAGGACCATAACCATTTTGCAGGATAATTGGCAGCTCGATAATGTTTTTTTGCGCTGAAGTTATTGCACAGAATAAAAGAGAAAAGAACAAGAGCATGTTTTTCATTTTCATAATTCAATTGTTTTTTATGTAATTCTTTCGTTAGTATTATATATGTTATATCGCTTGTTATTTTTTTACGCTTGCACCATAACGAGAGTCTGCGCAAAAACCTCATTTATTATTTATATATTCGGATATCGGTCTGAGAAAAAATTCATCTATACGATTCTCAGCCATTCTGTTTTAGTTTTTGCGCAGTCTGACGACCGCGGCTATGCGCATTTGGCGATACCGATGCTCGGCATGTTTCATTTGCGGGAGCATTTGCTGTCGTGAAACGACAAAGGAAATACGGTTCAACCGACGCTTCCTTGCTGGGTCGTTCCGACCGCAGGAAGCCTTAGTATTATGGGCTAGGTGTTTATCTGTCTAATTTTTATTTATTTATCCTTACAGCTAAACCACTTCCTGCAAAGCAGGCTGATTTGCAAATCTTATGTCAATAGACTTGCACCAGCCGATAAGGCTTACAGTTCTAATATTTACCCTTAATTTCACAATCAGTGGTGTCTATTCTTTGGGTATTAGCACTGAATTCTTTTTTTAAATTAACCGGATCGTCAAGCCCTAAACTTTTATACAAGAATTCTGCATATTCAACAATCTTATCATTATGATAAACTAAGCATTTTTCTATATCTACAAAAGAAACGCAAATAGGTTTAATATAATCACTACTAAAGACCGTTTCTCCTGTCTTTTTATTCAATATTGTTATCTCAATATGATGTTCTTCTAATTCATCAATAGTGAAACCTCCTTTGTGTTTGAGTTGATTTGCCCAATCTGCTAAAGGATTAGTTTCATTATTTCTATCTTCATAGAATTCACAAATGCTGATAAGGGGTTCATTCCCTTCATATACCATCTCTTGAACTCTTATTTTGAAGTTTGATTTTTTGTTCCAAATACATTTTCTCAACTCTTTTTCATAATCCTTACTGGATTTAATCTCATCAAAAAAGTCACCACCGAAGTAAACAATTTGTAATAAGTAATCGTAGCAGGCATTATAATCCAGAATGGCGTGTCTCAAATGATAAAACTGATATTCTTTCTTCGCCCTTTCATTATTGCCATCTCCTGCAGAGACCTTGTGATCTTCCTTCATCCCCATAAAGAATGAGTGCTGTGCATAAGTGAAAGTTTTCTGAAACTCTTCAAACTTAACCATAGCAATTCCCAATCCGATTTCTTTTTTATAGTATGTTTCGAGCTCTTTTATTGCGTCATTACGCAAATAATATCTTTCCAATTTTTTTAGTTCCATATTTATCTCCCATTCTTTCTTTAATCTGTAGTAGCACTATGTATGAATTTTACAGAACCATTTTATTCCAAGTTTGCACTCAGCTAGATAGCCCCCGTCCTTTCTGATTTATTCTATTTACAAAGTTTCACGCTGATCGACGGTTTTTGTTTTTTACACTTGCCCATAACACATACACATGTGCATTGCACATATATCTACTATATTTTCAATTGTAATTGCACATACCCACCATTGGAGTATGTGCAATAATTAATATTCCCCTTTAGGGGTTAGGGGTTATCACCCCTTCACCATTTTTACTTCCAGATCATAGGGTTCGTCGCCCGTAATAATGATGGAGAGTGTCTGGGTCAGGTAGCCCAGTTTTACTACCGTTACCGTATAAATGCCCGGGGCAATAGTTTTAATCTGAAATCCACCTTTTTCGGCCGATTGTTTTACTATTGGTTTGGCTGTGTCGTCCTTGAGCGTAAAAGTTACGGTGGCATTTGGTATACCTGCGTCGGTTTGGGCATCCTGTACATGACCCACCAGGTCATTACTGTCAGCGTTGTAGTCCACTTTTCGTTTTGTGCGGTATATATTGTAAACCTCTGTGTCCGTAGATTTAACGAGCTCCACTTCAACGTCGAGTTTGGCTACAATAGTATCTGCTTCTTTATAGTTTTCAACCAAATTGCCCGACAGGTTCTTATAACTTCCTTCTGCGTTCGACAAGGCAGGGTTAATCAGCTCAAATCCGGTGATGAGGTCGAGCAGCGATGCTTGCGTTTCGGGTGTTAACTGGTAGCGTGTCAGGTTAGCCAACGACTCACCAATATAACCATACAGCGTTTTGGCATGTACCACAAATTCGGTGTCATTCAGTTTACCAAGCTTCGTTTCGGTTGTTGAGCAAAATTCTACCATACTCGCATTGCCCTGATAGTTGGCATAGGCTTTCAGCTTCTGTCCATCTTCCAGTATCCGGCTTTTTAATTGAGCTTTCTGTTGTTTCTGTTGATCCTTGATGGTTTTTGTTCCTTTCTGTTTGAGTTCAATGTTGTTCTGAATGTTCAGAATAACAACATCGAGCGCTTTCAGATATTCTGTACCATTTGGCAACTTGGCCAATACTTCGGGATAAGCCCGCAACAATGCCCGCAATGTCAGATACATCTGGAGCCTTTTTTCTTGTAGATTAATCATTTTCTTCGTTTTTTTTAATTAGTATAAAATTTAAAATTGGTTGATAAAGGTTCTATATTAAGTAATTCGGCATATTTAAAGCATCTTACTTCTAAACAATATTCAGGACAAGACGCTCATAACTTATAACTCATAATTCATAACTCGCAATTTATCTTTTGTCCTTTCAGCTCGTACTGAAATCGGCTGAGATTATACTTTTGTTCTTCCAGATTGTACTAAAGTCGGCTGAGATTGTACTTTTGTTCTTCCAGATCTTACTAAAGTCGGCTGAGATTACACTTTTGTTCTTCCAGATCGTACTAAAGTCGGCTGAGATTGTACTTTTGTTCTTCCAGATCTTACTAAAGTCGGCTGAGATTACACTTTTGTTCTTCCTGATTGTACTAAAGTCGGCTGAGATTATACTTTTGTTTCAAAATATCGTACTGAAATCGGCTAAGATTGCACTTTTGTTTTTTCAGATTGTACTAAATCGGTTTCCATTTTTACTTTATATGATTGTAATTTTACTTTAGATAAATACGACAATGCCTATGTAGGTTGTTACGTACCGGCAGATTGCGTTATTTTTAATTTTGTTTTTATTGTGAATGGTTTTCCGACGAAAGGCAGCCGTATAGTGTAGCGGCACACGGAAAATGAAGCGCAGAATGTGCGCATTGGGGGGCCTGTTGTCTCAGCAGGTAGATTTTTGTAGCCCGCAGTTTGCGGGGGCGCGACGTAAGGTAAATTTTCATATTGGTATTATTTTAGATTTTATGTGATAGATAGTCTATCTATAAATTTTCAATCAAAATACTCACCAGCTTAGATCAACTGCTATAAATCAGTTGCAAATATAAATACTATTGTTTTAATTTCAAACAGTTGTGATACTCATTTCCTCGTTTTTCTTTCATAAATTGCGAAAATGATTGGAGATAATTCCAATTTGTTATTTTAATTCTTTAATTTATTGGATTTTACAAATACAGTTAAATATTTTGAAAGTAAAAAGATTTAACTATTTGCTATTGCAGTTTTGATATGTTCGTTTCAAGTTTGATAATAACCTTATTAAGTCGGGCTGAATTAACTGTACTTCGGCGTATGCAGGTGTAAAGAGCCGATTTTAGCTTCTGCATTTTGCTGGTGGGGGATGGAGGAGGAGGTAGGAGAGGTGCTGTTACGGAAAATACCTTAGTTTTGATTCACTTTTTGTCTTTTGTATTGCCAAAGGGCAATAAAGAAGGCTAAGCTGACAAAAACGGTGAGTACCATAAAGCTTAGGTGGAGCGATTTTAGTTCGGCAATAAAACCGAGCAGCACGGGGCCTACTAAAAAGCCGATGTTGGAGGTGGCGGAGATAAACGAAACGCCATCGGCGGTTTTGATTCCTTCGACGCGGGAAGCCAAACGAAAAATTTCGGGTACGACTACTGAAAATCCGAGCCCTACAGTGAAAAATCCGAGTATGGAAACGATAGGATTCAACACCAATACCAATAAAAATCCCAGCAAACCGAGTAAACTGGCGTAGGTAATGAGTTGCCACGACCCGAATCGCCTGCTGAGCGAGTCGCCGGTGAATCGCCCGATCATCATGGCCGACGAAAAGGCGGCNTATCCGAATCCGATATACCTGATATTTACAAAAATGATCTTTTTCAGGTACAAAGCACCCCAGTCGGCAATAGCCCCTTCGGATACCATCAGAATAAGTCCTACCGTGGCTATTATATACAGCGGTTTCATGCTTGCCGACTTGTGTTTTTCCTGTTGTTGCGGTTCGCCGCGGCGGTCGTAGTATTGTTTTCGTAAGCGGGTTTGAATGATCATGATTATCAGAACCAATCCGGTAATATGTAGTATCGGATTATTGATCAACGCGGCAATATAACTTCCGGTAGCAGCCCCTATCATTCCTCCTAGGCTCCAGAAACCATGACTGCCGGACATTACGTACACTTCGTCCTGCTTTTCGATGGTGGCGGTAAGTGAATTCAGGGCAATGAAATACGACGAATTGGCCATGCCGAACACGAAGAGACTTATGCAAAGCGTTGTGTAATCGTATGCCAGAAACGGACCGTAAAAACTGACGCAGTAAGCAATCAGCGCGAAATACATATAACGTCCAACGCCCACTTTGTCGACAAAATGGCGGCATATCCTGATCATGACAAAACCGCCCATGGCCGAAAAGAATATGGCCTTGCCGATGCGCCCTTCGGTGATGCCTATTTTTTCGGCAATCTGAGGGATGTAGGTCACCCAGGTGCTAAAAATAAGACTTATGCACGCATAAAGAAATGCAGAAGCAAAGTATTTTTTATTTCTAAACAGTAGTCTGAGCGCAATCATGTAATAATGGTATTTTTAATAACGATTACAAAACTACATCATTCTATTTTAATGGCAATAGAATAAGTGTCTTTTAGACATTCTTTTTCTTATTATCGGGAATCTGTGCCGATTTATTGTGAATTCGGTCTGATCGGGCAGTTAAATTTACGAACTCCCCCTGTTTATTTTATTTTCGAAGAAAAAGTACCGACTTTTCCGGCACTACTTAATTGTACTATATTTTTTGTGTATACACTCTTGCATTTGCGTCTTTTTTTGTTACTTTGCAACTGAATCATAAATACATAAAATTATGGACAAAAAGCTTAGACGTTCAAAAGATCAGATTGTGGGCGGCGTATGTGCCGGACTTGCTAATTTCTTCGGTTGGGATTTCACNNTGGTNCGGGCTCTTTATGCCCTGCTTACNATTTTTTCGGCCGGTACCGGTTTATTGGTCTATATTGTTCTGTGGGTTATCATGCCGCTCGAACAAGAATAGGTATTCGGTGTTATAGCTGTACGTTATTTATTATCGGGCAGCGTTATTCGTTGCTGTGGATGGATTATTCATAGTTATTCATGGCTATTTGTAGTTATTGGTAATTCATCGCAGATACTTGTTTGTAATTTCAAATCATTGTTGTCCGGTAAACTTTATAGATGAAACTTTGTGAGAGATTTCTCACTTCGTTCGAAATGACAATCACTGTTTTATGTTTAGGATATGGGGTCGGTTGGCGGCGAAGCCGCCAACCGACCCCATATCCCTACAAATAGAATGTAATAATCTGTCATTCTGAGCGAAGCGAAGAATCTACTATTTTTTACCAGACAATAATAACTTCAAATCATGAATTTCCGACTTCAACTTTTTAGAAAAAATGTCATTTAAACTTGTTTCTCCATTTCGTCCCACAGGCGATCAACCTGAGGCTATCAAACAATTGGTGGAAGGACTTCATGCGGATGTTCCTTTCCAAACTTTATTGGGTGTAACCGGTTCGGGTAAAACTTTTTCCATTGCCAATGTGGTGCAGCAGGTTCAGCGTCCTACTTTGATATTAAGTCATAATAAAACGCTGGCTGCTCAGCTGTACAGTGAGTTTAAAGCCTTTTTTCCCGAAAATGCGGTGGAGTATTTTGTGTCTTACTACGATTACTACCAACCGGAAGCCTATCTGCCAACTTCCGATACCTATATCGAAAAAGATTTATCCATCAATCAAGAAATTGAGAAGCTGCGGCTTGCTACTACTTCGTCTTTGTTGTCGGGTAGGAGGGATGTGCTGGTTGTATCGTCCGTTTCGTGTCTGTATGGTATCGGTAACCCCGAAGATTTTACCAGCAATGTGATTGAAATTACGCGCGGACAAAAAATTGTGCGCAATGATTTCCTCCGCTCGCTGGTGGATAGCCTTTATTCGCGCAACGAAATAGAACTAAACCGGGGTAACTTCCGCGTAAAAGGCGATACGGTGGATATTTTTCTGGCGTATTCCGATTTTATTCTGCGCGTGGTTTTCTGGGGCGACGAGATTGACGAAATTCTGACGGTCGATCCGGTTAATCTTTCCGTTCTTGGGTCGTTCGATAGCTATAATGTCTATCCGGCCAGTATTTTTGTTACTACCAAAGAACGTATTGCCCAGGCTATTCAGTATATCGAAATTGATATGGCCAAACAGGTGGACTATTTCCGTTCCATTGGCAAAAATTACGAAGCTAAACGTATTTACGAACGGGTAAAATACGATTTGGAAATGATTAAGGAGCTAGGTTATTGTTCCGGTATCGAAAATTACTCCCGTTATTTCGATGGTCGCTTGCCTGGTAGTCGTCCGTTCTGCTTGCTGGACTATTTTCCCAAAGATTTTTTGATGGTTATCGACGAAAGTCACGTAACTATTTCACAAATTCGTGCCATGTTTGGTGGCGATGCGGCCCGTAAAGAAAATCTGGTGGAATATGGTTTCCGTTTGCCTTCGGCTAAAGACAACAGGCCGTTGCGATTCGAAGAATTTGAAGAACTTGCTCCGCAAACCATCTATGTAAGTGCTACTCCGGCCGATTATGAGCTGGAAAAATCACAGGGCATTGTGGTCGATCAGCTTATTCGTCCCACAGGCCTGCTCGATCCTATTATTGATGTGCGTCCAAGTCTGAATCAGATTGATGATTTGCTGGAAGAGATCACCATTCGTACCGAAAAGAATGAACGCACGCTTATCACTACGCTAACAAAACGAATGGCGGAAGAACTAACCGACTATCTGACCAAAATGAACGTGCGTTGTAACTATATTCACTCCGATGTGGATACACTTGACCGTGTGCAGATTCTGGAAGATTTGCGGAAAGGTATTTATGATGTGTTGATTGGGGTCAATCTTTTGCGTGAAGGGTTGGATTTGCCCGAAGTATCGCTCGTTGCTATTCTGGATGCCGATAAAGAAGGCTTTTTGCGTTCGCACCGGTCGCTTACACAGACTGCAGGGCGTGCTGCGCGTAACTTAAACGGGCGCGTAATTATGTATGCCGACAAAATTACCGAGAGTATGCGTAAAACCATTTCGGAAACTAATCGTAGGCGCGAAAAACAATTAGCGTATAATGAATTACATG
>JGI24140J50213_10000971_pt1 | contig 12955 bp, 11 predicted proteins | sample BarGraIncu00222A_FD_50213 | JGI IMG/M metagenome (IMG submission 50213)
CCCACCGAGGGAATGAGCAAGAGGCTCAATCCCGGAGAAGACCCCGGAGCGCGAAGCAAGGAGCGCAACCCGATGGCACGGGCCGGGCTCATGAGCGAGCTGCAGAACCTCGCGACCTTCCTGATGGCCCCCGGCCAGTGCGACTGGCTGACCGGCCAGAGCATCATGATGGACGGCGGCAACGCCTTGGCCACGGGAGGCAACTTCTACGAGCTGAGGCAGTGGAGCGACCCCGACTGGAAGGCGGCGCGGGAAAGAATCGGGGCGCAGGATGCCAGAGACAAGATGCAGCGCTGAACGCGACGCGGGCGCTTCCATAATTGTGCATCGGGCCGCGACGCCGTCGCCTGCCGCGCCGCGTGCCGAACACTATTGAAGGAGAACCCCGCATGCCAAGCCCACTTCCAGGCGCCAGCGCCGGAATCGAGTCGATCCGCACGCTGGCGCTGGTCGGTCCCGCCGCCGCCGGCAAGACCAGTCTGGCCGAAGCACTGCTGACCGCGGCAGGCGCGATCGGCGCGCCGGGAACGCTCGAGCGCGGCACCACGGCCAGCGACTTCGACCCGCTCGAGCGGCGCATGCAGCATTCGCTCAGCGCCAGCGTCCTCCACCTGAAGCGCGGCGACACGCGTGTCCACTTCATCGATACGCCGGGCGGAGCCGATTTCCTCGGCCAGAGCCTGCCGGCGCTCGAAGCGGTGGAGACGGCTGCGGTCGTCATCAACGCGGCCATCGGCGTCGAGCCGATGGCCGTGCGCATGATGGAGCACGCGGCGGCGCGGCAGCGCGACCGCCTGATCATCGTCAACAAGATCGACGCCCCGGGCGTGGACCTGCCCGGCGTGCTGGCGCAGATCCAGGCGGCGTTCGGCAAGGAATGCCTGCCGCTGAACCTGCCCGACGCCGGCGGCACACGCGTCGTCGATTGCTTCTACAACCGCGAAGGGCACAGCGATTTCGGCAGCGTCGACGCCGCCCACCGCACGCTGGTCGAGCAGGTCGTCGAAGTCGACGCCGATTTCGTCGACCGCTATCTCAACGACGGCGACGTCGATGCCGCGGAGCTGCACGCGCCGCTGGAGCAGGCGTTGCGCGAGGGCCACCTGATCCCGGTGTGCTTCGTCTCGGCGCGCAGCGGCGCCGGCATCGCCGAGCTGCTCGACGTCATCGTCAAGCTGCTGCCCAACCCGGCCGAGGCCAATCCGCCGGAGTTCCTGCGCGGCGAGGGCAAGGAGGCCGAGCCGCTGGCGGCCCTGCCCGACCCGTCGCGGCACGTGCTGGCGCACGTGTTCAAGGTCACCGTCGATCCGTTCGTGGGCCGGCTCGGCGTGTTCCGCGTCCACCAGGGGACGGTCACGAAAGAGAGCCTCCTCTACATCGGCGACGGCAGGAAGCCCTTCAAGGTCGGGCGCCTCTTCATGCTCCAGGGCAAGGACCACGTCGAGGTCTCGCAGGCGCTGCCAGGCGACATCGTCGCGGTCGCCAAGGTCGACGAGATCCGCTTCGACGCGGTCCTGCACGACGCCGCCGAGGACGACCACATCCACCTCGCGCCGCTGCCCTTTCCCAAGCCCGTGCACGGACTGGCGATCCAGCCCAAGCGGCACGGCGACGAGCAGCGGATGTGGGAGATCCTGACCAAGCTGGTCGACGAAGACCCGTGCCTGAGGCTCGAGCACGTGGCCGGCACGAACGAGACCGTCGTCTACGGGCTCGGCGAGCTGCACCTGCGCATCCTGCTCGAGCGGCTGCGCGAGACCTATCGCTTCGAGGTCGTGACGCGGCCGCCGCGCGTCGCCTACCGCGAAACGATCACGGCTCCGGCCGAGGGCCACCATCGGCACAAGAAGCAAAGCGGCGGCGCCGGCCAGTTCGGCGAGGTGTTCCTGCGCATCGAGCCGCTGCCTCGCGGCAGCGGCTTCGAGTTCCTCGATCAGGTCAAGGGCGGCACGATCCCGGGCCAGTTCATCCCGGCGGTGGAGAAAGGAGTGCGCGAGGTCCTCGCCACCGGCGCCATCGCCGGCCACCCGGTGGTCGACGTGCGCGTCGTCGTCTACGACGGCAAGCATCACAGCGTCGACAGCAAGGAGATCGCCTTCGTCACCGCCGGCCGCAAGGCCTTCACCGCCGCGATACGCGACGCGAGGCCGATCGTGCTCGAGCCGATCGTCCATATCGAGATCACGGCGCCGACTCTGGCGCTCGGCGACATCACGGGCGACCTGGCGTCGCGCCGCGGCATGGTCAGCGGAACGGCCAACGGTGCGCCCGGAACGATGACCGTGCGCGGCCAGGCGCCGATGTCGGAGCTGCTCGGCTACCAGAGCCGGCTCAACGCGCTGACCAGCGGCCAGGGCCGCTACACGATCGACTTCTCGCACTACGACCCGGTGCCTCCGAACACGCAGCAGCAGCTCGTCAGCGAGTTCAAGGTCCGCGATGACGAGTGAGAGCCCCGACCCGGGCGATGTGCAGCAACGCTTCGAGTTGAAGCGCTAGCGCGGTCTTGCTGCCGACGCTCAGTGGCGCGCGCCGGCCAGGCGTCGCGACCGGGCCATCACCAGCGGCTGGTACCACGAGCCCAGCAGACGAACGAGCTTGTCGCCGAACCTGGCATCGCGCCCGATCAGCACACGCCGCCGGTTGCGTTGCACGGCACGCAGGATCTGCAGCGCCGCCGACTGCGCCGACGTGGCGTCGAGCAGCTTGTCGAAGCGGCGGCGCGCCTCCTCCGGAGCGATCCCGGTGATTTGCTCGCCGCTCGGGTCCAGCCGGGCGCTGCGCGCGATCGCCGTGCGCACGCCGCCGGGGTGCACGCAGGTCGCGCTCACGGGCGCCTTCACCAGGTCGAGCTCCATGCGGAGCGCTTCGGTATAGCCGCGCACCGCGAACTTGCTGGCGTTGTAGCAGCCGCTCAGCGGCATGGCCATCAGCCCGAACAGGCTCGAGGTGTTGACGATGTGGCCCTCGCCCGAGGCGCGCAGGTGCGGCAGGAACGCCTGCGTGCCCCAGACGACGCCCCAGAAGTTGATTCCCATGATCCATTCGAAGTCCTCGCGCCGCGCCTTCTCGAGCAGGGTCGAGAGCGCGACCCCGGCGTTGTTGAAGACGAGGTTGACGCGGCCGTGTTCTTCAGCCGTCCGGTCGGCCCAGGCATAGACGGCGTCGCGATCGGCGACGTCGACGTGCGCCGTCGTGATGCGCACGCCGGATCCCGCTTGGGCGGCGAGTTCGGCCGTGGCCCGCAGCCCGGCTGAATCGATGTCGCACAGTGCCAGGTGGCAGCCGCGACGCGCCAGCTCGACGGCGAGCTCGCGGCCCATTCCCGAAGCAGCGCCGGTGACTGCGGCGACCTTGTTCCCGAAGTCTTTCATGGTGGCTCCCGGCCAGGACCTTGCGTGCCGCGAGCATCGCACACCGTTCGCTGGCAACGGCCATGTGAGACGATGGCGCCGATGATTGACCTCTACACCTCGCCCACGCCGAACGGCTGGAAGGCTTCCGTGACACTGGAAGAGCTGGGCCTGCCCTACATCGTTCGCGCGATCGACCTGACGAAGGGCGAACAGAAGACCGAGGCCTACCTGCGCCTCAACCCGAACGGCCGAATCCCGACCATCGTCGACCGCGGCAACGACGACTTCACGGTCTTCGAGTCGGGCGCCATCCTGATGTACCTGGCCGAGAAGACCGGCCGCCTCATGCCCGCCGACGCGAAGGGCCGCTCGCTCGTCGTGCAATGGCTCATGTTCCAGATGGGCGGGATCGGACCGATGATGGGCCAGGCGAACGTGTTCTTCCGCTACCTCCCCGAGAAGATCCAGCCGGCGATCGACCGCTACCAGCACGAGTCGCGCCGCCTGTTCGAAGTGCTCGACCGGCGCCTCGGCGAGAGCGAATGGCTGGCCGGCGACTACTCGATCGCCGACATCGCCCATTGGTGCTGGGTGCGTACGTACAAGTGGTCGGGAGTCAGCGTCGAAAGACTGCCGCACCTGCGGCGCTGGCTTGACGCGATGAAGGAGCGCCCGGCCTGCCGCCGCGGCGTCGGGATTCCGTTCAAGGTGGAAAGCGCGCTCAGGGACGACGAGGCGACGCGGGCTTTCGCCGAACGCGCGCGGCAGAACGTGCAGCGCTGAGCAAGCAAAGGAGACCGCCCCATGCTCACCCTCTACGACCACGGCATGGCGCCGAGCCCGCGCCGCGCCCGTATCCTGCTGGCGGAAAAGGGCGTGGAGGTCGAGCGGGTGATCGTCGACCTGGCGAAGAACGAGCAGCTGGGCGACGAATTCCGCGCCATCAATCCGCATTGCACGGTGCCGGCGCTTCGCCTGGAAGACGGCAACGTGCTGACCGACAACGCCGCCATCGCCGCCTACCTNGAAGCGCGCTTCCCCGAGCCGCNGCTGCTCGGTATCACGCCGCTCGAGAAGGCGGAGATCGCCGGCTGGAACTGGCGCATCGAATTCGAAGGCCTGATGGCAATCGCCGAGGCGCTGCGCAACAGCAGCCCGGCGATGAAGGACCGCGCCCTACCCGGCCCCGTCGACTATGCGCAGATTCCCGAGCTGGCGCAGCGCGGCGTGGCACGGCTGGGCCGCTTCTTCGACGCGCTGAACGCGCGCCTGGCCGACCGAGCGACGGTCGCGACCGACCGCTTCAGCATCGCCGACATCACGGCCGTCGTCGCGGTCGACTTCGCGCGCGTGGTGCGCGTCAAGCCCGGCGAGCAACACCCGAACCTTCTGCGCTGGCGCGCCGCGATGGCGCTGCGGCCGGCGATGGCGCTGTAGGTGCCGGCGCCCCGGCTACGGCGACCGGTCCTCGGATCGACTGGCCCTCTCGATCTGCCACCGACCGACTCCGGCGAGGCCGTCGACCGTCCGACTCGGCGCGAGCCCTCCGAAGCGTTGACAGGCCTACCCAACCTGAAGATGTCGAACGGCTCGCGGACCGTCGCGCCGCGAAGCGGCTCCCGCCACTCCACTACGATCCTGTCTCCCCCGACCCCGGTACGAGGCGCCACGAACGCCTGCTCGACATGCCAAGAACGAGGAGACTCCCATGACCACGACAGCCGTCCACCCCGTGGACGAAGTCCTTCCCGCCGGCCGCCTCGCCGCGCTCGGCCTGCAGCACGTGCTGGTCATGTACGCTGGCGCCATCGCGGTGCCGCTGATCGTCGGCCGGGCGCTCAAGCTGAGCCCGGAGCAGGTGGCACTGCTGATCTCGGCCGACCTGTTCTGCTGCGGCCTCGTCACGCTGATCCAGTCGTTCGGCCTCGGCAGGTTCTTCGGCATCAAGCTGCCGGTGATGATGGGCGTGACCTTCGCTGCCGTCGGCCCGATGGTGGCGATGGCCAATGCGCAGGGCGGGACCGACGGCGCCCGCGCGATCTTCGGCGCCATCATCGGCGCCGGCATCGTCGCCATGCTGCTCGCGCCGCTGATGAGCAGGCTGCTGCGCTTCTTCCCGCCGGTGGTGACGGGCACGATCATCGCCATCATCGGCATCAGCCTGATGCGCGTCGGCGTCGGCTGGGCGACGGGCGGGCCGNCNTTCCTGGCGCAGCGCACCGACGTGCCCAAGTTGCTGGCGATGGTCGATAGCGCGAAGGCCGCGGCTGCTGCCGCGTCCGTTGCGGCCGGGGCGAGCGCGCCGGAGCTCAAGCTCGGCCCGATCCCGATGCTCGACAACCCGAACTACGGCGCGTTGGGCGACATGGCGGTCGCCGCCTTCGTGCTGCTGGCGATCCTGCTGCTGGTGCGCTACGGGCGCGGCTTCGTCGCCAACATCGCGGTGCTGCTGGGTATCGCCGTCGGCTGCGTCGTCGCCGTCGCCCTCGGCAAGATGAATTTCGACAAGGTCGGCAAGGCCGAGTGGTTCGACGTCGTCACGCCCTTCGCGTTCGGCGCGCCGACCTTCGACGCGGTCGCGATCGTGACCATGACGCTGGTAATGATCGTCGTCATGATCGAATCCACCGGCATGTTCCTGGCCCTCTCCGACATGACCGGAAAGAAGATCGAGCAGGCAGACCTCTCGCGCGGCCTGCGCACCGACGGCCTGGGCACGGTGATCGGCGGCATCTTCAACACCTTTCCGTACACCAGCTTCTCGCAGAACGTCGGCCTCGTCGGCGTGACGGGCGTGCGCAGCCGCTTCGTCTGCGTCGCGGCCGGCATCATCATGATCGTGCTTGGCCTCGTTCCCAAGATGGGCGCGCTGGTCGAGGCCGTGCCGCAGTTCGTGCTCGGCGGCGCCGGGCTCGTGATGTTCGGGATGGTCGCGGCCACCGGCATCCGCATCCTCGCCGGCGTCGACTTCAAGGGCAACCGGAACAACCTCTACATCGTCGCCATCGCGATCGGCGCCGGGATGATCCCGCTGGTGGCGCCGCGCTGGAGCCAGCAGATGCCGCACGCGCTGGGCCCGCTGCTGGAATCGGGCATCCTGCTCACGTCGATCACGGCGGTGGCGCTGAACTTCTTCTTCAACGGCGCCCAGGCCGACACGTCGAATGCGGTCGAAGCCGCGAAGGCGGCCGAGGGGCACTGACAGTCGTGCGAGCAGAAAAAGTGCACCTCACCTCCGCTGGCACCGGGTAACCAGCAACTGCGGGGCGTGCCAGGGGTCCGCGGTCATCCCGCCGGGGCCGCCTCCCGGCCGCCCCGGATCTGCTCTTCCTGCGGCACCAGGATCCACATCAGCAGGTAGACGAGCAGGCCGGTTCCCGCGCACAGGGCAAAAAACGCGAACAGCAGCCGCCAGACCCATGCGGCCAGACCCGTGACTTGCGCGATCCCCCCGCAGACTCCGCCAATCCAGCGATTGTCCCGGCTACGGCGCAAGGCGTTGATGGCTGCCACTGCCGGCGCTTCGCAACGTGCTTGCGCACCTCCGCCGAGAACGCGCGCCTTGGCCCGAGAGAATTCTTCGTCGGACAGAACACCGGTTCGATGCAGCTCGCCCAATTTGCCGAGCTCGTCGCTTTCGGACATCGCTTTCTCCCTGTTTACGTGATCGATATCGTGAGCGTAGCGTGCTCGAGCTCGTCTACCAGCGTCTTGCGACGAACTGCATCTCCCACCGACCGGGCCTCGAGATCGACGGACACTCGGCAGGCTCGAGGCTCTTTCGCGGGGCAGACGTGTTGTCGCAGCGTTGGCCCCGGTGCGGCTGCTATCGTGCGGCCGCGCTCAGCGCCGGCGAATCCTCCGATGGTCGACCTCACTCTCATGACGCTCCTCGACGCGGGCCTGCGCGGCACCGACGTGGCGTTGCTGCTTCTGCTCGCCGCCGTGCTCCGGCGCGACCGGCCTCGCCTGCCGGCGGCGCGCGCCGGCGTGGCGATGACGCTGGGCCTGTTCGTGCAGGTCGTCAGCTCTGCCCCGCCGGTCGAAGCGCTCCTGCCGCGCCTGTGGCAGGCGCCGCTTGTGGCGATTTCGGTCAGCAACGGAGTGCTCTTCTGGATCTTCGTGCAGGCGCTCTTCGACGACGACTTCGCATTGCGGCCGGCACATGTCGCGGCATGGCTCGGCGCGGCCGTCCTGAGCGGGTTCAACTGCGCGGTGGTGGCGGGCAGCGGGTGGATCCTCGCGCCGGTCACGGTCGGCCTGCAGCGTTCCGTGCCGCTGGTGTGCGCCGTGCTGGCGGCCGCCGCTGCAGCGTCGCGCTGGAACTCCGACCTGGTCGAGCCGCGCCGGCGCTTGCGCTCCTTCATCGTCGTGGCCGGCGTCGCTTATACGGTCGCGATGCTGCTCGCTCGCCTCGCCTCGCCCCAGGGGCAGCTATCGAACGTCATGGCGACCGTCGACGTGGCCATCCTCGGCGTCATCCTCGCCGTCGTCGCCGTTCAGTTGCTGCACCTGGGAGGCTCCGAGTTGTTTCCTTCCGCGCGCGGAATAACGCCACCCCGGGCGGTCGGGGTTCAGGCCGAAGCCGCGGCGGCCCGGGTCGTGCCGACCGGGACGACGCCGCCGCCTGCCGATCCGGCCGAGGAACGCCTGGCCGGCGCGCTGCAGCACCTGATGGCGGTCGAGCGTGCGTACCTCACCGAAGACCTCAGCGTGGGCAGCGTGGCTGCCCGCCTGGCCGTGCCCGAGTACCGGTTGCGGCGCCTGATCAATCGTCGCCTCGGGTACCGCAACTTCAGCGCCTATGTCAACGGCTTCCGGCTCGACGAAGCGCGCTCGGCACTGGCCGATCCGGCACGTCGCGAGTTGCCGGTGCTGTCGATCGCGCTCGAGGCGGGATTTCAGTCGATCGGCCCGTTCAATCGCGCCTTCAAGGCAGCCACCGGACTCACACCCAGCGAGTTCCGGCGGGAAAAGCTGGCCGATTCCTGAAATCGGCCAGCCGGAACCCGCTGCCTGCGCGATTCGGCGAGACGGGGCTCGCGCCCTTGGGCATCGTTCCCGCACCGGAGGCCGTCGCCTTCGACGTGGAGCACGATTCATGCGTCATTCGTTCCCCGGTGTTCGCGCGGCGGAGTGGCGCCGCGTGGCCCGCGCCGTCCTGGCGCTGCTGCTCGGCGCGGCCTTCGGCCCGGCGAACGCTGCGATGGGGTTGAGCCAGATTCCAGCAAGCGAACATGACGGTCCGGTGACGCTCTACTACCCGACGAATGCGTCGGCCCAGCCGATCACGCGCGGACGCGGGATCACGTTGATCGTCGCCGAACAAGGCGAGCCGGTTCGCGGCAACGGTCGCCTGGTCGTGATCTCGCACGGCTCGGGTGGAGCGCCCTGGGTCCACGCCGACCTGGCCCGCACGCTGGTCGAGGCGGGCTTCGTCGTGGCGATGCCCGAGCATCACGCCGACAACTACAAGGACGACAGCGATCCCGGTCCCGACAGCTGGACGCTGCGCCCGGCCGAAGTCTCGCGCGCCATCGACGCAGTCGGCGGCGACGCCCGGTTCGCGCCTTTGCTCGAGCTCGACAAGGTCGGCGTCTACGGCATCTCGGCAGGCGGCCACACCGCCTTGAGCATGGCCGGTGGGCGCTGGTCGCCGGCGGGATTCAGGAACCATTGCGAAGCCCACCTGGTCGAGGACTTCCAGTCGTGCGTCGGCCTGATCACGCGGCTGACGGGAGGGCCTCTCGACGGGCTGAAGAAATGGCTCGCCCTGGCCGTGATCCGCTACCGCTTCGACGATGCGACGCCGCGTTCCCACTTCGACGCGCGCATTGCGGCCGTGGTCGCGGGAGTTCCCAGCGCGGCCGACTTCGACATGGCGTCGCTCGCCATGCCGCGCGTGCCGCTCGGCCTGATCACCGCGCAGCAGGACCGCTGGCTCCATCCCCGCTTCCACAGCGACCGGGTCCTCGAAAAGTGCAAGCCTTGCGAGCACATCACCGACCTGCCGACCGGCGGGCACGGTGCTCTGCTCTCGCCCTTGCCGCCGGGCTTGACGGGATTGCTCGGCGACATGCTGAACGACCCACCCGGCTTCGATCGCAGCCGGATGGCGGAGGTCGATCGCAAGACGACGGCGTTCTTCGTCCGGCACCTGGCACCGTTCTAGTCTAGGCCGCCAAGACCCGGCGCTGACATCCAGCGCCGCGGCCTTTTCGTTGGCGACATCGTCGGTAAGATCAGCGGACACCTGCACCCTGCTCGGCGGGGTGCCCTCCACCCATGTCGAGCGACCCGAAGTCACGATCGGCCGCGCGCGCAGTCGCTGCCGATCTGCGGCGAGTCCCCGCGGGGGTCTGGGTGCTCGGCTTCGTCAGCATGCTGATGGACGTCTCGTCAGAGATGATTCACAGCCTGCTACCGCTGTTCCTGATGACGACGCTCGGCACCAGCGTCGTCATGATCGGCGTGATCGAAGGGCTGGCCGAATCGACGGCGCTGATCGTCAAGGTGTTCGCCGGAACGTTGAGCGACTACCTCGGTCGACGCAAGGGCCTGGCCGTCCTCGGCTACGCCTTGGGCGCGCTGAGCAAGCCGCTCTTCGCTGTCGCGCAATCGAGCGGCGCCGTTCTTTCGGCCCGCCTGATCGATCGGCTCGGCAAGGGCATTCGCGGCGCACCAAGGGACGCGCTGGTGGCCGACATCACGCCGCCCCGACTCCGTGGAGCCGCCTTCGGTCTGCGCCAGTCGCTCGATACCGTCGGCGCGCTGCTCGGTCCGCTCATCGCCGTCGCGCTGATGCTGCTCTGGGCCAACGATTTCCGCGCCGTGTTCTGGGTCGCCGCGGCCCCGGGGCTGATGGCGGTCGCTCTGCTCCTTGTCGGTGTGCGCGAGCCGCCGCGACAAGGGAGCGAGCGCCGCACGAATCCCGTCACTCGCCGCAAGCTCGCACAGCTGGGAACGGCGTACTGGCAGGTCGTGATTATCGGCGCCGTCTTCACGCTGGCGCGCTTCAGCGAAGCCTTCCTCGTCCTGCGCGCGCAGCAGGTCGGAATCCCGATCGCCCTGGTACCGCTGGTGATGGCAGCGATGAACCTGGTCTATGCGGCTTCGGCGTATCCCTTCGGCAAGCTGTCGGACGACATGAGCCATCGGAAGCTCTTGGCCGTCGGGGTGGTCGTGCTGATCGCGGCCGACCTCGTGCTCGCCAGCAGTACGCACTGGTCCGCGCTGCTGATCGGCGTGCTCCTGTGGGGCCTGCACATGGGGATGACCCAAGGCTTGCTGGCGGCAATCGTCGCCGACACCGCACCGACGGATCTTCGCGGCACCGCCTATGGTTTCTTCAACCTTGTCAGCGGGATCGCGATGCTAGTGGCAAGCGGCGTCGCCGGCTTGCTGTGGGACCGCCTGGGGCCGGCATTCACTTTCTATGCCGGAGCAGCGTTTGGCGTTGCTGCGTTGATCGGGCTGGCAACGCTCATGCGAACGCGAGCACCGCGCTGACGCGGCTACGCGCGGCGCCGACTTGCGTCAGCGCCACNCGAGGGGGAGAGCTATCGGGATCGAGGCGATCGCGTCGGGCGCGCGTCGGCGACGCGAGCCCGATCGCGAATGCAACTCAACGACGCTTGGCAGCNCGCCGGGTTGCGGTCTTCAGCGCCGTCTTGGCCTTGCGCGCGACCGGAGCAGCCCTGCGCTTGGCGGGAGCTGCAGCCTTGCGGGCCGGACGGGCCGCAACGACCAGCGCGTCGGCACCTTCGGCGACCTTGCTCGACACGGCAAGCGCAACCTTGGCGCCGGGCATCATCAGGCGGGCGGCCGTCTGCAGGCCGTTCGCGACGATCTCGTTGTCGATGCCGCTGACGAAGGCGGCCGCCTTGGTCCATTGCGCGGCGGCGGTGCTCGAGCTCAGCTCGATCGCCTTTTCGGCACGCTCGGCGACCTGGTCGATTCCCTTGAGGGCGACGTCGCTGACGTTGCCGCGAACTTCGTTCATGCGGACGGTGACGCGCGGCGCCACCTTGGCGGTGCGCGGATAGACGCTGTCAGCAAGCGCGCCGTTGACGGCGCCGACCAGGCGATGCCCGCCCAGGCGATAGGCGACCACCGCTTGCGTCGCCGCAGTGCGGTAGTTCTTGAGCGTTTCCAGCGTGACGTGGCTGAGAGTTTGGGTTGTCATGATGTTGATCCGTGGGTTGTGATGAGGATTCATCGAACAGTGCCAGTCTCGTTGCTCCCGGTAGAGAGCGATACCCAAAACCCGAACGATTCCCTAGGGAGAAGACTCCAGAACGGACCGCATTCGGTCGGACACCCGCCCACTCGAGAAGGAACGCTCCCCTGCGGTCGGCGCTGCACGGGCAGTCGCCACGAATGGACAGTCGCCCTGCGCAGAACCTATGCTGCACCTTCCGCAAGGACAACGCCCCGGGAGGCCTCCATGTCGCTCTTGAGATCACTCGCCGTTTCGACCTTCCTGGCCGGCGCGGCGCTGTCCGCCCCGGTGCAGCGGTGACGGAGTAGCGCGGCGATGAGATCGCTGGGCAGGAGGTCCGAAGGCGCGCGGCTCGAGCGGATCCGGGCCTCGCCGCTCTGGTCGGGCGAACGCTTCGGCAACGTGCACCCGATTGCTCCGGGCCTGCGCGACCCGACCATGCCGATGCCGACGATCAGCGAGTTCCTCCGCGGCGGCGGACGGCGCGTGCCGCGCGGGCCGCTGCCGTCGCTGAGCCCGCTCGAAGCGTGGACCCGGCCGCCCTACAGCGGGTTGCGCGCCACNTGGCTCGGCCACTCGACCGTGCTGCTCGAGGTCGACGGCCTGCGCGTCCTCACCGATCCGGTCTGGGGGCTGCGCGCGTCGCCGTCGCGCTTCGTCGGCCCCAAGCGCTTCCAACCCGTTCCCGTCGCCCTTCGCGCGATGCCGCCGCTCGACCTCGTCGTCGTGTCGCACGACCATTACGACCACCTCGACTACCCGTCGATCCGCGAGCTCGCCAGGCGCGACGTGCCGTTCGTGACTTCGCTCGGGGTCGGCGCGCACCTCGAAGCGTGGGGCGTGCGGCCCGAGCGCATCGTCGAGCTCGACTGGTGGGAATCGCATCGACTGCCGGACTGCGGACTCACGGTGACCGCGACGCCCTCGCAGCATTTTTCCGGGCGCGGCCTGAAAGACCGCAATTCCACCTTGTGGTCGTCGATGGTCATCCGTTCGCCGCGCCACACCGTCTTCTTCAGCGGCGATACCGGCCTGACGACCGAGTACCGGTCGATCCGCGAACGGCTCGGTCCGTTTGACCTGGTGATGCTCGAGGTCGGCGCCTTCCACCCTGCATGGGGCGACATCCACCTCGGGCCGGAGCATGCGCTCGAGGCGCTCGCCCTGCTCGGGGGCGGCGCCTTCCTGCCGGTGCACTGGGGCACCTTCAGCCTGGCGATGCATGCGTGGGACCAGCCGGCCGAGACCTTGCTGGCGCTCGGCCCGAAGGCCGGCGTGCAACTCCTGATGCCGCGTCTCGGCGAGGCGGTCGAGCCGGCGCACGCCGAGTGCGTCGAGCCGTGGTGGCGCGTCGTCGACGCGATTGCGCCAGGTCCCG
>JGI24140J50213_10000975_pt1 | contig 12944 bp, 14 predicted proteins | sample BarGraIncu00222A_FD_50213 | JGI IMG/M metagenome (IMG submission 50213)
CGATCACGTCTTCCAGGCCCCAGAAGAAATGATAGGTCCAGGTGAAGCCCTTCTTCGGGTCGCCCTTGCGGCCGAAGAAATAAGGCTGCCACGGGCAATTGGTGGTGATGCAGGGCACCTCGTTGACTTCGGCCTGGTCGGAAACCGGATTGGTGGTGTCGGGCGTGGCCGAGGCGACGATCAGGTTGACCTTGTCGCCGAGGATCAATTCGGACGCCACCTCGGAGGCGCGGCTGGCGTTCGACTGGCTGTCCTTGGAGATGATCTCGACCTTGTAGGTCTTGCCGCCGTTGACGAGCCCCTTGCTCAGGATGCCGCGCACCTGCTCGAGGATGTAGCCGTCGGCCTCGCCGAAGCCGGCGAGCGGACCTGTTTTGGGGCTGACATGGCCGATCTTGATCACCTGCGACTGCGCTTGCGCCGGCAGCACGCGCAGCACGGCGGGAGCGGCGAGTGCGCCGATGCCTGTCTTGACCAGAGTGCGGCGAGAGATCGTCTTGATGTCGGTCATCGTCTCCTCCAATGCGCGAACCTCAAACGACTTTAGCGGTCTTGGGCGCGCGCGGTTTTGAGATGCTGCAACACTTTCAGACGTAAGGCCTGCTGCTGCGCCGGGCTCCACTTGCGGAAGCCTTCCCCCGATTTGAAGCCGAGCTTGCCGGCTTTCACCAGTTTTTTCAGATAGGGCGAAGGACCGGGTCGGCTGTCGATGTCGCGCAGCACGAACTTGTGGATTGCCAGTGTCAAATCAGTGCCGACCATGTCGGCATTCTCTAAAGGCCCAAGAGCCGCAAGGCGGCGCCCGAACGATGCCTTAATCACGTTGTCGACGGTTTCGGCGTCGCAAATGCCTTGCTCCACCAGCGCGATCGCCTCGCGCCAGAGCGCGTGTTGCAGCCGGTTGCCGATAAAGCCCGGCACGTCCTTCTTCACATGCGCCGGCTTTTTTCCGGCGGCGGCGTGCAGCTTCATGGTGAAATCCACCGTCTGCGGCGACGTCCATTGCGTCTCGATCACCTCGACCAGCGGCACCAGGAAAGGCGGGTTCCACCAATGGGTGCCGAGCGCGCGCTCGCGCCGCTTGAGGCCTTTCATGATCTTGGTGATCGGGATGACCGACGTGTTGCTGGCGAGTATCGTATCCGGCCGCACGTCTTTCTCGATCTCGGAAAATAATTTCTGCTTGAGCGGCAGATCCTCAAGTACCGCCTCGACCACATAGTCAGCCCCCCGCACGGCAGTGACCAGATTGGCGACCGGGGTCACGCGCTCGACCGCATGCTGATCGTCGCCGAGTTCTTTCAAATTTGTGGCGATGCGTGTCTTGGCGCTGTCGAGGCTCGCCATCACCGAGTCGTAAATGGTCACGTCATGGCCGGCGAGCGCGAACACCTGGGCGATGCCGTGGCCCATCAGGCCGGCGCCGATCACCGCGATACGCGCCTTAGCCATGATTTACCCCGCCGTGTAGCCGCCGTCGGCGTAGAGGATGTGGCCGGTGTAGAAGTCCGACGCTTTCGAGGCGAGGAACAGCAGGGGACCGGCTAAATCTTCCGGCTCGCCCAAGCGGCCCTTCGGCACGCGCGCCAGGAAACCCTTGCGCACGGTCTGCGCACGCTCGGTGTCCTCGTACATCCAGGCGGTGAGCGGCGAGCGAAACACCGTGGGTCCCAGCGCATTGACCGTGATGCCGCTTTCGCCCCATTCGCACCCCAAGGCCTTGGTGATGCCGTCGACCGCCGACTTGGAGGCGCAATAGGCGGTGTAGCCGGCCGGATGGCCGAGCAGGCCGCGCGCCGAGGAGGTGAGGATCACCTTGCCGCCGCCGCCTTGCTTGAGCATCTGCTTGCCGGTCGCGCGCGCCATCAGCCACGATTGGGTGACGTTGGCGTCCATCACGTCGAGAAAATCCTGCGGTTTCAGATCGCCGATCTTGGCCACCTTGTTGAGGCCCGAGGCGACGACAAGAATGTCAACGCGGCCGAANTTGTCGACCGCGGCCTTGACGATTTTCTCGCAATTTTCCTCCGAATTCGGCCGCAGCGGTACGATCTCGGTCTTGGCCCCGAGCTTCTCGCATGCGGCCGCGACCTTTTTCAGCTCGTCCTGTTTGCTCGCCGCCAGCACGACATTGGCCCCGGCACCGGAGAGCGTCTGGGCCGCCAGCGCGCCGAAGGCGCCCGACGCGCCGGTGATGATGGCGGTCTTGCCCTTGACGTCGAACAGGGAGAGCGGGTTTTTCAGGAATGCTTCACTCATGATACGACCTCACTTCGGCGGCATCGCCACCGCGACCACGATGGTGCAAACCTCATTGCCGCGATTGATGATCTCACGCGTCTCATTGGGTTCGATCACGCAGGAATCGTTTGCCTTCAGCACGGTCTCCTTGCCGTTGACGATGACGGTCAATTCGCCGTGCAGCACGAAATAGACCTTCTCGGGCGGCGAGGCGTCCGGACCGGCGCCGCCGCCGGGCAGGAAGTGCGATAGCCCGCAGATGAGCCCTTTCGTGCCGCCGGCTTCCGCGCCGAACAGACGCAGCGAGGTGCAGGCGCGATGATTGGGCGCGTCGTAAGCCTTGGCGTCATTGAATCGCTTGATGTGCATTAGAATTTCCTCCCGCGCTCGATCTTATATTTGCCGTCCGGATCGACGATGGCGACCAGGCGCACGATGCAGCCGTCGCCGCGGTCCCAGTTCCATGGGAAATAGGCGAAAGTGACGCGCTTGCCAGTGACCTTGTCGATATCGCCGCCGACATTCTCGATGCCCATGATGCCGGCCTGAAAGATCTTGCGGTGCACCGGTTCCCATTCCGGGAAGTCGTCCTTCCAGTCGCGGCCACCCGACCACTCGAAGTATTCCTTTTCAAGATGTGGATGCAGCGGGCCATTGCGCTGCGGGCCGATGGCTGTGGCAAGCGGATGGTCGTTGGCCTGGGTGTCGTGGCCGATCACCTTGACCTTCTTCTTGATGAACCAATCGGCCGCCGACGGCACGAAGCCGGGCGCGCGGCAGAAATAGTCCTCGCTGTCCTCGTAAAACTTGTGCCAGCCGGTATTGACGATCACCACGTCGCGCGGGCGCACGATCTTGCCGCAGGCTTTTTCCAGATCGTCGCCGGTGATCGGCTCCCACTTATTCTTGGGGATAGACACCACGATGCCGGAGCCGAAGAAATGCGGCAACGGCACTTCGTCGATGAACGGCGTGCCCTGGATCACGTGCGCGGGCGCGTCGATATGCGTGGTGTTATGCATCGAGGTGGTGATGCGCTGCGACAGCACGCCCGACTTCGCCATGTAGTGGATGCGCTCGATCTTGACGTCCTCGAAATAGGGCCAGTTCGGCGACTGATAGCCGAAGCGATGGGACAGGTTGTAGAACTCCAGCCCCATGCTGTTCTTGAGATTTTCTTCGAACATCACGCCGCGAATTCTTTTGGCCACGGCATCCTCCCTTGGTTCTTGTTGTCCAAACTTTTGCCGCAGCCTAGCTCAGGCGGCGGCGGAATTCATATGAGTCTCCATGGCGCGTTTTGTGGCCAGTAGCCGTTCGGCGATCAGCGCCTGCCGGTTCTGGAAGCGTTGGGTCGGCACCGGCACCGAGATGGCGACGGAATTGCCGAGTGGGTCCTGCAGCGCGACGCCGGCGGCGCAGATGCCGAGCGTGTGTTCTTCACGATCGAAAGCCACGCCGTTGCGGCGCGCCGCTTTGATATCAGCAAGCAGGGCGTCGAGACGTGTGAGCGTCTTCGGCGTGCGCGATTTGTAGGTGCGTCCGATCAGCGCCTCGACCGCCGGATCGGAAAGCTGGGCCAGATAGGCCTTGCCGTTGGCGGTGCAGTAGAGCGGAAAGGTTTCGCCCACCGCCGACACCGTGCGCAGGCGCTGCGGGCCGATCACCTGGTCGATGAACACCAGATGGTCTTTCTTCACGGTCGAGAGATCGACGGTCTCGTTCAATTCCTCGCTCAATCGCTCCAGGAACGGCCGCGCCGTCGCGATGAAATCGCTGCGCACGGAAGCCGCCAGCCGCAGGATGGTGGGCCCGAGCCGCACCCGCCCGTTGGGCGTCGCCGCGATCACCAGCTTTTCAATTTCGAGCGCTGAGACGATGCGCTGCACGGTGGAGCGCGCCAGGTTCACGCGCTGGGCGATCTGGCCGAGGCTTAAGCCGGCGTTTTCTTCTTCCAGTGCGCGCAGGATGGTGGCCGCGCGCGCGATCACCTGCACTTGGCTCTTGTCGTTGGTGACGTGACGGTTCATCGACAACAACTCGACACTACGCGGCGTTCGGTCCGCCTTGCATGATGGTACACCTTAGCCCAATATGCGGTACAGGTAAAAACGAAAAAAATTGGTGGACGTGGGCCGCCAAACGCGTGAGGAAAACGCCATGGTCAAAAAGATCGCCCTCGAAGAGCATTTTCTCGATCCCGCCACCGAGCCCTATTGGCGGCCGACCATGGTCGATGTCGCGCAGCAAAAGACCGCGCAGCTCTACGCCAGTCTCAGCGATTTCGGTGAGCAACGGCTGCAGATGATGGACAAGACCGGCATCGCGCGCGCGGTCCTGGCGATCGCCGGTCCTGGCGTGCAGGTGGAGCGCGATACCGCCACGGCGGTGCGCCGGGCGCGTGAATCAAACGATTTCCTGGCACGCGAGGTGCAAAAGCGCCCCGGCCGTTATTCCGGCTTTGCCCATCTTGCCATGCAGGACCCAAAGGCCGCCGCCGACGAGCTGGAACGCTGCGTGCGCCAACTCAAATTTTGCGGCGCCATGATCGACGGCCACACCAACGGGAAATATCTCGACGACCGTTCTTATGATCCGTTCTGGGAACGAGCGGCGGCCCTGGGCGCGGCAATCTATCTGCACCCGGCCGATCCGGTGGCGCCGCTGCCGGTGCTCGCCGGTTACCCTGTGCTGGTGCGCCCGATGTGGGGCTGGGCAGTGGAAACCGGCTCGCACGCGCTGCGTATCATCTGCGGCGGCGTTTTCCATCGCTATCCGAAAGCCAAACTGCTGCTCGGCCATCTCGGCGAGACGTTGCCGTTCCAGCTCTGGCGCTTCGACAGCCGCTCGGCGCCCTACGGCTGGAATTTGCCGAAGCCGCCGTCGCAATACCTCAAGGAGAACGTCTGGGTGACGACCTCCGGCATGTACGACCTCCCACCCTTGCGCTGCTCGCTCGATGCGCTGGGACGCGACCGCGTGATGTTTTCGGCGGACTATCCTTTTGACTGGCCGGGCTGCGAATTCATCGACACGGTGCCGCTCGACGAGGGCGTGCGCGCCGACGTCGCCTACAACAACGCGGCGAAACTGCTCGGCCTCTAAAGCTTATTTTGGCGGAATGACCCGCGCCGGCTTGCCGTCCAGCCAGGCGCGGATGTCTTCGACGACACCTTGGAAATAACCCCGGTAATTTTGTTCGCTGACATAGCCGAGATGCGGCGTGATCACGACATTATCCATCTTGCGGAACGGATGATTGAGCGGCAGCGGCTCGACGTCGAACACGTCGAGGCCGGCACCCGCGATCGCCTTGGCGCTCAGCGCCGCGAGCAGCGCCTTCTCGTCGACGATCGGCCCGCGCGACGTATTGACGAGATAGCCGGACTTCTTCATCAGGCCGAGTTCTTTCGCCCCGACCAGGCCGCGCGAGCGGTCGCTCAGCACGACGTGGATGCTGACGATATCGGCTTTGCTGAACAGGTCTTCCTTGGAGACGTAGTCCACGCCCGCTTCCTTCGCCTTTTCGGGCGTCAGGTTCTGGCTCCAGGCGATCACTTTCATGCCGAATGCCTTGGCGACGCCGGCGACGCGCTGACCGAGCTTGCCCAGCCCAAGCACGCCGAGCGTCAGGCCTTCCAGGTCCTGGCCCATGGTCACCTGCCAGGGGGCGCCCGCTTTCAGGCGCGCGTTTTCGAAGCCGATGCGGCGGGTGAGCTCCAGCATCAGACCGATGGCGATGCCGGTGGTCGGGCTGCCGAAACCGCCGGTGCCGCAGACGGTGACGCCGCGCTCTGTGGCCGCCTTCATGTCGATGGAGTTGTTGCGGGCGCCGGTCGTGATGAGCAGTTTCATATCCGGCAGGCCCTCGATCACCTTGCGGGAAAACGGGGTCCGCTCGCGCATCATGTTGACGATGGCGAAGCCCTGCAGAGCCTTGATGACGGCATTGTCATCGCCCAGCGGTGCGTTGAAGACCTTGACCTCGACGTCCTTGTTGACCGTGGACCAGTCGGCGACTTTCAAGGCGACGTTCTGATAGTCGTCGAGGATGGCTGCCCGAACCATACGCACAAGCTCCTTGTTGGCTGCACCCGGAATGTCCCGAGCGGCGCCAATTTAGAGCCGGTCAATTGAAAAGATAGGGGGGTGTCAGGCCGCGGGCAGGCCGTGCTTGGCGCGCCATTTCGGGCCGGGGCCGCGCATGTAATGCCGCTCGGGCCGGTAGGGGCTGGCGATGTCTCGGGTCATTTCATGCCAGAAGGCCATGAGCGCCGGCTTGAGCAGGGCGAACGGGCGGGGCAGCAAGGCTGCGGCTGAACCCGAAATGGCCATTATGGCTCGACCCATGACGCAATCCCCACCAAGAAGCGGGCGTCCATTGCCTACTGTCCCTTGGTCGCCCGCTCCAGCGGCCAGGTTCATTGATGTGGATCATGCGGGAACATCCGTAAAAACCCGGTATGGGAACGGCATCCCGACAATTAATTTCAAAATCATCGTTTCCAGAGATTTACTTCCGTGGCGCAAGGGGTTCCGGCGGTTTGAGCCGCTTGCCCTTTGGGGTTCTGGCCGCTACATCAGCGTCGAATTTCCCGACATGGCGTCCGACGGCGTGGATTGCGCGCGAGGCCGGATTCGCCCGTCAATAAAGGGTTTTAGGGGACAATGAACGGCCGTCAATTCATCTATCACATGCAGGGTCTGACCAAGACCTACCCGCCTTCCAAGAAGGTGCTGGATAACATCCACCTGTCGTTCTACCCGGACGCCAAGATTGGCGTGCTCGGCGTCAACGGTTCCGGCAAGTCCACGCTGCTGCGCATCATGGCCGGCATCGACACCGAGTTCGCCGGCGAAGGCTGGGTCGCGGAAGGCGCCCGCGTCGGCTACCTGGAGCAGGAGCCGCAGCTCGACCCGAAAAAGACCGTGCGCGAGAACGTGATGGAGGGCGTCGCCGCCAAGAAGGCGATCCTCGACCGCTACAACGAGATCGCCGCCAATTATTCGGACGAGACCGCCGAGGAGATGGCCAAGCTGCAGGACCAGATCGATTCCAAGAACCTGTGGGACCTCGACAGCCAGGTTGATCTGGCGATGGATGCGCTGCGCTGCCCGGCCGACGACGCCGAGGTGACCAAGCTCTCGGGCGGCGAACGCCGCCGCGTCGCGCTCTGCCGGCTGCTGCTCGACCAGCCCGATTTGCTGCTGCTCGACGAGCCGACCAACCATCTCGACGCCGAGAGCGTGAACTGGCTGGAAGGCCATCTGCGCAATTATCCGGGCGCCATTCTGATCGTCACCCATGACCGCTACTTCCTCGACAACGTCACCGGTTGGATCCTCGAGCTCGACCACGGCCGCGGCATTCCCTACGAGGGCAATTACACCGCCTGGCTGCATCAGAAGCAGAAGCGCATGGAGCAGGAAGGCCGCGAGGATGAATCGCGCCGGCGCACGCTGGAGCGCGAAAGCGAGTGGATTTCATCCTCCCCGAAGGCGCGGCAGGCCAAATCTAAGGCGCGCTACGAGCGCTATGAGGAACTGCTCAAGATCGCCAACGCCAAGCAGAACACGGTGGCGCAGATCACCATTCCGGTGGCCGAGCGGCTCGGCCAGCACGTGGTCGACTTCGACCATCTCAAGAAAGGCTACGGCGACAATCTGCTGATCGACGATCTCACCTTCAATCTTCCGCCCGGCGGCATCGTCGGCGTGATCGGACCGAACGGCGCCGGCAAGACCACGCTGTTCCGCATGATCACCGGCCAGGACAAGCCGGACGCCGGCACCATCAAGATCGGTGCCTCGGTGCAACTCGGCTATGTCGACCAGTCGCGCGATACGCTCGACGGCAAAAAGAACGTGTGGGAGGAAATTTCCAACGGCCAGGACGTCATCCTGGTCGGCAAGAAGGAGATGAACTCGCGCGCTTACGTCTCATTGTTCAATTTCAAGGGCGCCGACCAGCAGAAGAAGGTCGGCTCGCTGTCGGGCGGCGAGCGCAACCGCGTGCATCTCGCCAAGATGCTGCGCACCGGCGCCAATCTGCTGCTGCTCGACGAACCGACCAACGACCTCGACGTCGATACGCTTCGCGCGCTGGAAGAGGCGCTGGAGGATTTCGCCGGCTGCGCCGTCATCATCAGCCATGACCGCTGGTTTCTCGACCGCATCGCCACCCACATGCTCGCCTTCGAGGGCGACAGCCACGTGGAATGGTTCGAGGGCAACTTCCAGGACTACGAGGCCGACAAGATGCGCCGGCTGGGCCAGGACAGCATCATTCCGCACCGGCTGAAGTATAAAAAATTTAGCCGGTAGGTTTCATGCGTTATCTCGTCGCCAGCGGGCTTTCGGCCACGCAACTGCCGAAGGGCTGTCATCTGGTCGCCGACGGCGAGGCGATCTCGTTCGAACAGCCGTGGAGTTTCGGCACACCGATGATCGCGCTGGTCGATGACGGCGCCGATCTGGCGGCGCTCAAAGCGATGCACGCCGTCTCCGCGTTCCTGGTCGAAGGCATCGAGCCGCCGGGCCTGGGCCAAGCCTTCGCGATCGGCGCGCACCGCATGCGCGACGCGGAAGCCTTCAAGCCCTATGCCGCGCGCGTGGCCGACGTCAGCAAGGAGTTCGGCTGCCGCTACATCGCCCGCGGCGGCGCGGTCACGCCGCTCGCCGGATCGTTCGTGCCCGATCGCGCGGTGCTGATGGAGTTCCCGAGCGCGGACGACGTGGCGGCGTTCTATTTTTCGGCGGCTTACGCGCCGCTGCTGCGGATTCGCCTCAGCGCCACCGAGCCGCGCTTCGTGCTGGTGGCGCGCGCCGGGGCGCTGCCGGAACGCACGCGGCGCGCCATCGCCGAGGGTCTGGGCAAGCTTTAGCCGCAAAGAATCGCCTATAAGGCATAGAGCAGACATCACGCGAAGGCCGGGCCGAAAATTGCGCAGCGCTGCATTCCTTTTATTTGCGGTCGTGCTGCTGGCGGCGCAAGGCGCGCTCGCCGCCGACGCGGCATTCCAGAAATTCCTCGCCGAGATGTGGCCGCAGGCGCAAGCGCTCGGCGTCGCGCGCGCCACCTTCGAGGCCGCCACGCGCAATCTCGAGCCGGATCTCTCGCTGCCCGATCTCGCGCTGCCCGGCCGGCCGGAACAACAGCCGCAGCAGCCGGAATTCGTGCAGACACCGGCGCAATATCTGCGCGAGCCGACCTTCGAGCGCCTGGCCGCGCGCGGCAAGCAGCTTGCCGCGCAATACCACGACACGCTAGCGCGCATCGAGAAAGCGTTCGGCGTGCCGGGCAATGTGGTGCTGGCGATCTGGGGGCGCGAGACCGATTACGGCGGCGAGAAACAGCCGCACGACGCCATCCGCGTGCTGGCCACGCAAGCCTATGTCGGCAAGCGCAAGGAGTTTTTCCAAAACGAATTCCTGCACGCGCTGAAGATGCTGCAGGACGGCGTGCCGCGCGCCGACCTGCGCTCGTCCTGGGGCGGCGCCATGGGGCTCACGCAATTCCTGCCGTCGGAGTTCTACAAATACGCGGTCGATTTCGACGGCGATGGCCGCGCCGATATCTGGCATTCGGTGCCGGACGCGCTCGCCTCGGCGGCCAAGCAACTCGCCGGCAAGGGCTGGCAGGCGGGCAAGCCGTGGGCGATCGAAGTGCGCGTGCCGTCAAACGTCGATTGCACCATCGCCGAGCCAAGCGTGATGATGCCGGTCGCGGAATGGCTCAAGCGCGGCTACCTGCCAACATACGGGCGCAAATTGACCGGCGTGGAGCTCGCGGCCGAGGCGTCGCTGCTGCTTCCGGAAGGGACTTACGGACCGGCCTTCCTGACGCCGAAAAATTATTACGTGCTGAAAGACTACAATTATTCCGATCTTTACGTGCTGTTCGTCGGCCATCTGAGCGACCGCATCGCCGGCGGTCGGCCGTTCCAGACGCCGTGGAGCAAGAACGCGCAGCTCAAGACCAGCGACGTCGAGGCGATGCAGAAGCGGCTGACCGCACTGGCGCTCTACCAGGACAAGATCGACGGCAAGGCCGGCATGCTCACGCGCGCGGCGCTCGGCGCCTATCAGAAGAAGAACGGGCTGAAGGTCGATTGCTGGCCGACCGCGGCGGTGCTCGACCACATGCGGCGGTGATGAACACGTGTCCCGGATGCGGTGCAGCGCGTAAGCGGTGCACTGCATCCGGGGGAAGTGATGACGTCGTGACGATTAATCGCAGAATTGGCGCGGGCGGCCGTAATGGACGTTGCCATCCTCGTCGCGCCATGCTTTGCGGGCCCAATAACAGCCCTGAGGCGCATCGCGGTAGTCGTCGTATCTATAGTAGCCATCATGGTTGACGATTGCGGTACCGATGATGGTGCCGAGGACGACGCCACCGAGGACGCCGAGCCCAATCCCGCCGCCGCGCCAGCGGGCGTCGGCGGTAGTCGGCGCGGATAGAGTGGCCGCGGCGATGGTCGCGGCCGCTGCTAAAGCGAGAATGGTCTTCTTCATAGGGTATTTCCTCCAGGGTCGGGGTCGGCCGGGGCCGACCGCCTTGCAACGATCTTAAAGCCTGTCCCGGCTCCTGTAAAAGAGGCAGGCTTAATATGTCGGAAATTTGATGGTCTAGGTTCACGCCCCCTTCGAAATAGCCCGAAATCGGACGATTCCGGGTTTTTCGATTCATTTGCGCTCAGTCTCGGCGAGCCGATTAGTCGCAAACCCGCACGCGCCGCACATGCCAGCGCCAGCCGTCCCAGAATCGCCGGGGGCTCCAGTAGCAGTCCGGACCGCCGTAATAGACCGGTCTGGGGTAATAGCCGGGCCCGTAACCGTAATAAGGGCCGTAACCGTAATAGGGGCCGTTGACGGCGGCGCCGATCAGGGCGCCGGCGGCCAAGCCGCCGATGATGCCGGCGGCGATGCGTCCGCCGCGAGCCTCGGCCGGTTGCGGGGCGGCCACGGCCGCGACGGCAATGGTCGCGGCAGCCGCGAGAGCTGTCAGTGTCTTGGTCAGCTTGGTCATGGCGCACTCCTTTGATCGATTCGCTCGGCCGTACCGATTGAACGGCCGATCGGTGCATTTGCTGCGACAGGGTTTCGCAGCGATAACGTTCGTCTTGACCGTAAGTTTCCATTTTTCGCGTGAATGCGCGGTGAATGGAGCGTTTCGAAATGACTTGGGGCGCCGCCGCGCGCATTAAATTTTGGCAAGAGTTGCGGCGGGATTGCGGCGAAGTTTGCTAGAGCCGTGACTTTCGGCTGCCGCGCTTGCTGCTCTTGCGCCGCTTGACGTGATGTCGCTTGGCGGATCTGCCGATGGTTTTGTGCCGCGCCGGCTTGCGGCGCCGCCGCCTGAGGATGCGGCGCCCGACATGGCGCAGGAACAGCTTCTCCAGCGGATAGCTAAGCCGCCGTACCGCCGCGGCGAGCGGCAGCCACTCGACCGCCGCGATGTCCTTCATGATGTCGCGGCTCGGCCGCTCGTAGGCCTGCATGCGCCAGAACTGCACGACCTTCGGCCGGCCGCGCGCGCGGTAGGTGATGGCGCCGAGAAACTCGTGCACCTTCACGCGATGGCCGGTTTCCTCCACCACTTCGCGGCGGGCGCCGGCGGCCGGATTTTCGCCGCGCTCGAGTTTGCCGCGCGGCAGCACCCAGCGCTCGTCCTTGCTGCGCTGGACCACGGCGATGCGCCGGTGCGCGCCGTCGCGCACCACGATGCCTCCCGCCGCCTGAATGGTCTTGCGCGCCATCGCTGCTCAGCCTGAAATTTCGATGCATCTCATGTAAGCAAAAATACGCGGCGCATGAAGCAAAATGCGCGCAGGCTGCGCGCAGTTGTGCACAACGTGGCGGCGGCGCCGGCTGTCATAAATGGGTCATGCGCAAGCTTCGCCGCCCGTATTCCAAAAGGGCGCGCCTGCGCGCCCGTGTTATTTGAGCGGCGCCGGGTACGCCGTAACCCATCCCCGCTCGTGCGGGGCCTTCCTCTTGCTCCCCGCAAAATGCGAGGGGACGGAGCGCACTCGATCTCGGGTTTACCCGAGATCGAGCATGTTTAGAGCGCAAGTCGGGTAAACCCGACTTGCGATGGCGCATCCTTTTCAATCCACGCCTTGCGGCGCGGGCACCCTCTGGCTGAGGGTGCGCGCCGTTCGGCGCTCCATCGCGGCGTCCATACGGCGCCGGGCCGCGCTTTCTGACGTTCCGTTTCGCCCTGCCCCCGGCCCTGAGACGCCTGCCCCTTTTGGGTGGCTGCGCCTTTCGAGCCTCGGGCAAGCTTTAACGGCCCGCCGTCAGCGAGCTCCTCGCAGGGGGGTCATAGTGCCCCCGGGCGGAGCCCCGGTGCCGCCCGAGTGCGCGAGGAGCGTACCCTCGCGCCCGCGGGCGCCGCATCCGGCTCCATCATTTAGACGCCCCTAGATGACGCCCTCAGCCGAGTCGGACGATTTGGAATATAATCCTAGCAAAGAAAAGAGTCAAGCCGGGCGCGCCGACGCGCCGGAATTTTCAAGCTGAAGCGAGGATAAGCCGGCGCGGGCAAACTTCTGGCCCGGCATAGAGCGTGGACTCAGAAAAGTTTCCCTACGTACTTTTACGTGAAGTTAATTTATTGGGCTATAAATCAATCTAGCTCACGCTCAGTTTGCAATCAATTTGCATGGCGTATCAGCCGAGTGGTCACCAACAAATAC
>JGI24140J50213_10000976_pt1 | contig 12942 bp, 10 predicted proteins | sample BarGraIncu00222A_FD_50213 | JGI IMG/M metagenome (IMG submission 50213)
CGCCTGGCGTGGGTCTTGGCAAGCTGCTCACCAACAACCAGATCCGGTCGTTGATCGGGACCTACTACAACTGGAATCCAGAGGTGGCGGCCGCCAACAACGAAGGTCGGATCACCGTGAAGCTGGTCCCTCAGGGGACGTTTGCAGAAGCGATCAGAGCCGCTGGAGTGGGCATCCCGGCGTTCTTCACGCCGACCGGTGCGGGAACAGAACTCGCCGCAGGCAAGGAGACCAGAGAATTTGTCGGGAGGGCGTGTGTTCTGGAAGAATCCATCCATGCCGACGTGGCACTCATCAAGGCCTACAAGGCCGACGAGCTGGGCAACCTGGTCTACTACAAAACTGCCCGCAACTTCAATCCTGTCATGGCGATGGCGGCAGATACCGTCATAGCCGAAGTCGAAGAGATAGTCCCTGTGGGGTCCCTGGACCCCGAGTGCATAGTGACGCCGCACATGTTTGTTGACGTCGTGACAATGAGGAAGGGTTGAGATGCAAGCGATACTCGAACAACAGGCAAAAGAACGGATAGCTTCAGTCATTGCGCGCTACTTCGACAGCGAAGCCCAGAACGGGAGGCTGTTCATTAATCTTGGCGTCGGCATTCCGACCATGGTGGCCAACTACGTCACAAACCCCAACATCTACGTGCAGGCCGAAAACGGGATGCTCGGTGTGGGCTGTGCGGCGCCGGAAGGCCAGATGGATCATGATCTCATCAATGCCGGCAGGACGTGTGTCACAGAGACCCCTGGATGCGTCTACCTGGACAGCGCCGCATCCTTCGGGATGATACGGGGCGGCCACGTAGACGCCACGGTTATCGGGGCGTTCGAAGTAGATCAGAAGGGGAACATTGCCAACTGGATCATCCCCAATGGGAAGCAGCTTGGGGTCGGTGGCGCGATGGACCTCGTGACGGGAGCAAGAGAAGTCGTCATCGCCATGCAGCATACCAGCAAGAACGGCAAGTCCAAGCTCGTCAAGGAATGTACGCTCCCCATCACCGGTATCGGCGAGGCGGACATGGTCGTCACCGAATACGCCGTGTTTGTCTTCGACAAAGGCAGACTCATCCTCCGCGAAATCGCCCCCGAGATCACCGTCGACGAACTCCGAGGCATAACCGACGCCGAGTTCGACGTGTAACATTCTCGGGACGGTTCCAAAGTGTAACATTCTCGACGAAGCCTTGAACTGTAACATTCTCGGGACGGTTCCAAAGTGTAACATTCTCGACTATACCTTGGACGTGGAGACAGGGATCATGACAGGTGCGTGGTTCGTGCGGATGGTCTACTTGGATGAGTAGACAAGCAAGGATTCGGATTCCTGACGGCGTGTATCATGTGACGACGCACGGTAACGGTGACATGATGATCTTCGAGGGGTCGTCTGAGAAATGGCGACTGCTTGACCTGCTGGCGGATACGGCCGAAGAGTTGGATTGGGCCATGTATGCCTGGTGCGTCATGGGAAATCATTATCACTTTCTGCTCAAGACGCCCGAAGACAATCTGTCGGAAGGAATGCACCATATCAACATGAGCTATGGCGAGTGGTACAACAAGTCCCGGGGACGTCACGGTCATGTATTTCAAGACCGCTTCTTCTCGATTCTGATCACGGAGGACAGCCATCTGCTCGAGGCCTCGCGCTACGTCGTGCTGAATCCGTTGAGGGTGGGCCTTGTAGCTGCCCCTCAGGAATGGCCATGGAGTAGCTACTGCACCGCCGTACTGGGCGCACCCTCTCGCATTTCACTGAAGGATCGGGAATTGATGGGGATGTTCAGTCAACAAGAAGCCGAGTCCCGAGAACTCTATCGGGAATTTGTCCAGGTGGGTATCGGGCTCAAGAAACCGGAGGTTCTCCTCACAGGCAGGGCTAGGCGATGGGCGAAATCCAGCGACTATGCCCAGTCAGAGNGCGGCCAAAATGTTCCTCGGCGAAAGCCCGTGCGTGGNCTTGCCCCCAACATGACCGAGATCTCTCGTGTCGCCAGTCTCCGCCAGCAGGGGCTGACCCTGAGAGAGATCGCTGCTGCACTGGGTATAAGTCACATGACAGTGCGGCGTTATCTGGCGCGCGACTCCGAAGGGACGAGACTGTAACATTCTCGACATAAATGGAACCGTCCCGAAGTGTAACATTCTTGGGAACACGGGCCCGGCGCAGGTGGCCGGGCCCGTGCTTGTTAGTAGTTGAACTGCTGTACCAGATAGGACGGGTTGAGCTTCTCGCCCGTGGCGTGTTCGATCATGGTGTTCCATGAGTACTTCGCGCCGGGCGTGAAGACGTTGTCGACGAACCAGCGGCCACCTTTGGGCGTCAGGACCTTGCCCTTGGCTTTGGCGCGCAGGGTGTGGTCGAACTGGGAGGCAAGCATCTCGCCGAGCAAGTAGTTGTGGTAGTAGACGGGGGCCATGGCGAAGTGGTACTTGGCTGCCCAGTCGGGCTTCTCGAAGCGTTCTTCGGGCGCGTTGAGGAACTGGATATTCTGGACACCCTGGTACCAGAGCCGACTGTCGCTCTTCTCGGTGCGGTACAGTTCGCGCTCAAAGAGCGCGAAGTGAGTGATCCACCGAGTCGCGACGAGCATCTGGTTGCGGATGGCGACGGGCAGGTCGCCCTGCAGCCTCTGGAAGTTGGCATCGTCGATGCGTACCATCTGCTTGTACCACTTTGGGTCGCGGGCCATGCGGCCAAAGAACATAGCAACGGCTTCGGTCGTGAAGATGTGCGCGGGTTGGCGCAGGACAGCGGGAAGGGTCATGTCGGTGTACTTGTCGTAGCAGGCGTGCCCCATTTCGTGCAGGAGGGTTTCCATTTCGGTCTCGTTGGGGCGCAGGTTGGCCAGGACGCGGACGTCGCCTTTGTTGTCGAGGTGCATGCAGAAGGCGTGCTGGTCCTTGCCCGTGCGCTCGTAGAGGTCGCTGCGATCGATAATGTCGCGGATGTCCAGCCCGATAGCATCGTAGGTTGCTGTCGCAAGTTCCTCGACAATATGGTCACCCTTGCCCTGGAAATAGACGCCGAGATCGACGTCTGAGGTGCGGGGAGCCTCCTGGAAGAACATGTCGCTCATGTGCCACGGCATCAGGGTGGAAGGGTCGACGCCCAGCCGGCGTCCAACCGCCTGGTCGATGGAGTACTTGACGCGGCGGAACAGCGTGTCGGTCTGGTCGCGGTAGCTTTCGAGCGTCTGTTTGAGCCATTCGCCGTCGAACTCCTGGAGCTGGATCGACATCTCGTAGTAGTTGGCGTAGCCGAGCCTGACGGCAGACTCGTTGCGAAGCTTGATGAGGTCCATGAGGCCGGGTTCGAGCACTGCGCCCACCTGTTTGCTGGCGAGCCAGGCTTTCTTGCGAAGGTCGTTGTCGATGCTGGTCCGGAGGATTTCCTCGATCTGCTTGTTGTTGACTTCCTTGCCGTCGATGGTTCCGCGGAACTTCGTCGTAATGCCCTGCAGGGCGATCTGCTTGCTGACCAGCTGCTGAAGCATCTCCCTGTCAAGCTGATTTTCGACCATCATATCGTGGATAATAGTAAGCTGCCTGCGCTCGAACTCTTCCCGGTCACCCGCGGCAAGCATGGAGTTCACGGTGTCGAAGCGCTGCTTGTCGGCCAGAAAGAGCCGCATTGTCAGGTCGGCATGTTCCGCTTGAGCGGCGTACTCGTCCTTCCCAGTCGTCGACAGGTTCCAGGCGGCGATGTTGCACTGGTAGGACAGCTCGTTGAGCTTCTCATTCAGTTTCTTCAGATACATGGCTTTTTCCACGGGTGCCTCCTAAGATAACTACAGTTTACGAAGTAATCTGCGAATGCAACAGGCCGGCAGAAGAGCGATCGAAACAGGCTCCAGCTTGAAGAGGCCGCATTTGACACGTTTTGAGGGCGGCATATACTTCAATTGTTCTCTGGGGCAGGGTGAAATTCCCGACCGGTGGTAGTAGCGAAGAGCTTAGCCCACGAGCCGCTGCGGCGGTAGGACCTGGTGTGATTCCAGGGCCGACAGTACAGTCTGGACGGAAAGAGACGTCGGCTTTCCGTGCCCCCAGGGTTGATTGCAGCTACAAGGCTGCGTCCGCTATGGAGGTAGAGAATGGAACCGAAAAAACTGCGTATGCTCGCCCTGACCGGTATGCTGGCCGCCGTTGGGTACGTCCTTCAGCTGTTCGAATTTCCCCTGCTGCCGGCAGCGCCATTCCTCAAGTTCGACTTTGGCGATGTCGCCGTCTTCATCGCAGGCTCGGCGATGGGTCCTGGGGCGGCCATCCTGACGGCTGTGGCGAAAGGAATCCTCTGGGCGCTGATCGGCCGAGGGGCAGACGGCTGGGTCGGAGCAGGTATGAACACGATCACGGTCATCGCCTTTGCACTTCCAGTGGCGTTTCTGGCNCGCTCCAGGAAGGGTTGGGTCAAGGTCGTTGCAGCGGGTCTGGGCGTCGTTGTGATGACGACCGCGATGGCCGGGGTGAACTTGGTCGTGGACCCGTGGTACTTCAAGATGCCGATTGCGGCCGTCAAAGCCATCATCGTGACGGCGATCATCCCGTTCAACCTGCTCCGCGGTCTCCTCAACGGAACCGCATCGGTGCTCGTCATGCTGGCGCTACAGCGGACAGCCATCTTCCGAGGGAACCGCTAGCTCTGATGTCCGACACCAACTCAGAGGGGCAACAGCGAAGCCGCTGTTCTTGCCTCACGGGGCGCTCAGGATATACTGTCTTCAGGCACCGGGGCTTGGTATGACCGGCATTGCGTGAGGTGAAATGTGAACTCAGCTGATATTCGAGAAGGCTTTCTCCGGTTCTTCGAGGGCTACGACCACCTGAGAATCCCCAGCGCTCCCCTGCTTTCGCCCGACCCGACACTGCTCTTTACGGCAGCCGGCATGGTCCCGCTGAAACAGTACTACTTGGGGGAGGTGGCGCCTCCGAACCCGCGTATGGCGTCGGACCAGAAGTGCATCCGAACGAACGATATCGAGCGGGTCGGCCGGACGGCACGTCACCATACCTTCTTCGAGATGCTGGGCAACTTCTCCATCGGCGACTACTTCAAGGACGAGGCCGTCGCGATGGCGTTGGAGTTCTCGACGAAGGTCCTCGGCCTGTCTGCTGACCGTATCTGGGTAACTATATATAAGGAAGACCTCCAGACGGCGGACATCTGGCAGAAGGTCGGCATCCCGCGCGAGCGGATCGTGCCGATGGGCGCGGACGACAACTTCTGGACTATGGGTCCCGTCGGCCCATGTGGCCCCTGCAGCGAGTTGTACATCGACCGCGGGGTACGTCACCCGGGCGACGAGAAGCAGCAGATGGGCGACGATGGGGACCGATTCCTCGAGTACTGGAACCTGGTGTTCACGCAGTTCGACCGGCAACCGGACGGTTCGCTGAAGCCGCTTGCCCGCAAGAATATCGACACCGGGCTGGGCCTCGAGCGCATGACGAGCATCATGGAGGATACCGACACTGACTTTGAGACGGACGGGTTCCGTCCCATCATCCAGACGGTGGCGGACCTGTCGCACCAGGAATATGGCGCGGATCCGCGGGTGACGGCACGCATGAAGACCATCGCCGACCACGTGCGCGCATGCACGTTCCTCATGGCCGAGAACCTCTTGCCCAGTAACGAGAAGCAGGGCTATGTCCTGCGCCGTCTCTTGCGCCGGTCTCAGGCGCTGGGTCGGATGATCGGCATCGAGGGCGCGTTCATGGGTAGGGTCGCGGATACGGTGATCGACCTCATGAAGGGACCGTTCCCCGAACTTCTGGCCGAGCGTGAGCGCATCAAGGGCGATATGGCAGTCGAGGAGCAGCGGTTCGACCATACGCTGCGGGAGGGGCTGGTCGAGTTCACCAAAGCTGTCGAGGCGGTACGCCAGGACGGGAGCGACACGCTGCCTGGTAAGACTGCGTTCTACCTGCACGATACGATGGGCTTCCCGGTCGAACTCACTGATGACCTGCTCCGCGATGCCGGTCTCAAGCTGGACCGCGAAGGCTTCGACGTCTTGCTCAACGACCAGCGCCACGGTGGCAGCGAGTCGTCGGGTGTCGAAGAGGCAAGCCGCGAACGGACCGAGTACATCAAGCTGAGAGGCATGGTCGGGACTTCGCATTTCGTCGGCTATGAAACGCTGTCGGCCGAGGCTGTGGTCACGGGCCTCCTGAAGGACGGCGAATCTGCCAGCAGTGCCCAGGAAGGCGATCATGTCGGGCTGGTACTTTCTTCGACCCCGTTCTACGGCGAGAAGGGCGGCCAGGTCGGCGACACGGGCGTCATCACGACGCCGGGCGCGCGCTTCGAGGTCACGGACACCAAGACTCCCGTGGAAGGGTTGATCATCCACGAAGGCGTTCTGGTGGAAGGGGCCATCGCCGCGGGAGACGCCGCGCGTGCTGAAGTGGATCCCGGGCGGCGGAAGGCGATCGCACGGGCACATACGGCGACACATCTCCTGCAGGCCGCTCTGCGCTCCATCGACCCGACCGTCCAGCAGAAGGGTTCCAAGGTCATGCCCGACGAGTTCCATTTCGACTTCAGTTTCCGCGGCAGCCTCGGCGCGGACGACCGGAAGGCCCTGGAAGAGAAGGTACTGGGGTTCATCACGGCCAACGTCCCGGTGCGGACCGACGTCATGCCCATCGAGGAAGCGCGCAGGACGGGCGCGTTGGCATTCTTTGGGGAGAAGTATGGGGAGGCGGTGCGCGTCGTTGCGGCCGATGGCATCTCGAAGGAGCTGTGCGGCGGCACACACGTCACTGCGACGGGCGATATCGGCTTTCTGCACATCCGTTCCATCCGCAGCATCGGGACGGATACGAAGCGCATCGAGGCGTCCGTCGGGCTGGGCGCTCTGCGGGAGTTCTGGGCGTACCAGGAGGGCATGGAACAGGCCGCAGGGATACTGAACTGTGGACCGGTTCCGGCAGAGGTGACGCGCGCTGTAGAAGACCTCACGGGCGTCGTCAGGGAACGCGATCGCCGCATCGAAGGGCTCGTCGCCACAGCGACCGACCGCCATGTGCGCGACCTGATCGCACAGCCGGCAACCATCAAGGGTCAGCCGGTCGTTGTGGCCACGTTCGAAGGTCTGACCGCCGAAGCGCTGCGCAGTGCGGGTGACATGGCTGAGCAACAGCTGGGAAATGGAGTCTTCATCGGCATGCTCTCCGGCGGAGACGGCTTCAGCGTGATTAAAGTGTTCGGTACGGCTGGTGCGACGTTCTCGGCACGCGGCATCTTCAAGACCCTGACCGACAAGTACGGCGGCAAGGGCGGTGGCAACGACCGCATGTGCCAGGGCCGTATCGCAGGTCTGCCGACCGCAGAGGAACTGGAGGCACTGCTTGGCTGACGATCCATCCGGCTCGAAGGTCGTTCTCTGTCTCGACGTNGGCGAGCGCCACATAGGCCTTGCCCGGACGGTGGCGGATGTTNGGACGGCCTTCCCTGCTGGTTCCATCGACATGGGNCTCCCAGCCGCAACGGCCCGGACCGTGGTCGACCGCATCGTGCTCGAGGGTGCCGGCTGTCTGGTCGTNGGTCTNCCGCTCGGGCTGGACGGAACGGACTCGGTGCAGACACGCAAAGTACGGCGTTTCACAGGATTTGTCCGCAAGGAGCTGGCTGCGAGGGGTCTCAACAGGACGGTGCGTGTTGAGTTGGTGGACGAGCGCCTGTCGTCGGTCGCCGTCGGGCGGGCCGCGGCGAGCGAGGGGCTGTCGCGTGTTGCCGGCCGCGCCACCAAGGATCAATGGGAGGCGGTCTACATCTTGCAGGGCTATCTGGACCGCGCGTCAACGGTGCCGAATGAAGGCGTCTGACATGGACGAAGAGACCCAGAACACGCATGAGGTCGGGGGACCAACCCCCGGTCGGTCACGGCGCGGCGTGCGAGTCAGGGCTGCGCGCCTCGTCAGCGTCCTGCTGATCCTCGCGATCATCGCCGGGGCAGTCGGATGGGTGAGATTCATCCACATCGTGCCGGCCGAAGGGCCCAGCGCATATGTCGACGTCCGTTCGGGGGACAGCGTGACCACGCTCAGTGAGCAGGCCTTTGCGCTCGGCATGACATCCAGTCCCCAGGCTCTGCGCTGGTACTGGCGGCTGAAACATGGCGGCTCGCTGCGTGAAGGACGCTATGCACTGAAAGGTATCGATGACATGGAGGCGTTGTACCAGCTCCTTGTGGCGGGTTCGCCTCTGACGGTGCGCGTGACGTTCCCGGAAGGCTATACGGTCCAGCAGATGGCCGAGCGCCTCGAGGAACAGGCCGGCATCACGGCGGATGATTTCCTGAAGGCCGCCAGGGACGCTCAGGGCAAGCTCCTGGAGGGGCATCTCTTCCCCGATACGTATGAGTTCCTGTACGCAGGTGATGCCGCCGAGGTTGTCGCACGTATGCTTGGCAGGTTCGCCGACGTCATCCCTTCCGACTGGGGTGCTCAGGCGGCGAAGCGCGGTCTGACGGGCGACCAGCTGGTCAGGGTCGCCTCTATCGTCGAGCGGGAAGCAAAGTATGATGCGGACCGTCCGCTGGTTGCCAGTGTCATCTTCAACCGTCAGGCGAAGAAGATGCTGCTCCAGATGGACGCCACGCTCGGATATGTCCTCCCCAGCCAGGATGGCTTCTACACGTATGAGGAGCTGAAGTACAAGTCTCCATACAACACGTACCTGCATCCCGGATTGCCACCAACTTCGATCTGCAACCCGGGTTTGGCGTCGCTGAATGCTGCGGCGCACGCCCCCGTAAGCACGTACTACTACTTCCTGGCGAAACCTGACGGTCACTGTGTCTTCGCGCGAACCTACGCCGAACACGCTCGCAATATGCAATTGTATCTTGCTGGAGGCAATTGAAATGACACGTCCTATCCTTGTTGGCATCGCCGGCGGTTCCGGCTCAGGCAAGACCACCGTCGCCGAGAAAATCATGCACGAGACCTCACAGCCGGTCGTCTTCCTCAAGCAGGATTCGTACTACAGGAACTTCGACGGTATGTCCATTGAGGAGAAGCGCGGCATCAACTACGACCATCCCAGCGCCTATGACAATGACCTGCTGATCGAGCATCTTCGGTGTCTGAGCCATGGCGAGGCGGTCGATGTGCCCGTGTACAGCTACGCCCGCTATGAGCGCGAGCCCTGGACCGACCACGTCGAGCCTCAGCCCGTCATCATTCTCGAGGGGATCCTCGTGCTGGAGAACGCAGCACTGCGCGACCTGCTGGACATCAAGCTCTACGTCGACACGGACGCCGACGTCCGGTTTATTCGCCGTCTCCTGCGGGACACCCGCGAGAGGGGCCGTACGGTCGAGTCCGTGGTGGCGCAGTACATGGACGTCGTCCGGCCGATGCACCTCCAGTTCGTGGAACCGACCAAGAGATATGCGGACCTGATTATTCCCGAAGGAGGCTTCAATCTGGTCGCAATTGACGTCATCGTCAGCAAGTTGCAGCACTTTCTGAATTCTGCAGGCTAATGGAAGTCGTCGCCAGGTTCCGCGTATCGAACGGGGACGTGTGGTTCGTCCAGGCGGTCCTGACCGACTGTGAGGGGCAGGCGGTCGTGTCGCTTGGCGAACGGGAGGCTGACGAGAGCATCATGAGTGTTCTCTATGATGACTCCGCCGAGGGCGAGCTGGCGCCGCTCGTTGCATATTTGACGGCGGTTGGTAAGATAATGCCAGTCTTACATGACAAGCCTTGATGGCGGGAGTGAAATTGGCTAGTTCTGATGAGGAGCGGTTGTACAACCAGATCGAGGAGTTCGTGGGACGTCGGGACTATGACGCGGCCCTTCGTTTGGCTGTGCGCGAGGCCGACCGTGCCTATGAACGGCAGCGGTATGCTCAGGGCATCGACGTTCTGGGTGTGCTCATCCAGCTCCTCAAGGACCGGCAAGTCGCACTGTGGAACATCTACATCGGTGCCTATCAGAAGATCGTGGGCCTCGACAACCAGCTGGGAGACAAGTCTGCCACGATACGCGACTTGATCGAACTGTCCCGCTACTGCATCAAGAATGGTGACTTNGACAAGGCGCTGGCAGCCGGCAACTCTGCCGTCGGCATCGACGCCCGCAACACCGAGGCGCTCAACCAGAAGGTGCGTGTGCTTGCATACCGTCGTGACTACGCGCAGGCCTATAAGGTGCTGGACCAGAGCTTGGGGGTCAGTCCCCATAATCCGCGCACGCTGTATCTGAAGGCCAGCATTCTAGGCAACAACGGCAAGTTGGCCGACGCGCTCGCCGTGTACGAGCAGCTGCGCATGGCCGAGCCCTCCTATCCGGGGCTTGGCAAGGCCGTTGCCGAGATGCGGCGCCAGATCGACTCGAAGGTCAAGGCCGTAGACGGGCCTGCGATTGCTATGCNCGCGTCACAACGCCCGGAACGCGACCGGGTCCCCGCGATTGAGCGCAAGTCCAAGCCGACTGATCCGNACGATTCGGCGAGGAATGCNCTCGAGGCATTGTACGACGAGACGGTCGTGGGCGAGCCGCNCGCCCCACAGGAGAGGGTCCCGGTCGCCGATAAGACCGACGGCGAAACCTCCCGGCCGGACGCCCCACGCAGCCTTGTGCCAGAGGAGCAGTCTCCGACTTCTGTCAGGCGGTTTGTGCCTTCCGAGGCCGCCGGGCTTACCGTCCTGTCCCCTGAGGAACTCAGGTTGGCTTCTCTCCGCAAGGAACACGAGTTTGCGACACACCCGACCCAGGCGAACGCGGCAGTCACCGCGCCATCTTCCCCGACGCCCGGGCAGGAGGCCGAACGGCAATTGATCGGCATCCTGAGGGATATCAACCATGGCACGATGGAGCGGGAGGATCTGATGCAGCGCCTTTCCAATGCGGGCAGCGTGGCCATCCCACTGTCGCTGGGAGTCCTGTATCTCAACTTTCTGCACAGTCCCCAGGACGCAGTGGCGATGAGTGATCTGCTGACGTGGCTGGGACGCAGCGGCTACACGTGCCTTCCCCTGTTCGTCGTCGAGGAGGCTGCTGCGGAGGGAGCCAGGATCGACTTCCGCGACCCGCAGATCGCTTCCATCGTCATGTCCGCCGATGGTGCGGACATGGCTGCCGAGCTGAGGACGCGCAAGGCCGAATTCTTGCTCGAACGCGGCGACACCGCATCGTATGTACGGGAGGAACTGGACATGGTACGCCAGGCCGCCGCGTCTGCTTCTGCCGAAGGCATCGTGCGTCAACTTGTACATGTCCTGGAGCGCTGCCTGGCCGAGGATGCCTGTATGCGGGAAGTCCTTGCGGCTGCTACGGAACTGGATGTGCTGGACCGGTTGGTCGACCGCGTCACCGAGGACGCAACCATGGCGAAGGCGCCGCGACTGGAGATCGCAATCGTCGAACGGCTGGGACGTACGGGTGTCGATGAGTCCACATTCTTGAACAATGATGGGCTGTTCCAGCACGTCACGCTCAGTGTGGAGAAGTCGGCGATCCTGCGTCGTATCCTGGCCAACGCTATCAACCCGACGGTTCGGCGGAAGGTCCTCCAATCCCTGCTCGTCCTGGGAACCCCGAACATGGCCGAGTTCACCGAACTGGTGGGGCTCATGGCCAGGGAGCACGATACGAGCAATACGGCCTATCTCCTCCAGTNCCTGGTGGACCACCGGCAGGAGGTGACGGCCGGCCGGTCCCTGCTTGAGCGACTTGCTCACCTTGTCCCCACGGACTTCGAGAGCAGATATGGGCTGGGCCTGGCGGCCGAACAGCTTGGAGTTCACGATGCTGCCGCAGGGTACTTTGTTGCCGCCATCCGGGCTCATCCTGGAGATCCCGATACGGTCCTGCGTGCCCTGGAGGCCATTCTCGCATCGGGCGAGTACGACCTCATCGCCGACGCGGCCTCGCTGTCGCAGTTGTCTCCTGCCGATGTCGAAGGCCTGGTGGATAAGGCAGCCGCCGAGACGTCGGGTATCACTGTCGGTTCGGTCGAGCAGCGCCTGGTGACTGCGTGGGCTGCATTTGCGGGCAGTCGTTACGAAGAGGCGGTCGCGATGTGTTCCGGTACGGTGAGGGGGGGAGGGGACCTGCGGTTCTATCTGCCCATGGCCCTTGCATTTGTCCACCTGGGATTGCCCGAACTGGCGACCCGGGAGCTCGATCACGCCGCGCACCTGCCGAATGTCACCGACGAGGCCAGGCTGGTCCTCAAGTACCATGCAGCTGTGATCCATCTGGGACAGGGCAATAACCTGCAGGCGGCGCAGCTGTTCCAGGAGGTCGGCGAGTCTTCCCCCGGCTTCCGTGACATTGAAGAACTGCTCAGCAGGTGTGGGAGCCAGGGCTCTAAGATTGTGAAACCGCAGAGAGCGGAGGACACGTGGAAAACAAACGGTTAGTAGGAAACATCCTGGTCGCACGGGAGTATATCAACCAGGAGGCTCTTGACGGAGCCCTGGCTGTTCAGCAGCACACCAACGAACCACTGCTCAAGATTCTCATCGATCAGGGGTTCATCAACAATGACATCAGGGCACAGGTCCTGGCAGAACAGTGGCATATGCCCTTTGTGGACATCATGGCTGAGCAGATAGCGCCGGACGTGCTGGCGGTGGTAGACCAGGAACGCGCGAAGCGCTACGGTTTCGTCGCGTTCAAGCGTGAGGAGGGCGTCGTCAGCATCGCACTCAGCGACCCCACCAACATCGAGCTGATGGACTACCTGCTTGTCACGTACGGACGCGAGACGAAGTTCTTCGTCGCTGCCAAGAGCGCTATCTACGGCACGATCGAGAAGTACTACCTCGTCGGAAACTCCATCAAGGAAGCGAGTTCGGAGGCGAAGACCGAAATCATCGCGGAAACTGGCGAAGAGGTCAGCATCGAGCAGCTGCGCGAGATGGGTCAGGACGCGCCCGTCATCCGGCTGGTCAACACCATCATCAC
>JGI24140J50213_10000979_pt1 | contig 12938 bp, 14 predicted proteins | sample BarGraIncu00222A_FD_50213 | JGI IMG/M metagenome (IMG submission 50213)
AAAAGCCCAGCCTTTAAATACAAGCCTTCAAATACAAGCCTTGGAACACAAAAAAGGGGGGCGCCATGGCGGATTCGTTCGATTTTGTGGTGGTCGGCGGCGGTTCCGGCGGCTGCGCGGTCGCCAGCCGTCTTTCCGAGGATCCCGGGACGTCGGTGGCACTGCTGGAAGCCGGCGGCACCGATGACAACTGGGTCGTGACCACGCCGGGCGCCATGATCCTGATGATATCAGGCGGGATCAACAACTGGGCGTTCGAGACGGTGCCCCAGGCCGGCCTCCAGGGGCGGATCGGCTATCAGCCGCGCGGCAAAGGGCTGGGAGGGTCGTCCGCGATCAATGCGATGGTCTATACCCGGGGCCACCGGCGCGATTACGATCACTGGGCTTCGCTCGGCAACACCGGCTGGGCCTATGCCGACGTGCTGCCCTACTTCAAGCGCTCGGAGGATAATTCCGAACTCGGCGGCGAATATCACGGCAAGGGCGGCCCACTCCATGTCACGGGACTGCGAACCGACAATCCGGTGCGAGAGATTTATCTGCAGGCCGCGCGCGAGGCTCAATTCCGCATCCGCGAGGATTTCAACGGCGAGGAGCAGGAAGGCCTCGGCAGTTACCAGGTCACGCAGCGAGGCGGCGAACGCTGGAGCGCGGCACGCGGCTACATTCACCCCTACATGACCACGCGCAGCAATCTGCGCGTCGAGACCCACGCGCAGGCCACCCGCATCCTGTTCGAGGGCAAACGCGCGGTCGGCGTCGAATACCGCCAGGGCAAGGAGCTCAAGCAAATTCGGGCCCGGCGCGAAGTGATCGTCTCAACGGGCGCGTTCCAGACGCCGCAACTTCTGATGCTGTCGGGGGTCGGCGACGCGGCAGCACTTGCCAAACACGGGATCGCGACCACGCAGCATTTGCCCGGCGTCGGGCAGAACCTGCAGGATCATCCGGATTTCGTATTCGGCTTCACCTCGGACTCGCCGCACTTCGCCGGCCTGTCGTTTGGCGGCATCGCCCGAATCTTCAAGGGCATCGCGCAATTTCGGCGCGAGCGGCGCGGACCGATGACATCGAACGTCGCCGAATGCGGCGGCTTCCTCAAAACCCGCCCCGACCTCGATGTGCCCGATATCCAGTTGCATTTCTGCATGGCGATGATCGACGACCACGGGCGCAAACCGCGCTGGGGCACCGGGTTCTCCTGCCATGTCTGCCTGTTGCGCCCCGAGAGCCGCGGCAGCGTCTGGCTGCAAAGCGCCGATCCGATGCAAGCGCCTGCGATCGATCCGAATTTTCTCGGCGCGGAAGCCGACGTCGACGCCATGGTCGCCGGTTTTAAAATGACAAAACGGCTGCTCGACGCGCCGGCGCTGAAGGCGCTGCAAACCTCGGATGTGTTCACCGCAGGCGTCGAGAGCGACGGCGATATCCGGAAAGTCCTGCGCCAACGCGTCGATACCGTCTACCACCCGGTCGGCACCTGCAAGATGGGCGTGAACGATCCGCTGGCGGTGGTCGATCCAAAGCTGAAAGTCCACGGGCTCGAAGGCCTGCGTATCGTCGATGCCTCTGTCATGCCGACCCTGATCGGCGGCAACACCAATGCGCCGACCATCATGATCGGCGAGAAAGCCGCCGACATGATCAAGGCGGAGCTGCGGGCGGGTTGATTTATTTGCCGAATCCGTCATTGCGAGCGAAGCGAAGCAATCCAGAGGCAACAAGAAAGCAAGAGTGGATTGCTTCGCTTCGCTCGCAATGACGTGGAGAGTGTTACTGACGCTATTTGGCAAAACCACGGTAGCGCCGCCGCTAAGCGCCCTTGATAAGAATGATTTCTTTACCGGCGTCGAATAGGTCAGACATCGCGCGGCTGCTCAATGGCGACGCGCTGATTGATACAGACGATTTTCATGATCTCGAACCCGATTTATTGACCAACAGCCCGGGATCCAAGACTCGCACCCAAAACAGGCGAAGGTCGTCCATGAACAGCTTCGATGCCGCGGTCTATATCGGATTGGTTGTTGCGGTTGTCACCGGCTTTAACGCCGGATTGCTGCGCAGCGCGGTGACGATACTGGCCTACCTGATCGCGATGCCGATCGCGGTCTGGGCGATGTCGCTGATATCCCCTGGGATCGGCGACCATGCCAACTCGCCGCTGACGCAGAATTCGCTGCTGTTGTTCGGAATTTTTCTCGTGGTCGGCATCGTGCTGGGAAAGCTGATGCGAATGGCGCTCGATGAGACCATCGGGCCGGGCGCCGGGATCGGAGATCGCCTCGCCGGCGCTGCGCTTGGCGCCGTGCGCATCGGCCTCGTCGCCGTCACGCTGGTGCTGGTTTTCGATCAACTCATTCCGTCCGACCGCCAGCCGGCGTTCCTGAACGGTTCGCAGCTACGGCCGCTATTGTCGGCGGTCGGACAAAGAGGTTTTCGGTCGCTGCCGCCGGAAGTCGCGGCCACGATCGATCAGCTGAAGAAAGACCGGCGGATATAACGACGAGCGCTTAAAAAGCCCTGGCGTTGGCGCTGTCGCAGGCGCCCGATCCCTTCCCTGATATGCATTTCGGCCGTGCGTCATCCCTTATCAGAGCCGTCCGGGTTGGCTACAGTGGCCGCATCAGGGCTTCAAAAAACCGACATAGCGGGAGTGAAACTGTGGATCTTGGGATCAAAGGCCGCCGCGCCATCGTTTGTGCATCCAGCAAGGGCCTCGGACGCGCCTGCGCGATGGCGCTGGCCGCCGAAGGCGTGCATGTCACGGTGACCGCGCGCGGCGCCGAAGCGCTCGCGAAAACAGCGAGCGAAATACGCAAAGCCAATCCCGGCGTCACGGTGACGGAAGTCGCCGGCGACATCACCACGCCGGCCGGCCGCGAGGCCGCGCTGAAAGCCTGTCCGGATCCGGATATCCTGATCAATAATGCCGGCGGCCCGCCGCCGGGCGATTTCCGCAACTGGACCCGCGACGACTGGATCAAGGCGCTGGACGCCAACATGCTGACGCCGATCGAACTGATCAAGGCGACGGTCGACGGCATGATGGCGCGCAAGTTCGGCCGCATCGTCAACATCACTTCCGCCGCGGTGAAAGCGCCGATCGAGGTGCTCGGATTGTCCAACGGCGCGCGCACCGGCCTCACCGGCTTTGTCGCGGGGATCGCACGCAAGACCGTGATTGCCAACGTCACCATCAACGGCCTGCTGCCGGGTCCGTTCGATACCGATCGCCTGCGCGGCCCGATTTCGAAACTGGACGCCGATAAGCGCGGCATCACCGTCGATCAGTTGCTGGCGGAACGTGCCAAACTCAATCCCGCCGGACGCTTCGGCGATCCCGAGGAATTCGGGCAGGCCTGCGCGTTTCTCTGCGGCGCCAAGGCGGGCTTCATCACCGGACAGAACATCCTGCTCGACGGCGGCGCGTTTCCCGGCACGCTCTGAAAAGGCAGTCCGGAATGAAAGCCGTCTGGTACGAGCGAACCGGTACCGCAGCCGAGGTATTGAGCTTTGGCGACATGCCGACGCCGGTGGCCGGCCCGGGCGAGGTTCGAGTCCGGCTGGAAGCCTCCGGCGTCAATCCCGCCGATGTCGGCCGCCGCGCCGGCAGCTATCGCGCCATGGAGTTTCCCCGTGTGATTCCCAACAGCGATGGCGCCGGCATCGTCGATCAGATCGGCGACGGCGTCACGCGCTTCCATATTGGCGAACGGGTATGGCTCTTTAACGGACAGCGCAACGGCCGCGCGCTCGGCACGGCGGCTGAATATATTTCACTGGCCGAGCCGCTGGTGACGCCGTTGCCGGACAATGTTTCGTTCGCTGCCGGCGCCACGCTGGGCATCCCCTGCATGACCGCGTGGTGCTGCCTGTTCGGCGATGGACCGATCGCGGGCCGGACGGTGCTGGTCACCGGCGGCGCCGGCGCGGTCGGCCACTACGCCGTGCAACTGGCGAAATGGGGCGGCGCGCGCGTCATCGCCACCGTCAGCACGAAAGTAAAGGCGGAGCAGGCGCGCTTGGCGGGGGCCGATCTGGTGATCAACTACCGGACCGAGGACGTGGTTGCCAGGACGATGGCCTTTACCGGGCAGCGTGGCGTCGATCGCGTCATCGATGTCGATTTCGGCGGCAACCTCGCAACCACCCTGAAATTGATGGCGATGAATTCGACCATTGCGCTTTATGCCACCAACGGCAATCGCAATCCCGTACTGCCGATGCGGGAGTTGATGGCAAAATGCATCGCGGTGCGCGCGCTGGTGCTGTTTGCGCTGCCGCCGTCTTTGCTCGCAGCGGCCCAGGCCGACATGTTGAGATGGCTGGCGGGCGGTGCGCGCATCCACAATATCGCCGCGCAATTTGCGCTGTCGGAGACGGCGCAGGCGCACCTTGCGGTGGAGAAAGGCGACAAACTTGGCACTGTCATCGTCGACTGCGCGCGATAGCGAAAGACGACGCCAACGAAGACTGATGTAACGAAGACAAGAAGGGAAGCGCCGGATGCACTGGAATGTGGGCCAGGTCAAAATCACAAAGATCGTCGAGTTGGAGACGGTCGGCAGCACGCGGTTTATCCTGCCTTTGGCCACCAATGAGGAAATCCGGAAATTACCCTGGCTGATCCCCCATTTCGCCACCGAGGAAGGCCGCCTCAAAATGTCGATCCACTCGCTGGCGATCGAAACGCCGTCGCGGCGGATCGTGGTCGATACTGGCCTCGGCAATGACAAGGAAGGCCGCAATGTGCCGACCTGGAACAACCGGAAAACGCCGTTCCTCGAAACCATGCGTGAGGCGGGCTTTCCGCCTGACAGCATCGACACGGTGATTTGCACCCATCTGCATGTCGACCATGTCGGCTGGAATACCAAACTTGTCGGTGGCCAGTGGGTGCCGACCTTCGCCAAGGCGCGCTACGTGTTCGGCAACACCGAATATGAGCATTGGCGCGATCACAGCGACGAACCCGATAAATCAGCGGTATTCAACGATTCCGTAAAGCCGATCGTCGAGGCCGGCAAGGCCGACCTCGTCGCCAGCGACTATAGGCTGTGCGATGAAATCACCTTGATCCCGACGCCGGGCCACAGCCCGGGCCATATGAGCCTGCACATCCGATCGAACGGCGAAGAAGGCTTGCTTACCGGAGACGTCGCCCACCATCCCTGCCAGATGGCGCATCTCGACTGGTCGTCGACCGCGGATTCCGATCCGGTTCAATCGGCGGTGACGCGGCGCGAATTGTTCTCGCGCTTTGCCGATACGCCGACGCTGGTCATTGGCGGGCATTTTGGCGCCGCCCGCATCGAGCGCGACGGCAACGCCTTCAAATTCATCGTTTAGGGCACGCCTCGAAAACGGAAACATCATGTCTAAAGCATCACCCTGCAATGCGACGCGCAGTCAGCAGTTGAATTTCTTACCGCCCTGTTCCATGAAGCATTCAAGCAACAAGACCCACCTTAGGGAGCGATGAAAATGAAGCTGGTTCGTTACGGGGCAATTGGCCAGGAAAAGCCCGGCCTGATCGATAAATCGGGTCAGCTGCGCGATCTGTCTGCGCATGTGAAGGACCTCAATGGCGAGGCCTATGCGCCGGCCTCGCTGGCGAAACTTGCCGGCCTCGATGCCGCCAAGCTCCCCGCCGTCAGCGGCAATCCGCGGATCGGNGCNCCNGTCACCGGCATCTCGAAATTCGTNGCCATCGGGCTGAATTATATCGATCATGCCAAGGAGACCGGAAATCCGATCCCGGCAGAACCGATCTTCTTCCTGAANGCCAATACCGCCCTCAGCGGCCCGAACGACCCGGTGGAAAAGCCGCGCGGCTCGACCAAGCTCGACTGGGAAGTCGAAATCGCCGCCATCATCGGCACGCGCGCCAAATATGTCTCCGAGGCCGACGCGCTGCATCATATCGCCGGTTACTGCGTCTGCAACGACGTGTCCGAGCGCAATTTCCAGATCGAGCGTTTGGGCCAATGGACCAAGGGCAAGTCGCACGACACGTTCGGCCCGCTCGGCCCGTGGCTGGTCACCAAGGATGAGATACCGGACGTCCAGAAACTGGCGTTGTGGCTCGACGTCAATGGCGAACGCCGTCAGACCGGATCGACCTCGACCATGATCTTCACCATGGCCAAGTGCATTTCCTACGTTTCGCAGTTCATGACGCTGCTGCCGGGCGACATCGTCACCACAGGTACACCGCCGGGCGTCGGCACCGGCATGAAACCGCCGAAGTTCCTCAATGTGGGCGATGTGGTCACGCTCGGCATCGAGGGGCTCGGCGAACAGCGGCAGCAGATCGTTGCGGCGTGAGGTTGCGTCATTGCGAGGAGCGCTAGCGACGAAGCAATCCAGTCTGCCGTTGGCTCTGGATTGCCTCGCTTCGCTCGCAATGACGGGTTTCCCATCTGAGCATTTTCCAAGGACGTCAGCATGAAACTCACATACTCCCCCGCCTCGCCATTTGCCCGCAAGGTGCGCATTGCCGCGATCGAGCTTGGCCTGATCGACAAAATCGAATTCGTCCCGGCCACGGTGGTGCCGGGCACACCCAACGACGAATATTCGCAGATCAATCCCTTGAAGAAACTGCCGGCGCTGATTCTGGACAATGGCGATGTCATCGTCGATTCCTACGTGATCGTTGAATATCTCGACGAACTCGCCGGCGGCGGCAAGCTCATTCCGGCCTCGGGCGCGGCAAAGTGGAAGGTCAAGAGCGATCATTCGCTGCTGCAAGGCATGCTCGATTCGATGCTGCTGTGCCGTTACGAGAGAATGGTGCGGCCGCAGGGGCTGCAATGGCAGGCGTGGACCGACGATCACTGGAACCGGGCATGGAACGGCATGGCGCGCTTCGAGAAGCACCCGGACGCGCTGTCGCGGCCGTTCGATATCGCCCAGATCGGCCTCGTCTGCATGCTCGGCTATGCCGATTTCCGCTTTCCCGATTGCGGCTGGCGCAAGGCGTATCCGAAGCTCGATGCCTTCCACGAAAAGATGCTGACGCGGCCCTCGGTCAAGGTCTCGGTGCCGCCGCCAGCGTAACCTTCGGACGTTGCCATGAGCCTCAAATTCGCCGTCGGCGATCTCACCATTCATCGCATCATCGAGCAGGAAAGCACCTTCCTGCCGGCGCTGGAAGTGTTGCCGGGCCTGACGCCGGAGCTGCTCGCGGAACACAGGTCGTGGATGCGAGAGGCCGGCGCTCTCGACGAGAGCGACGTGCTGATCCTTTGTTTCCAGTCCTATATCGTCAGGACGCCGCATCATACCATTCTGGTCGATAGCTGCATCGGCAACGACAAGCCGCGGCCGCTGCGCCCGAAATGGAACATGAAGACCGACGATACCTATATGCGCGCGCTCGCCGCGTCGGGCTTTTCCGTCGGCGACATAGATTTCGTGATGTGCACACATCTGCATGTCGATCACGTCGGCTGGAACACGCGGCTCGAAAACGGCCGCTGGCTGCCGACGTTTCCGAACGCACGCTATGTGTTCGGCAAAAACGAATTCGATTACTGGACCGAGCAGAATGCGAAGGCGCCGGTGCCGCCCTTCGTCGACAGCGTGCTGCCGATCGTGGAAGCCAACAAGGCCGAGATCGTGCGCAACGATCATCAGATCGGCGACCATGTCCGCATCCTGCCGACGCCGGGTCATACGCCGGGACACGTCGCGTTCACGTTGGGCCGGGGCAAGGACGACGCCGTCTTCAGCGGCGATCTGATGCACTCGCCGCTGCAGACGCGCTATCCTGAACTGTCGGCGAAATTCGACGTCGATCCGNCGCAGGCCGCGGTGACGCGGCGCAATTTCCTGGAGCGCTATTGCGACACCGATACGCTCTGTTGTACCGCGCATTTTCCATCGCCCTCGACAGGAAAAATCCGCCGCCGGGGCAGCGGATTTTCCTGCGAAGCGGTCGCGGGAAACTAAAGCGCTTTTAGTCGAACAGATTCGGCGTGTGGTTCACGACCGCGCCCTCGATCGCCAGCATCTTGAGCTTGGTGGTGACGCCGCCATTGGCGGAGAATCCGCCGGGCTTGCCGCCGGCGGCCAGCACGCGGTGGCAAGGCACCACGATCGGACAGGGATTGCGCCCGAGCGCCTGGCCGACATCGCGCGACAACTCAACGCCGCCGAGCCGCTTGGCGATATCGCCATAAGTCAGCGTCTTGCCCGGCGGGATGGTGCGCGCGATATCGTAGACGCCGCGGTTGAATTCGGGAACGTCCTCGAGATCGAGCACGACATCGGTGAGATCGTTCGGCTTGCCGGCGAGCAGTTCGACGATACCGTCGATGGCGCTTTGCACCTCGGCTGGTGGCGGCGATTCGGCGATGTCGCCATAACGCTGGCGGATGCGGGCGCGGGTCTGGTCCTCGCTCGACATCGGCAACTGGACCGCATTGATGCCGCGCGGTCCCCAAGCGATGCCGCAGCGGCCGATCGCGGTGTCGAATATTGCAAAATGGTGTTCGGTCATGGCTGGCTCCCAACTCTTCGGCTCCATGGTGTGAGCTTGATGCTGGAGTGGAATCTAGGCTTGGAAAATGTTGCGATCCACCCGGATTCCGACCGAATCCGGTGTCGTCCCGCGTTTTCCGGGATTGCGGGTCCGGATCTCCGGTCCATCCCGGATGGACCTCTGGTCCATCCCGGAATGACACCATGCTATGGGCACGCACCACCTTCCGTGAAATAGTTATGTTCCCTCTCCACCGCTCCGCCGAGTCCCCTATGCAAACGCTTCACGTCAACGGCACCGACATGGCCTATCTTGAGCTCGGCCAGGGCCGGCCGCTGGTATGCGTGCACGGCTCGCTGTGCGACTTTCGCATCTGGTCGGCGGTGCTGGGGCCGTTGACGCAACACCATCGCGTCATCGCGGTGTCCTTGCGGCACTTTTTTCCCGAACGCTGGGACGGCGTCAGCGACACCTATTCGATCGCGCAGCACGTCGCCGACGTGATTGCCTTTATCGAGAAGCTGGATAGCGAGCCGGTGGATCTGATGGGGCATTCCCGCGGCGGGCACATTTCGTTCCGTGTCGCACAGCAGCGGCCTGATCTGTTGCGCCGACTGGTCCTCGCCGAACCCGGCGGCGAACTCGATGCCACGCTTGATCCCTCCGCGAAGCCCGGGCCCTCGCCGCTCGCAGCCCGGATCGCCGCCGCCGCGGAAAAGATCGCGGCCGGCGACATCGAGGGCGGCTTGACGTTTTTCTTCGATGCGATCGAAGGTCCCGGTGCCTGGGCGCGGCTGCCGGCGGCACCAAAACAGCAACTGCGCGACAATGCATTCACTCTGATCGGACAGGCCCGCGACAGGCGGCCGCCGTTCTCAAAAGCCGACGCGGAATCGATCAAGAACCCGACGTTGTTGATCGGCGGCGCCAACACCAAGGGCACGCTGCCGCAGGTGCTGCGTGCGCTGGCGGCGCATGTGCCGAATTCAAAGACGGTGATGATTCCCAATACGACGCATCCGATGTTCGAACAGGCGCCGCAAAAGTTTTGCGAGGCCGTGCTGGAGTTTCTGGCCGGTTAGTTTGGGAGGCAACGCGGGTGGAGGCTTCACGCCCGACGGTAGCCCGCGAGCAGCGCGTCCTCGATATCGGGCAGGTTCACCACGATATTCTCAGGCGAGCGGCAGGCCAGCCACCAGAGCTCTTCCGTCGTGCTCATATTTGCCTCGAGATGAGGAATGAACGGCGGAACGAACATGAAATCACCCTCCGACATCTCGACATATTCCTGGTAATCCCTGCCGAAATAGATGCGGGCGCGGCCGGAAAGCAGGTAGGCGCCGGTTTCGGCCTCGCCATGATGATGCGGCAACGAGCGGAAGCCAGGCGGATTGCTGGCCTTGCCGAACCAGATTTTGGTGGCCGGCGTATGCTGCGGGCCAACACCCGTCATCAGCTTCAAGCCACCGGATTGAGCGGTGTTGCCGTGCTCGTGGCCCTTCCGGGTGACGAGCGGCCGGTCGTTTGCAGTCATGCTGGTCTCCCTTTGCTGGCCCTGCCCCAAGGTTCGGATTTGAGGGCGACACTGCGATCGACGGATCGCATTGGCAAGCGGCGCAGGGTGCCTTCCGGACAATCGGCTGACCAGATTTCCACAGTTCTGTGCTGGCTTTAGCCGAACACGCACCTGAGATTCCCCCTTGACCCCGTTCACCTGCTTTCGCTAGTGTCTCTGAATTCGGAATTCCGTATTCTATCTGGACGCCGAGCATGATCCCTCTCGACCCGTTCCCCAACCTGATCGAGCAGGTGTATGCGCGGATTCTCGAGGCTATCACCGACCGCACGCTGCCGCCGGGACACCGCATCCGGCAGAATGAGCTTGCGGAAAAACTCGGGGTCTCCCGGCAGCCGGTCAGCCACGCCCTGCATCTGCTGCATCGCCAGGGACTGGTCGCCGAAAGCGGCCGCAAGGGTTTTGAAGTCACGCAACTCGATCCGCTGCGGATCCGCCAGCTCTATGAGGTACGCGGCGCCATCGATGCGCTGGCGGCCCGGCTGGCGGCCGGGCGTATCAAGGCCGATGCTTCGGCGCGCGCACAGCTTGAGGCGGCGCTGCACGCCGGGCGCGCGATCGACGAGAAAACAGCGTTGTCCCGGTTGATCGCGCTCGACGTGGATTTCCACGGCGCGATCTATCGGCTCGCCGGCAATCCGGCGATCGAGGAAATGATCGCGCCGCAATGGCCGCACATGCGGCGTTCGATGGCGACGGTGCTGGCCGAACTTGATTATCGCGCCAATGCCTGGGCCGAACACGAAACCATCGCCGCGCATGTTCTCGCCGGCGATGCGAAAGCTGCGGAGAGCTCGGCCCTCGCGCATGCCATAAGCGCCGGACGAATGACGGAAGAGAAACTGAACGCGACGAGCCGGGCCGCGTAGCAACTGAGACCTCATCCTGAGGAGCAGCCGGTTGGCCGCGTCTCTAAAGATGAGCCAAGAGGCCTCACGGTTCGAGACGCGCGAAGACGCGCTCCCACCACGAGGAGAGCAAGCAACCAAAAGGAGGAACCACCATGAAACTGACCCAGCAACAGATCGACGACTTCAACCGCGAGGGCTGGCTGTTCCTGCCCGAATTGTTCAGCCGCGAGGAAGTAGCCCTGCTGGCGCACGAGGCGGAAGGTATCTACGACACCGACCGCCCGGAAGTGTGGCGCGAGAAGAGCGGCGCGCCGCGCACCGCCTTTGCCGCGCACCTCTATAACGAGGCGTTCGGCCTGCTCGGCGCGCATCCGCGCATGATCGAGCCGGTCGAGCAGATCTTCGGCGAGAAGGTCTACATGCACCAATACAAGATCAACGCCAAATCCGCCTTCACCGGCGATGTCTGGCAGTGGCACCAGGACTACGGCACCTGGAAACGCGATGACGGCATGCCGGAGCCGCGGGCGATGAACATCGCGATCTTTCTCGACGAGGTGATGCCGATCAACGGCCCATTGATGCTGGTGCCGAAGAGCCAAACCGCCGGCGACCTCAAGGCAGCGCACGACCTCAAGACCACGTCATATCCGCTGTGGACGCTCGATGAGGAAACCGTGACGCGGCTGGTGAAGCAGGGCGGCATTGTCGCACCGACCGGCAAGGCCGGCGGCATGCTGATGTTCCACGGCAATCTGGTGCACGGCTCGGCCGGCAACATCACGCCGTATCCACGGAAGATCGTCTATCTGACGCTGAATGCGGTTTCGAATTACATCCGCACTCCGACCCGCCCGGAGTTCATCGCCCACCGCGACTTCACGCCGATCCAGACGGTGGATGACGATTCGCTGGTCCGGCTTGCCCGCAGCCACCGCCAGGCGGCGGAGTAGGGCTTTATTTTTATTTTCCGGGTCCACGCCAAGCCGCGTGAACCCGGAAGATTGCCATCAAATATTTCACCGGCATTCGCCGGCGAGGGAGCGATTACTGCTGGTCGCTACCCATCGCAGCAGCGAGCTTGTCGTAATATTTGGTGACAAGGTCGATATTGCCCTTGTTCGCGATCGGCGGTGCCGGCGCCTTCAACGCCTCGTTGAGGTCGGCCAGCGCTTCCTTCTTGTCCTTTGCCGACATTTTCTTGTCGGCCTGGACTTCGGCGATCTGCGCCTTGATGACGGCCTCGGCGCCGACATATTTCTTGGTCGCCGAATCGAAGCCCGCCATCACCAGGCTGATGTTGTCGAGGACGTTGTTATACTCGTCGTAGCTGGCAAAGCCGTTCTTCTTGGCGACACCTTCGAGCTGCGCAGTGATCTTCGGATCCGGCTTGGCGTTCTCGGGCAACTTCGCGGTGATCGCATCCATTTCGGGGCCCGCCGCCAGCACGCCCTGGACCTGCTTTTCAGTCAGCGCGATCTGCTTCACCGCGGTATCCTGCGGCGGCGCGGCTTGAGCGGGCGCCATCTGCTGCTTGGCCTGCGCAAGGGCGCTGCCGCTTGAAACGATTGCTATCGAGGCGGCGAGGCAGGCGATACTCAACGCGGTGACGACAGGACGAACGATCTCACGCATGGGAGTCTCCTCGGTTGGGGACGGTTTGAAATTCTAGAGCGGGACTGCGTACGGATTTTGAAATGAACGGGCAATGAACTCAGGGCCAATGCTGGCGGCCAATCATGGCCGAAAGAAATCAGCATAGGCCGGCCCGTCGTGCGCGCCAAGGCGGGAACATCAGGCACGAAAAAACGCCGCCTTCCCTGAAGGAAAGCGGCGTTTTGTTACGATCATGACATGTAAAGAGGAATTGCTTTGTCCTTGGCAGGCCTGGCAGCGACCTACTCTCCCAGGGCTTAAGCCATAGTACCATTGGCGCTGAGGAGTTTAACGGCCGAGTTCGGGATGGGATCGGGTTCAAGCTCCTCGCTAGAACCACCAGGCCGGCGAAGGACAAAGA
>JGI24140J50213_10000981_pt1 | contig 12931 bp, 10 predicted proteins | sample BarGraIncu00222A_FD_50213 | JGI IMG/M metagenome (IMG submission 50213)
CTGGGGTTGCCCGCCGGCTGGTTGTCGCGCCGGAAACGGTCCGAGGCGCAGACCATGGTGGCCCGCCTTGCCCGCTACTTCCGGGAGGCGGCCGCCGGAGGCTGGGAACGGATCGGAGTCGAGCTCGACCTTGAGGTTGAGCTGGGACGGGCCGTGTTGAAGGGCCGGGTCGACCGCCTTGAGCGAAATGGCAGCGGTGGTCTGCGGGTGGTGGACCTCAAGACCGGCTCGGCCAAGCCCACGCGTGGCGATCTGCTCCGCCATGCCCAGCTCGGCGCCTACCAGAGCGCGATCGAGCACGGTGCGTTCGCCGCCCATGGCACGGTCTCGGCCGGCGCCGCGTTGCTGCAGGTCGGCAAAGCGGCCGGCATCAAGACCACCCTGCAGCAGCAGGTACCGCTGGCCGCCGATGACCATCCCGGGTGGGCGCAGGCCCTGGTGGCCGGCGCGGCCGAGGGCATGGCAGGCAGCGACTTCACCGCCACCATCGGCCCGGTATGCACCTTCTGCTCAGTCAGGTCCTGCTGCCCGGCACGGCCCGAGGGAAGGGTGATCTGAGTGCCCGCAGGTGCCATGGCGCACTCGGCTGAGTCGATCGCCCAGGTCCTGGGTAACCCGGCACCGACCGCCCAGCAGCGCGCCGTCATCCAGGCTCCTCTGGGTCCGTTGCTGGTGGTGGCCGGCGCCGGCTCGGGTAAGACCGAGACCATGGCCTCGCGGGTCGTCTGGCTTGTCGCCAACGGATACGTCGAGCCTGACCAGGTTCTGGGGCTCACCTTTACCCGCAAGGCGGCTACCGAGCTTGCCGAGCGCATCGGACGCAGGCTGCGACGGCTGGCTCACGTGGGCATGTGGACCCCCGCCCTGGAGCAGGACGGCGCTCAGGTGCTGGGCGGGACACCAACGGTCTCGACCTACCACTCGTACGCCGGCCGCCTGGTCCGTGAGCATGCGTTGCTTCTGGGGGTGGAGCCCGAGTCGCGTCTGCTGACTGAGGCTGCTGCCTGGCAGTTCGCGGCCGAAGTGGTTGAGCGCTACGACGGACCGATGGAGGAGGTCCCGTTTGCGGCCTCAACGATCACCCACGCTGTTGTCGACCTGGCCGGTGAGATGGCCGAGCACCTGCTTGCGCCGGCAGACCTGAAGGCGTTGATCGACCGGTTCGAGGCCACGGTCGGTGGCCTGCCTCACGGGCCAGGGCGCGCGCGAGGGCTGCCCAAGCTGGTGGCAGAGGCAATGACTGCGTTGAGGGCCCGGCGTCAGGTGTTGCCGCTGGTCGAGGCCTACGTCACGCTGAAGCGCAGCCGGGACGCGCTCGACTTCGCGGATCAGATGGCCCTAGCGGCCACGTTGTCCCAGGAGTTTCCCGACATCGGTTCTATGGAACGCCAACGGTTTCGGGCAGTTCTGCTCGATGAGTTCCAGGACACCAGTGAGGCACAGCTGGTGCTGCTGCGGACCCTGTTCGTCGCCAGCGGGGAGGCTGTGCCGGTCACCGCGGTGGGCGACCCCAACCAGTCCATCTACGGTTGGCGTGGCGCCAGTGCCACCACGTTGACCCGCTTTCCGCATGACTTCCGCAGCGGCGGCGACGACGCGGCGGTGCTGCCCCTGTCCACGAGCTGGCGCAACGAGCACGCCATCCTGGCAGCGGCCAACATCACCTCAGCCCCCCTACGGGCCAAGTCGAGCGTGCAGGTGCAGGTGCTTGGTCCCCGCGCCGCGGCCGGGCCCGGGCGGTTGTCCGCCGCCCGGTTGCTGACCACCGAAGCCGAGGCCACCCACGTCGCGACGTGGATCGCTGCTCACTGGCTGGACCCGCAGGACCGTCCCACGGGGGTCTCAGCGGCCGTGCTGTGTCGCAAGCGTTCTCAGTTCGAGCCCGTGATCGAAGCCTTGCAGCGCGCAGGCCTGCCCGTGGAGGTGGTCGGGCTTGGCGGGCTGCTGAGCACACCAGAGGTCTGCGACATCGTGGCGCTGCTATGGGTGGTTCAGGATCCCACCCGCGGCGACCAGCTGATGAGGTTGCTGACGGGCCCGTGGTGCCGGCTGGGGGCTGCAGATCTCGAGGGGCTGGCGGTCTGGTCCCGGGTCCTGCAACGGCGGCACGCGGCTCCTGCACGCCAGGGGCTGGCGCAGGGGGCTCCGCCCCGGGTCGGGGACTACGCTCCCGACAGCGCAGACCGTCTGGGCATCGTCGAGGCCCTGGACGACCTGCCGCCGGCGGGCTGGTCCGCTGCCGGCGGGTCCCACATCTGCGCGGTGGCATTGGGGCGCCTGGTCCGACTGCGTGACGCGATCCGGGCGATGCGCTCGATCACCGGGATGCCGCTGGCAGATCTGGTCGGCCAGGCTGAGCGCGTGCTCGAATTGGACGTCGAGATCTTATCCCGCCCCGAGCACACCCAGAGTACGGCCCGCAGCCATCTGGACGCCTTCGCCGAGGTGGCAGCCAGCTTCTCCGGCTCCGCCGATCGACCCACGCTGGATGGTTTCCTCTCCTGGCTTGAGGCCGCCCAGGCGCAGGAGCGAGGGCTGGACAAGGGGTGCGCAGAGGTGTCCACCCAGGCCGTCCAGGTGCTCACCGTGCATGCCGCCAAGGGGCTGGAGTGGGATGTGGTGGCGGTCCCCGGGCTGGTCGAGGGCTCGTTCCCGGCACGTTCCAGCTCGGCCTCGTCGCTGGCGGACGGCACGTGGAGGATGAGCCCGCCAGCGGACAAGGGCTGGGTCGGGGGCCTGAGCGGTGTCCCCTACGACCTGCGAGGGGACCGCGACGGCCTCCCGGTGTTGCGGTGGAAGACGGCCACCGACCTGTGCGCCCTGGGCGACGAGCTCAGTGGCTTTGTCGGTGCCGGCGGTGAGCATGGTATCGATGAGGAGCGCCGGCTGGCCTACGTGGCGTTCACCCGTGCTCGTCGCGAACTGTTGCTGACCGCCCCGGTGTGGGCCGATCCCACGACGCCGCGGCTCACCTCGCGGTTCCTGACCGAGCTGGTGGATCACCGGGACCTTCATCTGGTACCCGAGGTGTGGGAGCCGATGCCGCAGCCGGACGGTGACACCAAGGCGGCCAACCCGCGTCGCAGCCAAGCGGTGAGTGCGATCTGGCCGTCGGATCCGATGGGCGCCCGGCGCGCACAGCTCAGTGGCGCCGTGCAGGAGGTGCGCCGCGCCATGGCCCACCTTGATGCGGAGGGCTCGCGGGGGGCCCCTGAGGGCCTCGACCGCGAAGGTGAGATAGCGATCCTGCTGGCCGAACGCGACTCGGTGGCCCGCTCCGGTGATATCGAGGTGCACGTTCCTACTCACCTGTCCGCGTCCGCGATGGTCTCACTGGCCGCTGACCCCCAGCGGTTCGCTCGCGATCTTCGCCGGCCCATGCCTGCTGCTCCGGCGCTGGGCGCCCGTCGGGGTACCGCCTTTCACGCCTGGGTCGAGCAGCACTTCGTGCGGGCTGGACTGCTCGACGTGCTCGACCTGCCGGGCAGTGCGGACAACGCCCCGGCAGATGATCAGCAGCTGCCCCTGATGAAGGAACGGTTCCTGGCCAGTCAGTGGGCCCGGCGCAGTCCGGAAGCCATCGAGATCGCGATTGAGACAACCGTGGCGGGGATGGCGATACGGGGACGCATCGACGCCGTCTTCCCACGCCAGGGGGGTGGGTTCACCGTCGTCGACTGGAAGACCGGAGCGAAGCCGTCCGGTGAGCAGGCCAGGGTTCGTGCGCTGCAGCTGGAGGCCTATCGCCTGGCGTTCGCCAGGCTCCGGGGGCTTTGTCTGGACCAAGTCGATGCGGCGTTCTACTACGCCGGCACCGGTGAGACGGTGTTTTCGGATCTGCCCGGTGACCAACCGCTCGCAGGGTTGTTGGAGTCGATTCCGACCTAAGGCCCATCGCTGGATTCGGGGGCAGCCGCCCGTGGGTCATCCAGGCCNACGACAACCTCGACGGCACCGTCTTGGCCGTCCGGCTCGTCCTCGTCACGGTGGCCTGACACGTCGGCGTTCTCCGCGGCCCTCGGCGCCTTGGTGGCGTTGGGAGCCCCGGAGAACTGCTGCCCCTCAGAGGCTTTGTTGTTGTGCGGCGTGAACGCGAAGGTGCCAGTGGTATCGCGTCCGGCCGGCAGTGTCGGCACCACCGGCGCTGCGTCCACAGTGTCGAAGGTGGCTTCGTCCAGCTTGCGCAACCTGTCCGCACACGTGGCGACGGAGCTCTTGTCGCCAGAGCCGACCGCGGTCAGGAGCTTCGACAACGCCTTGAGCTCACCGGCGAGCCTGGCCCGGCGTTCCAGATACTTGTCGGGACGGTCGAGGCGGGCGTGGGCGTAGGCCTCCAGCACCGAGTCGAAAGCGGCCGGTGACGCCTGGGTGACCAGCGTGGCGAAGTCGTCTGCGGGATCCGCGACCTTGGCGTTCTCCCAGCCGGTCAGCCCACGGACCCGGCCAGTTGCCGCATCGCTGTCATCGGCGAAGACCGCGAGAACCTCGGATCCGTTCAGGTCACCGTGGATCGGAGTTGGCGCGAAGCGCCACAAGGAGACATCCTCGAGCGAGCGCTCCCAGCGGGAAAGCAGCCCGGTCGGCACCTTGCCGGTCGCGGCGGCCCGGTCCAGGTCGGCAAGGCGGCGGGTGCGATAGGTGTCGGGGTCGTAGGCCGTCAGGCCAGCCTCCTCGCACAGCGCTAGGTCGAGGTTGTGCAGTGCTGCCAGTGCCCGGCCCAGGTCGGCCGCAATCCCTGGCCCGCCCGGAAGCTGCGCGAAAGCCAGCGGACGTCCGGCGATGAAGGGATAGACGACGGCTCGGACGCCTTCGTCCAGGGCCACGAAGCCCTTGGGCATCGGCACCGAGAACGGCAGCCGACGAGAGAGCAGCCCGAGCAAAGAGACGGCGACGTCCATCTGCGCTGCGGCGGCAGCGGTCATCGGTGCCCGGACAACCCAGCGGCGATCCTGGGTGTCCTGGACGAAAGCAACCTCGAACTGATGTCCGGGACGATGGATGACGCCCTTGACGTTGACGGGGTCGAGCCCTGGCACGGCGGCGCTGGCAATGGCCGCGAGGGCAAGGGGGGTGCGGGTCACTGTTACACCGTATGACCAGCGCGCCCCATACTCTGGAAGGCGTGAGCGGTTCTTTTGAAACTTTGCAGGATCTGTCCCTTGCGCGCGGCACGCTGGATCGCGCGGGCCTACGGCGGCGGGACCCCGATCTGGTGGCCTTGCTGCTCAAGGACCCCCTGACCCGGGTCCTGGAGCTGGCCCAGGGCCGGGCGCAGGTCATGGACTCCGATCGCGGCTGCGTGCTGGTCCTGCGTCCGCCCGCGCAGCAGGATGCGTCCCGGCCGGCCGTCTTCCTGGGGCAGGACGAACACGGCACGGCCTACCTGGGGGTGGTCGGTGAGGCTCAGGACCCGGCGACCCCCTCTTGGCGGACCTTGCGCCAGGTGGGCGCCGTGCTCTCGGACAGAGATGCCGGGCTTTTCGTTACCGCGCAGGGACTGGCTAACTGGCACGCCACCCACACCCACTGCCCGTTGTGTGGCTCCATAACCGAGCCCGATCAGGCGGGCTGGATCCGCCGCTGCAGCCGTGACGGCACCGAGCACTACCCCCGCACCGACCCCGCCGTGATCATGGCGGTGACCGATGACGACGACCGGCTGCTGCTGGCCCGCAGCCCGCTCTGGCCGGCAGGGCGGCTCTCGGTCTTGGCCGGCTTCGTGGAGCCGGGGGAGTCCCTTGAGGCGGCAGTTGCCCGCGAGGTGTTCGAGGAGGTCGGTGTGGTCCTGGAACAGGTGCGCTATCTGGGCAACCAGCCTTGGCCGTTCCCGTCGTCGCTCATGGTGGGCTTCGCTGGACGAGCGGTGGGCACCTCCCTTCACCTGGACGACCAGGAGATCGCCGAGGCGATGTGGGTCAGTCGTGCGGAGCTGGCCGACATGGTCGTGACCGGGCGCTGTGATATCTCGCCGACCGTCTCGATTGCCCGACGGATGATCGAGCACTGGAACGGCGGACCGATCGGCCCGGGACCTACGCCGTGATCCGGACCTTCGATCAGCCGCGCCGTCGATGGTACGGTTAGGCCGCTTAAGAAATCATAAAGTAATATGTTGAGAAGTTTATCAAGTAACGTCTCGGCAAACCTCGCAGATTCTCCGCACACAGCGGAACGGAGCGCGCCATGACACTGGACCAGAATCTTCTCGCGCTGGTCTCAGCGCGCAGTATCGGCGCGCTGGCCACCATCACGGACGACGGTCGACCTGAGCTCTCACCGGTCAACTTCACGCTCAACACGGCGACAGCGACGGCGCGCATCTCCGTGGTCGACGGGCGCGCTACCACTGCGAACCTGCGCCGCGATCCGCGTGCGTCCATCTTCGTCGCCTACCCAGACGGCTGGACCTACGCCGTGCTCGAGGGAACCGTTGAGCTGTCACCGGTGGCCTTGGTCTGCGATGACCAGACCGTTGCCGAGCTCGTGGAGGTCTTTCGCGCCATTCGCGGGGAGGACCATCCCAACTGGATCGACTACCGCGAGCAGATGGTGGCAGAGGCACGGATGGTCGCCAGGCTACGGGTCCAGAACGTATACGGCCTGGACAGAGCGCAGTACGCCAAACCGGCCTGAATACGGCTGCGCCCAGCCGGTGCTCATATCAGGCCAGTCGCCGGCGGACCTGGGCCAGAGACGGGTTGGTCGCGGTCGTGCCGTCGGGGAACACCACTGTCGGTACAGTCTGGTTGCCACCGTTGACGCTCATGACGTACCGGGCCGCCCCTGGATGCTGCTCGATGTCGACCTCGCCATAGGCGATCCCGTCGCTGTCCAGGGCGTTCTTGAGCCCACGGCAGTAGCCACACCATGGCGTGCTGAACATGGTGATGGTGCCGGCCGGGGGAACAGCGGGGGCCGCGAACATACGAGATCTCCTCAGAGTCGGTGCTGGTCGACACCATCAACGGCAACTGGTTGACAAACCTTCCCGCCAGGGGTGGACGTGACACGACCATCTGAGAGGATCTGTGGTGATGTCTTTTGTACCAGGGCGAACCGGCAGCACCCCGACCGCTGACGACATTCTCCAGGCCCTTGACCCCGAGCAGCGCCAGGTGGTGGTGTCGCCGGGCGGGCCCATGTGCGTCCTGGCCGGCGCCGGGACGGGTAAGACGCGGGCCATCACCCACCGGATTGCCTACGGCGTGCTCAGTGGCGCCTACCAGTCCCAGCGAGTGCTGGCGCTCACGTTCACGGCACGGGCCGCCGGTGAGTTGCGAACCCGGCTGCGCGGGCTTGGCGTTGCGGGCGTTCAGACCCGGACATTTCACGCGGCTGCCCTGCGGCAGCTGCACTACTTCTGGCCTCAGGCGATCGGTGGCGCAGCCCCAGAGGTGTTGCCCTACAAGGCATCTGTGGTCGCCGAGGCCGGCGCACGTCTACGCCTGCAGCTTGACCGCGTTGCCGTACGCGACCTTGCCGCGGAGGTTGAGTGGGCCAAGGTCAGCATGCTCACGCCCGAGACCTATGCGGCCGCGGCACATCGCGCCGGCCGTGAGCCTGCCGGTCTGGACGCCACAGCGATGGCCCGGGTATTGCAGACCTACGAGGAGGTCAAGACCGAGCGAGGGGTTATTGACTTCGAGGACGTGCTGCTGCTGGCCGTTGGCATCCTTGCCGAGCGCGAGGACATCGCCCGGGTCGTGCGCTCGCAGTACCGGCACTTCGTCGTCGATGAGTATCAGGACGTTAACGCCCTGCAGCAACGGCTGCTGGACCTGTGGGTGGGCGAACGCGACGATGTGTGCGTGGTGGGGGATGCGGCCCAGACGATCTACTCCTTCACCGGCGCCACGCCCAGGCACCTGCTGGACTTCCCGCGCCGATACCCGAACGCGCAGATGGTCCACCTGGTCCGCAACTACCGGTCCACACCACAGATCGTGGCTCTTGCCAACATCCTGGTCCGGGTGGGCCACTCGGACAGGGACACGGCGGCCGGCACCCCCAGAGCTGAACCCCTCCAGCTGCGCTCGCAGGGTCGGGACGGTCCGGCGCCGACGCTGACGGCGTATGCCGACGACCCTGCTGAGGCCAGAGGTGTGGCGGCCGCGATCAAGTCGATGGTCTCTGCTGGCACCCCGGCCAGCCAGATCGCCGTGCTCTTTCGCACCAACGCGCAGTCAGAGGCGTATGAGTCCGCGCTCGCCGACGCCGGGATCGCCTACCTCGTCCGCGGCGGGGAGCGGTTCTTCGCCCGCAAGGAGGTTCGCACGGCGATNCTGCTGATGCGTGGCGCGGCCAGAGCCGATGACGGCAGCAAGCCGCTGGGTGTGCTGGTCCGCGACATCATCACCGGAGCCGGCTGGACGCATCAGGCGCCGACCTCAGGTGGCGCGATGCGTGACCGCTGGGAGTCCCTGCAGGCCCTGGCCGCGTTAGCCGACAGCTTCGCGGCCACCAGGGGTTCGGCCCGGCTGCCCGAGCTGGTGCGCGAGCTCGACGAGCGCGCCGCGGCCCAGCATGCCCCCACCGTGCAGGGCGTCACCCTTGCCTCGCTGCACGCCGCCAAGGGTCTGGAGTGGGACGCGGTGTTCATGGTCGGGTGTAGCGACGGCCTGATCCCGATCGGCATGGCTGAAGGACCCGAGGCCGTCGCGGAGGAACGGCGGCTGATGTACGTCGGGCTGACCCGCGCCAGGAGTGTTCTGCGGCTGTCCTGGGCGGGAGCCCGCAACCCCGGCGGCCGGGCCGGGCGCCGACCGTCGCGCTTTTTGCATGAGGCAGCCATCATCCTCGGCGACGGCGCGCGTTCCTCGACCCGAGCGACCGGAACGCCGGACACATCGGGTAAGTCCTCCACGCCCTCCACGTCCTCCACCTGTCGGGGGTGTGGCAAGGATCTGGTCACCGGGGCTGCCCGGAAGGTGGGACGCTGCCAGGACTGCCCGCCGACCTATGACGAAGCGACATTCGAGGCCCTACGCAACTGGCGGCTTATGGTCGCAGGCGAGGCGCAGGTCCCGGCATTCGTCGTCTTCACCGACGCAACCTTGACCGCGATAGCCGAGAAGCGTCCATCCGGCCGCAGTGAGCTGGCCTTGATCTCGGGGGTCGGCGCCCGCAAGATCGAGCGGTATGGCGACGATGTCCTGGCGATCCTGGGCGGGGCTGATCCGGCTGGGAGCGCGCATCGGGCCGACGCCTCACCTCACGGCGTTGGGGCGCACCCGGCCCGGGCCGAGAACTGACTGCCGTGAGCAATCTGAGCGCGGCGCAACTATCCGAGCGACGCGAGTCCGTCGTTGCGGCGCTGACCTCCCCCGACCTCGCCTCCATCGTTGATCTGGTTGTCTGGGCCGAGGCTGATGCCGGCGATCCTCGTGCGGGCCCGGTCGCGATGGCTGCCAGCCACGTCGGGCGAGTCCGACTTCACCGTGACGGGCGTCATCACGTCGAGCGGGGGCGTGACCCAATCGCCAGCGAGGACGCGATGGCTTTCCTTCCCTACGGCCGTGAGTGCGCCAGCCCGGCGCCGGCCACCTCGCGGCAGAACGCCTACCCATATGCCGCGTCCCGCATTCTCTCGCTGTTCGCCGATCAGGATCGCAGTCCTGACGTCGCGGTGATGCACACACCCGGCCACTTCTTCCCCGAGCGCGGCGGCCATGTCGGCGAGCATGGCTCCTTGGACGTGATCCAGTCGAGGGCTCCGCTGCTGCTTTCCGGCAAGGGGGTTGGCGCGCGCGGCATCGTGGATACACACGCCAAGCTGGTCGACGTCTGTCCCACTCTGGCCACTCTTGCCGGCGTTCCCGGCCCAGACCTGCGCGACGCGGCAGGCAGCCCGCTGGATGGAAGCCCACTGATGGCCTACCTCAGCGGTCAGCCGCCGGCCAGACCCAAAGTGATCGGTATGCTGTGGGATGGCGCGCACTGCGGGGACCTCCTGCACCTGGCCGAGTCCGGGCAACTGCCTGGTATCGCCCGGCTCATCGATCACGGCGTGGCGTTGCGCGGCGGTGCGGTTGCCCATTTCCCCAGCGTTACCCTGACCAATCACACGTCGATCCTGACCGGTCTCGGACCAGGGCGTCATGGGGTCCTGGGCAACGTGTTCTATGACCGGGCGACCGGGCGGCGCGTGGTGGCCAACGACTCAGCGACCTGGCACCGCAGCGCCGAGTGGTTAAGACCGGCAGTCCGGACGGTGTTCGAGATGGTCAACGGCCAGTTCCTTCAAGAGGACTCACCGCGCACTGCGTGCGTCAACGAGGCCATCGATCGAGGCGCTGACTACTCCACGATGTCCATCGTCCGCGCCAGCGGCATCGTCTCGGGGGCTGCCGGCCTGGGCGATCAGCTGCCTGATCCTGCCACGTCGATCCACCTGCATGACAAGGCCCACCTGCACGACTCGTACTACTCCTGGGCCACTCAGGTCGACGATCTCGGCCTGGAACAGATGCGAACACTGTGGGGGAGCCTGGAGCTGGCCCCCACCCTGACCTGGTGGGCCAGTGTGGTCAGCGACGCGGGACATCACGCGGGCGGTCCACGCAGCGACATCGCCCGAGACTCGCTGCGTGACGCCGACTCGCGGCTGTTGTCGTTCCTTGAGCACCTGGACGGGCTCGGCGTCACCGACCAGGTGAGCTTCCTGCTCACTGCAGACCACGGATTCGAGGGATCGGACCCCACCGTGACCGGCTCGTGGCAACCGGCCCTCGAGCGCCTGGGCATTCCCTTCCGCGACGAAGGCCCCGGGTTCATCTACCTGCTGCCCGATGGGCAGGCCTAGCGGCGGGTCGCTCAGCGGGTGGGATCGCGGGCCAGGCCGTACCGTCTGGGGCTACCGCGCGAGCACTCCGGTGGAGGTGGCAGGTTTTGGTTCGGGTAAACGTGCGGTCATTGTGCCGAAGACACCCGCCGAAGCGACGGGCAGGGGAGACTGGGCGCATGAGCCAGGAGAGGACGCAGCCGGTCTGCGCGACGTGTGGACGCACGGCCGAGGACCAGACTGCTGCTCGCCTGACCTGGGCTCGCGGGCTGGAGAAGGGCCAGGAGATCTGGACCTGCGACCGGTGCTGTCGCGAGCACCTGCGCAGCATTGAGGGCAAGATCGACTTCACCTGGTGGTGAGGCGAGCCAGATTCCGGGGCCGGCGGCGGGCCCAGCGCCTAGGCCTTCGACAGGAGGATGTCGTAGGGGGGGAGATCGGCGCCGGGCAGCCAGCGGTCCAGGATGGCACGCCCAGGGACCTCCCCCTGGATCTGGCAGAGGACCCCGAGCCCGCCGAGCCACACGCGGTGGATCAGCAGGTACGACGGCGGCAGGTTCAGCTTGAAGCCCATCATGAAATCGGCGCGGCGGGGGTCGTGCAGGTGCAAGGTCATCGAGCGCAACCAGGCCCGCGAGAACGTGAAGGTGTCGGTGCGCAGTGGCTCCATGAACGGCCCGAGGAAGGTCAGTAGGACATCGGCGTCGATGTCCATCGACGCCTTGACAAATCCTTGGCTGCGCAGCCCCTCCAGAACGCCGTTGGCGTCGCCCATCAGTGCCAGTGTGAGCAGGTGGCCCATCTCGACCGGGAGGCCGTCGGGCAACCGGTTGACCGCACCGAAGTCGAGGATCCCGAGCCGGCCGTCAGGCAGAAGGCGGAAGTTACCGGGATGGGGGTCGGCATGCAGCAAACCGGCTCGCTGTGGCCCGACCAGCAGGAACTCCAGATAGTGCGCCGCGGCGGCGTTGCGTGCTTGCTGGGAACCGGCGGCGATGATCTTGGACAGGGGGGTTCCGTCGAGCCATTCGCTGACGATGACGTTCCCCTTCTGGTAGACGACGTCAGGGATCGCGAAGTCAGGGTCACCCTTGAGCGCCGCAGCGAACGCCCTCTGGGACTTGGCCTCCATCCGGTAGTCCAGCTCCTCGGCCACCCGGCTCTTCAACTCCTCAAGGATCGGTTTGACGTCCAGCCCCGGGATCCAGGCGGCCGCGAGCCTCGCTACCCGGGAGACCTGGTTGAGATCGCTGATCAGTGCCTCGCCGGCGCCCGGATACTGCAGCTTGACGGCGACGTCGCGCCCGTCCTTCCAGACGGCGCGATGCACCTGACCAATTGAGGCAGCGGCTGCTGGCTTGTCGTCGAACGCCACGAACTTCTGCCTCCACCGGACGCCGAGCTCGGCGACCAGCACAGCGTGGACGATCGAGGCTGGCATCGGCGGGGCGGCGTCCTGCAGCTTGGTCAACGTTTCGCGGTATGGCCCCGCCAGATCCTCGGGCATAGCCGCTTCGAAGATCGACATTGCCTGGCCGAACTTCATCGCGCCGCCCTTGAGCTCGCCCAGCACCTTGAAGAGCTGGTCGGCGGTTCGGGCCTGCACCTCGGCGGCCACCATCTCGGCTGGCTTGCCTCCGACCCGTTTGCCCAGACCCCACGCGGTGCGGCCGGCGAGTCCCAGGGGCAGGGCGGCGAGCTTCACCGTTCTCATCGCTGCCCTGCGGGGGATTTCGCTCATCGCGCCATTGTCGCGTGCCTGCCTGTGCACTAGCAAAGTGGCTGGCGAAACCGACGCCACCCAGGGTGCCAGGAGCGCCCGTCCCGGGGGAGCGCGGGCGCGATCATTTGCCGCGGCCCCGACCGTGATGGCGGTAAACCGGCCTGGCCACCGACCCGCGAAGGGGCGGCACCCGAGCGTGATACTCAGGGGCCGCCCCTTGCGAGGTTGGGTGGTTTGCTCAGGCCTTGCCGAGGATCCGGTTCAGGTTTGTGCCGCATACCGGGCACTTTCCTTTGGCCATGCGTCGGCCGTTGGTCTCAACGACCCTGCCAGTGGCGTCTCGCTTCTCCTTGCACTTCACGCAGTAGAAGTCGCCCGTGTACGTTTCGCCGGTCTCTACAGACTCTGCCATTTGTCTATGTCTCCTG
>JGI24140J50213_10000983_pt1 | contig 12908 bp, 12 predicted proteins | sample BarGraIncu00222A_FD_50213 | JGI IMG/M metagenome (IMG submission 50213)
CAGCTATACGCCGGGCGAGTCCGACGAAGGCAAGCTGATGCAGCTTGTCGTGACCTACGCTGATGCATCGGGCAGCGAAAGCAGCACCTACAGTCTCGGCATGCCGAACGACTTGAGCGCGACACTCGACAGCACGACCGCACAGCAGGGTTTGGCGATCCACGTCACCGGGGTGAACGATGGCGGCACCAAGATATCGTCTGGCGTCAGTTACGCCTGGCAGGTTTCCAGCGACAATGGCCAGGACTGGACCACCGTTGGCACCCATTCCGATTATACGCCCACGGCAGCTAATGCCGACGACCTGCTACAGGTAATCGTGACTTACGCGGACTCACAAGAAAAAGAGAGCGCAACCTATTCCCTTGGCGCTGTCGCGCCGGCAAAGGAATGGTTGGGCGGCAACCATGATTGGCAAACATCCGGTCAGTGGGCTAGTTCCGGCGCTCCTGCGCCCAGCGACAACGCAGTGATCGACGCCAGCGGCTTCTACACAGTCAAGATCGACCAGGCCGCTGCGGCACACTCGCTGGTCGTGAACGACTTGGGGGCCGCGGTCGAAATCCTGGCAGGCAACACACTCACCCTCGGCGGGAACGCGACGATCGAGGCTGGAATACTTCAAATCGATTCCGGGGCTACGCTGAAAGATATTGCCGCCTCCGCGACGATTTCGGGAGCGTTCATCGACAACGGGACCGTCGAAGCCGCCGGCGGCACGCTGGAAGTTGCAAGCGCGATCAGTTTCGGTGCAGGGAAGTTTAAGATCGACGCAGGAGCGACCCTGCAGCTTGATCATGCTGACACACTCAAAGTGGCTTTTTCGGGCTCCGGCGAGCTGATCCTCAAGGATCCCACCCACTTCACCGGCATCATCTCTGACGGCGGAGGCAGTTTAACCCTTGCCGATGTTGTGGATGTGGCTGGCTTCGACACCGGTGCTTCCGTCAGTTATTTTGGATTTAAGTCGGGCGGCATTGTTACCATCAGCGAGACCGGCCACACCGCCGTGAACCTGATAGTCGGCGCGAATTCCACCCACTGGAGCGCGCCGGTTACCGATGGTCACGGAGGAATTTTGATCCACGACCCGCCGGCCGATACCAGCGGCCAAGACTTGGGTGGCGTCGTCATGCACGATCCTGCCCCCGCTGCCAGCAGCACCATCGTCGCCAGCGGTCCGAACCAGATCCTGACCGGTAATGCCGCCAGCGACACCTTTGCTTTCAATTTCACCGGCGTCGGCCATACCACGGTGACGGACTTCCATCCGGCGACGGACACGCTCCAGTTCAGCAACCAGCTATTTGCGGATCTGCAGGCGGCCTTGAACGCAACCCATGATGATGGTCACGGCAATACCGTCGTCGCGCTCGACGGCCATGATACGATCACCCTGAACGGGATTCTCAAGGCGCAACTGCACGCCAGCGATTTTCATTTTGTCTAGAGCGTTTTCCAGCGAAGTGGTGTCCGGTTCGCGCAAAGAAAACGCGTCAAATAAAGAAGTTGCGTCCTGCAATTCCAGTGGTCGCCCCAAGGCTCAATCCTGGAGAGGCTTAATCCTGGAGAGGCTTAATCCCGGACATGATCAATCCGCCCGAACCTGATATCCTGACAGCATGAAGCGACTGAGGATATTACGCAGGTGGTTCAAACGGAAGTTCGGCTATGCGCGGCTGGTGTGCCTGGCGCTGCTGATCGGCGGTGCCGCCCTGCGCGTCGCCGATTTCGCGCCAATCGAGGAGCTTCGTCTTAGGGTATTCGATAGCTATCAGCGTATCGATCCCCGCGTGAAGGCGGCACGGCCGGTCACCATTGTCGATATCGACGAAAAGAGCCTTGCCGATCCCAGGCTCGGTCAATGGCCCTGGCCACGCACACGCATTGCTGACATCGTCAACAATCTGACCCGGATGGGCGCCGTTGTGATCGCGTTCGACGTCGTCTTCGCCGAGCCCGACCGACTCAATCCCGACAACGTCGCGGAAAATTTCCGTGACCTTGACGAGGCAACACGGGAAAAATTGCGAGCACTACCCAGCAACGACCAGATTTTCGCCGGCGCCATCGGAAAATCGCGCGTGGTGCTCGGCGAATCGGGGGGGCACGACGTTCATTCCGACCTGGACAAGGCGCTGCCCGTCACCGGCTTTGCCACGTTGGGCGAGGACCCCGGGCGATTTCTATTCAAGTTCGGGGGGCTTTTGCGCAATGTGAAGGTGCTGGAAGAGGCAGCCGCCGGACGTGGCCTTTTCACGATCGTGCCCGAGCGCGATGGTATCGTGCGGCGCGTGCCGATGATCATGGATGCGCAGGACGTGCGCATGCCGGCCCTGAGTTTTGAGGTGCTGCGGATCCTCGGCGGATCCGGCACTATCATGATCAAGTCGGAAAAGGAGGGCGTCGTCAGCGTCGTTCTACAGGGACTTCAACTTAAAATTCCAACCGACAGCCGCTCCCGATTCTGGGTCCACTACGCACCCAACGATCCCTCGATCTACGTTTCGGCCGTCGACATGCTCGACGGCCGCGTTCCGCCGGACATGATCTCGGGAAAGCTGATCCTGATCGGCACGTCCGCCACGGGCATGAATGACATCAAGACGACGCCGGTTTCGCGCGCGATGCCGGGCGTCGAAATTCACGCGCAGGTGCTGGAGAGCGCGCTGACCCATGCGGTGCTGGCACAGCCTTATTACGGCCCGGCGCTGGAATTCTTTTTCGCGCTGATACTCGGGTTGTTAGTGATCGCGTTCGCACCGGGATTCGGGCCGATCACCCTGGTGGCGGTCGGCGCGCTGTTTGCAGCCATTCTGATCGGAACGTCCTGGTATTTCTACACCCAGCACCGGCTGCTGATCGACTTTACCTACCCGCTGTTGTCGACCACCTTGATCTATCTCACTTTGATCTTCACCAGCTTCGTGCGGGAGCAGGCGCAGCGGCGGCAGATTCGCTCGGCGTTCGGCCGGTATCTGTCGCCGGCGCTGATCGAACAGCTGGCGCAATCGCCGGAAAAGCTCGTGCTCGGCGGCGAGGAGCGCGAGATGACCATCATGTTCTCCGACGTCAGGGGCTTCACCACCATCTCGGAGTCCTACAAGCACGATCCGCAAGGCCTCACCGCGCTGATGAACCGGTTCCTGACGCCGCTGACCAATGCGATACTGGCGCGCAAGGGCACCATCGACAAATATATGGGCGACGCCATCATGGCGTTCTGGAATGCGCCGCTCGACGACAAGGAACATCAGATCAATGCCTGCGAAGCCGCGGTCGACATGCTGGAGCGGATCGATGAGCTGAACAAGGAACGCGAGCTCGAAGCGCAGGATGACGGTCACGCCTACATTCCGATCAATGTCGGCGTCGGGCTCAATACCGGCACCTGCGTGGTCGGCAATATGGGATCCGACCTGCGGTTCGATTATTCCGTGCTCGGCGACAGCGTCAACCTGGCCTCGCGCCTCGAGGGACAATCCAAGGAGTATGGATTTCCGATCATCGTCGGCTCCGAGACCGCGCTCGCGGTCAAGGACCGGTTCGCGATCCTCGAGCTCGATTTCATCATGGTCAAGGGCAAGAAGGAGCCGGAAGTCATCTATGCCATCGCCGGCCGGCAGGACACCGCGCAATCCGGCCGCTTCCAGCGGCTGCGCAACCTGACGATCGAGATGCTGGCGTGTTATCGCAGCCGTGACTGGGACGGCGCGCTGGCGGCGATCGAGCGCGGCCGCCGCACCGACGAAGCCCATACGCTCGAGTTGCTCTACAATCTGTATCAAGCGCGAATTCTCGGCTACCGGAAGAATCCGCCGCCGGAAGACTGGAACGGCGCCTTCGCCTTGTTGACCAAATAGCGCCGCAGCGGGCCTTTGCGTTTTCCAGTGAGCCGTCCGCTGTCACACCGGCGATGTTATCGGCGTATTGCTGCATCCCTGCCGGCGCATGTTGGCCCGCCGCGGCGCTGTGCTATAGAGCGTTTTCGAGCGAAGTGGGCACCGGTTCGCGTGAAGAAAACGCGTTAAAACAAAAGACTCTATCGCCCTACCGCCATCAGGGGAGCAGACGCCGCATGACAAGACCGACGCCCAAGGAGATCAAGGCCATCGCCGACGTGGCTGGTGTGCCCGTCAGCGCCGATGTTGCTGAGCGCATCGCCAATTCCATCGGTCCGGTGTTTGAAGGTTTTGCGGCGGTCGCCGGAACGTTGCCGTTCGATCTGGAGCCGGCGACCTTCGTCACCGTGCAGGCCGCTGCCATGCCCGATAGCGAAAGAGCCGCGTCATGAGTACTGAGCCGGCCTTGATGTCGCTGACGTCGGTCGCTCAGGCGATCGCACAGAAGCGAGTGTCGTCGCGCGAGGTAACGCAATCCTGTCTCGACCGGATCGCGCGGTGCGAGCCTCGCCTCAATGCCTTCATCGCGATCGAAGCGGACGAGGCGCTGAAGGCGGCCGATGCCGCCGATGCGGCGTTGGCGAAAGGTGGCGACCGCGGCGCGCTGCATGGCGTGCCGCTGGCGCACAAGGACATGTATTACGAGGCGGGCAGGGTCGTTACCTGCGGCTCCAAAATCCGGCGCGATTTCGTGGCCTCGACGACCTCGACGGCATTGCAGCGCCTGAAGGATGCCGGCACGGTTCGCCTCGGCACGCTGCAAATGGCGGAGTTCGCCTATGGGCCGACGGGCCACAACGCGCATTTCGGCGCGGTCCATAATCCCTGGCGCTTCGATCATATCACCGGCGGCTCCTCGTCGGGATCGGGTGCCGCGGTCGCCGCCCGGCTGACCTTTGCGGCGCTGGGCTCGGACACCGGCGGCTCGGTACGGATGCCCGCGCATTTCTGCGGCGTGACCGGATTGAAGACCACGGTGGGACGCATCAGCCGTGCCGGCGCCATGCCGCTGTCGCAGTCGCTCGACACGGTCGGACCGCTCGCGCGCACCGCCGGCGATTGTGCATTGCTGCTGGGCCTGATGGCGGGCGCGGACCCGAAGGACCCGACCGCGGTCAGCGGGCCGCTGCCGGATTACATGGCGGCGGTGCAGCGGCCGGTCAAAGGCCTGACGATCGGCATCCCTGCGGCTTTCTATGTCGATGATCTCGATCCCGAGGTCGCGCGCATCGTCGATGAAACCGTCGCGGTCCTCAAGCGCGAGGGCGCCGCGATCGTTCAGGTCGAACTGACGGACCAGCGCCAGCTTAGCGCGGCCTCTCAGCTGGTTCTCGCCGTCGAGGCGGCTGCGTTTCACAAGCGATGGTTGATCGAACGCTCGCAGGATTACGGCCCGCAGGTCCTGATGCGGCTGCAGAACGGCCTCGCCGTCCCGGCGGTGTCCTATCTCGAAGCGATGCGCTGGCGCGGTCCGGCACTCGCCGCGCATCTTGCGGCGGTTAACGGGGTCGATGCCGTGATCGCGCCGGTGGCGCCGGTCGCCGCTCCGACCATCGCCGAGAGCGATGTTGGCAACAGCCCCGACGCCGAAACGGTGATCCAGCGGCTGACCCGCTTTACCCGGCCGGTCAATTATCTCGGGCTGCCGTCGCTGGCCATTCCGGCAGGTTTCACCCGCGACGGTCTTCCGGTCGGAATGCAGTTGATCGGCCGCCCGTTCGATGAAGCCACCCTGTTGCGGATCGGCGCCGCGTTCCAGCGTGCGACCGATTTTCACGACCGCGTGCCGGAATTCACCTGATTAGTGTTTTGAACCGGTTAAAGGCCAGCGCCTCAACCGCCCAAGCCCGGATCGGCCCAGCGCTCGATCTGCGAAGCGGCGATCGTCTGCTTGGGCTGATGCGGGTTGAGCGTGCCGGCGCTCGCCGAACAGCCTTTGGCCAGAACCTGGATGGCGAACAGCTTGGCGTCGACTTCCGATTTGAAGGTCCGGGTCGAGCGCACTGTGGCCGTGGCGCTGTCGTCGGTTTTCACCGCTCTGTCCCGTCCATAGGCTACATACCAGATATCGGGTTGTGTCATTCCTGCATAACGCCGATAGCGGATGAAAGTTTCGTGCGTGAACGTAAAATGGTTGCGGCGCAAATCCCCGNAGCGGCGCAAGCCCGGGCGAGCAAGCCTTCCGGCAGATTGGAGTCGTCACGTCAGGCAATTATGGATAGGTTGCGAACGCAGCGCGCGAAAGTCGTCTGCGCCAACAGGGGGGAATTCTGATGCAAATGTCCAATGAAGGCATTCTGGTTATTTTGTTCGTCGGCCTGATCGCAGGCTGGCTGGCCGGAAAGCTGGTGCGGGGCACCGGCTTTGGGCTCATCGGCGATCTTATCGTCGGTATCGCCGGTGCGCTGGTCGCCAGCCTGCTGTTTCCGCGACTCGGCATCCATCTCGGCACCGGCCTCGTATCGGAGATCATCTATTCGGCGATCGGCGCCGTGGTGCTGCTCCTGATCGTGCGGCTGCTTCGCGGCCGTTTCTAGTTCTCCGTTTTGACGCGTTTTCTTCACGCGAACCGGGATCCACTTCGCTCGAAAACGCTATAGAGCGACGATCGTTGACAGCAATGGGGACCATCCCTTTCGGGATGGTCCCCATTGAACGTTAAATGCCGCAGCCGCGCTGTTCGAGTATCTCGTTACTCGAGGACCTCGACGATCCGGTGGGTGCGCGGTTCGACCAGAACCGTGCGGCCGTTCACGACGGTGTAGCGATAATCCCGAACGCCATATTCCGGCGGCACCTCGTAATAGGTGACGCCCTGTTCCGGCAGAACCGAGCCGATCCGGACCGGCTCGTTATATTCGTAGGAAGCACGGCGCTGCTCGACCACATAGCTGTGAAAGCGGGGACGCTGATCGACGCCGAGCACCCCGGCAACGCCACCCACCACGCCGCCGACGACACCGCCGACCACGGCACCGACCGGACCGGCGGCGCGTTCGCCTTCACGGGAGCCTCGCTCGACGCCGCCCGGAACCCCTCGGTCCTGGGCCTGCGCCACCAAGGGAAGTGCAACGGTGGCGACGAGGGCAGTAATTCCGATAAAACGACGGATCATGATCGCTCCAATGATGTCGGTTGAGGTGCCGGTACAACGGATAGGCGGCCCGTTATGTTCCGTTGAATTGCCGGGGAACAAAACGGCGGGCGGGTTTTAGGGCGAAAGCCCACCCCGCAGGTGATGCGGGGGTGGATCCCGCTTTCGCGTGAAGAAAAACACCTCAAAACAGGGAGTCTGGCGGCGCCGCGGACGCACCGGGCGGCGTTTGGATTAATACGACTTAAATAGACGATGGCTAGAAACATCGGTAAGATTAGGATTTCCGCACTTTCGTGAAGAGATCAGGTTGAATGGCAGCCGTTCCCGGCGTCCGTCGTTCCGAACTCGGTGATGCGCTGCGCGCCTGCCGCGGCGCCTTCGTCGGCGTCGGCGTCATGAGCTGCATGATCAACCTGCTCTATTTGACCGGCTCGCTCTTCATGCTGGAGGTTTACGACCGGGTACTGCCGAGCCGCAGCGTGCCGACCCTTGTCGGTCTGGCGATTCTGGCCGGCGGCTTGTATACGGCCCAGGGCATTCTCGACCTGATCCGGATCCGAATCCTGGGCCGGATCGGCACCGCGCTCGATGAATCCCTCAACAGCCGGGTGTTCGATACCATTGTGCGCCTGCCCCTGACGGCCGGCGCGCGCAACGAGGGCCTGCAGCCGCTGCGCGATCTCGACAATATTCGCTCGTTCCTTTCCGGGATGGGGCCGGGCGCGTTCTTCGACCTGCCGTGGCTGCCGTTCTATCTGGCGATCTGCTTTGCCTTCCATGTCATGATCGGCCTGACCGCGCTGGTCGGCGCGATCATTCTGGTCACCCTCACCATCGTGACCGAGTTCATGTCGCGCCGGCCGGCGCGGGAGGCCCTGGGCCTGGCGGCTCGCCGCAACGATCTGGCCACTAGCAGCCGGCGCAACGCCGAGGTGCTGGTCGCGATGGGGATGGCCGGGCGCCTCAACAAGCGCTGGCGCGAGGCCAACCAGAATTATCTCGCGGGCAATCAGCGCGCCAGCGACGTCGCCGGAGGTCTCGGCGCCATTGCCAAGGTCATGCGCATGACCCTGCAGTCGGCGGTGCTCGCCGTCGGCGCCTATCTGGTGATCCATCAGGAGGCGACCGCCGGCATTATCATCGCGGGCTCGATCCTGAGCGCGCGGGCGCTGGCGCCGGTCGATCTGGCGATCGCGCACTGGAAAGGTTTCGTGGCGGCACGGCAGAGCTGGCATCGCCTCAACCGGTTGCTCGAATCGCTGCCCGCGCAAACGGCGCAGACGGTGCTGCAGAACCCGTCGAGCCGCCTGGCGGTCGAGGCCGTCAGCATCGCGCCGCCCGGCGAACAGAGGATTGTGGTGCAGGACGTGACCTTCGCGCTCGAGGCCGGCAACGGACTGGGCGTGATCGGTCCAAGCGGATCGGGCAAGTCTTGCCTGGTGCGCGCGCTGGTCGGCGTCTGGCAGCCGTTCCGCGGCAAAGTACGGCTCGATGGCGCNGCNCTCGATCAGTGGTCGTCCGATGTGCTTGGCCGTCACGTCGGCTATCTGCCGCAGGATGTCGAATTGTTCGCNGGNNCGGTCGCGCAGAATATCTGCCGCTTCGATCCCGAGGCGCGCTCGGAGGCCATCATCGCCGCCGCCAAGGAAGCCGGCGTGCACCAGATGATCATCAAGATGCGCGACGGTTACGACACCCAGATCGGCGAGCAGGGTGCCGCACTTTCCGCCGGCCAGGCGCAACGCGTGGCGCTGGCGCGGGCGCTCTATGGCGATCCGTTCCTGATCGTTCTGGATGAGCCGAATTCCAATCTCGATACCGAGGGCGACGAGGCGCTGACGCGGGCGGTTCGCGCGGCGCGCGAGCGCGGCGCCATCGTGGTGGTGGTGGCGCANCGGCCGGTCGGGATNGAGGCGGTCGATATGCTTCTCGTTCTCAAGGATGGCCGCATGCACGCNTTCGGGCCCAAGGACACGGTTCTGGGGCAGGTGCTGCAGCGCGTCGCGCCGCCGGCTCCTGCCATCAAGGTCGTATCCGAGGGCGGAGTTGCCAANTCATGACCGGCACCAGGATGCGGGGAGCGCGACCGTCGATACGGCTGCATTTGATCATCGGACTGGCNGTGGTGGTNGTGCTGGCGGGCGGGCTCGGCGGCTGGGCAGCCACGGCCGAGATTTCGGGCGCCCTGATTGCGCCGGGCTCGATCGTGGTCGAATCGAACGTCAAGAAAGTGCAGCATCCGACCGGTGGCGTGGTCGGTGAGGTGCGCGCGCATGACGGCGATGTCGTCAAGGCCGGCGACGTGGTGGTGCGGCTCGACGACACCGTCACCAAGGCAAGCCTTGCCATTGTCACCAAGAATCTCGACGGTCTGTGGGCGCGGGCGGCGCGGCTCGAAGCCGAACAGCAGGGCCTCGACAGAATCGTATTTCCCCCCATGCTGCTCGATCGGGCCAATGATCCCGATGTCAAGAACGTGATGGCGAGCGAGTCCAAATTGTTCGAGGTTCGCACCACCGGGCGGATCGGACAAAAGGCGCAGTTGCGCGAGCGGGTCGCGCAGTTGCACGAGGAGATCGCCGGCCTGGAGGCGCAGGAGAGGGCCAAAGACAAGGAAATCGCGCTGGTCGAGAAGGAGCTGGTCGGGGTTCGCACGCTCTACGATCAGCATCTGGTGCAGATGACGCGCCTGACCACGCTCGAGCGCGACGCGGCCCGGCTATCCGGCGAGCGGGCGCAATACATCGCGTCGCGGGCGCAGGCCAGGGGCAAGATCACCGAAACCGAACTGCAGATCATTCAGGTCGACAAGGACATGGTCAGCGACGTCTCCAAGGATTTGCGCGAGACCAACGACAAGATCGGCGAATTCGTCGAGCGCAAGGTCACGGCCGAGGACCAGTTGCGGCGGATCGATATTCGCGCCCCGCAGGACGGCATGGTCGAGCAGTCGACGGTTCATACCGTCGGCGGGGTGATCACTGCCGGCGATGCCATCATGATGATCGTTCCGCAGGCCGACGATCTTCAGGTCGAGGCCAAGGTCAATCCGCAGGATATCGACAAGTTGCAGATCGGCCAGAAGACCCTGCTGCGGCTGTCGGCCTTCAACCAGCGCACGACGCCGGAATTGAACGGCATTGTTACCCGCGTTTCGCCCGACGTCACCACCGAGCAGCGCACCGGGCAATCCTACTACACCATCCGTGTCAAGATGCCGCCGGAAGAGGTCGCGCGTCTCGGCGAGGTCAAATTGATCCCCGGCATGCCGGTGGAAGCGTTTGTGCAGACCGGCGACCGCACCTTGCTGTCCTATCTGATCAAGCCGCTGAAGGACCAGTTGATGCGCGCGTTCCGGGAAAAGTGACGCGACCGCGCCGTTCAACACAACTGACGTCATTCCCGGATGCGCAGGCCCGGAATCCGTACTCGCTGCGGTGGTTATGGATTCCGGGTTCGCCCGTCTTGCTCGCGCCCGGGAGCCTGCGCCGAGGCGTATTTCAGTGATGAGGAACGATAGTGTGGTCGCTGCAGAGTCGAAGCGTGCCGTGACCTTCTACGTCAACGGCGTAGCGCGTTTCACCTTCTTTCGTCGTGAAGACCGCTTTGACTGTTCCAACGAACTTATTGCGGGGTGATTGGTCAACTTTGTCGCCTACAGCGAATTTTGCGTCCATGGGAAATCCTCCCATCGGAAGGCTGCGCGCGTTGGATGTTCGCAATGTGTCCGCTCTGCGATTGATGTGACCATCATATTCACTAAAGCGGCATGACACTCATTTTATCTGCAGTGATACCCGTCGATCACCATATGAGAGAAATCACCGCCCCGCCCTTGGCATCGTTCGGTGACAGAGAGTTTCGTACTCCCGCCGAATCAAAGGGAGCAGCAACATGCCGCAATATCGCGCGTTTATCATTAGCCCAGATGGCGAGTTTCAAAGCTCGGGTCCGATCGAATGCGCCGATGATGCAGTAGCCCTCAAGAAGGCAAAGCAATTTGTTGACGGTCATCATGTCGAGCTTTGGCAGTTCACCCGAAAGATAGCTACGTCCGATCACAAGCCACGGCGCATATTTCAAGCATGACCGAATTTGTAAGATGGCTGACAGGAACGCATGAATGCGGCTGCGGCGCCAAATACGAAGTCACTGTGACCGAAGTACCCACCGGTCACGTGATCTGTGAGAAGTGCGGCACTCTGATGGATAGTCGGGCCAACCGGAGCTTTTTTGCCTACGCACGCATGCCGGAAGGCGAATGACCCGCAACAGACGCCGCTGGCAATGTCGCCTGTTGGCACGAATGCCAAGTGCCGACCGCATCGCGCAATGTCCGAGTTCGGAGGCGAAACGGACGACATTTACTCGGGGTGAGTATTTCGCATTTTGACCCGTTGCGGACCTTCTGAACGAACGTCCTCGTTACGTTCGGTCAGGCGGCGGCGGTAAGGCCCCAAGCTGATGAAGGAGCGCAAACCGGTCCGGCACCCCCCAATGTTCGACAAGCTTTCCATTGGCAAATCGGCAGACGTCCATGACGTCGATAGTCACTGGTTTGCCTGAGCGCGGATCGACGCCAGTTGCTTTACCGCGCGCCCAAACCGTATCGCCGCTTTCAACTATAGCTTCTATGGTGAATTTCAAATCCTTTAGGCTGCGCCTAGCATCCTCAATCTGCGCTTTCAGTATTTGCGGGCCGGGCAAATCGGTTCTTGCGAGGTATTGGTGTTCAATCAACTTCGCGTCACAAACTTCGTCCGCGACAGTTAGGTCACCTTGGGAAAAGCCGCGCTCAACGATTGCCTTGAAGCNCTCGAGATTTGTCGGCATGGCGATCACCCCGTTTCTTGCGTCGGTCACGGCGACTGCGATACCTGCTGTGACGATTCCAAAGTTGCGTCGCGTAATGCTCATTGCCATCGTGGTCATCCGTTCCGGGGAATAGTGCGGGAAAAGCTGGCAAAAGCGCTTGTATATTTTAGTCATCCGCTGGGAAAAAAATGTTGTCCCAGTCACCGATGAGGCCGCCCGGCGACAAGCCTGTAAAAACGTGGCATTCGCGGATGAAGTGGGCCTGATCGAAGTAGCCCAGTTCATGGATAATGTCGGTCCAAGGCCTAACTGGATCGTTGCGACGGGCGATCAGCGCTCTGTCAAACCTGATCGTTCTTGCGAACAGTTTTGGCGTCATGCCCACCTGTGTCGCAAACCGACGCTGAAACTGGCTCGTGCTGAGGCCGGATTTTCCAACGAGGTCATCTATCCTCGCATGGCCCCGCGCGGCTATCAGCAGCCGCGATGCGTGGTCAATCGCCCCGTCGAGTTCGCGTTTGTCCAGCAACATCCCGACCCACCGTTCAACAGCGGCCACACGCTCACGGAAGTCCGGTGCCGCGCGTACGGCGTCGCCGAGGGTGACGGCAGATTGGCCGAGAACATCCGAGGCTGCGGGGTCCTGATTGACCAAGGACGTCATGTTAATTCCGACCAACCGGTTCAAGCCGGTCGGCTGAAACAGAATGTTAAAAACATGAACCGAGCCTGAAAGATGGACGTGGGCTCGGCGATAGGTCTGCGGCCCGACGACACTCATTTCCGGCGTAGTGTTTGCCGGGCCACCGTCGATACGAACTCGATATGGTTCAGCTAGGTGGATGTTCAGGATCTGATGAGGCCGCGCCGCGACCGGCCAGGTCAATACCGCGCGTCCCAGTTCCGCGCGTCTCTCTTCGAATGAGCGTATGACGCCTCGCAGTTGCGGACGGGGTAATGCCCGTTTGATGTCCATAATGCGCCCTCGGTAGTTCCAGCCTAGGTCGTCCAACCACTGGCGACAACATTTCTCTTATTGGCACAAATCCGAAGTGCCTACCGCATCGAGCTACGTCTGAGTTTGGAGGCAAAGC
>JGI24140J50213_10000984_pt1 | contig 12906 bp, 12 predicted proteins | sample BarGraIncu00222A_FD_50213 | JGI IMG/M metagenome (IMG submission 50213)
AGTCTTCCGACCTAACCCATCGCTCGGGGTGGGCTAGTAGGTCTGTCACCTCGCTCGAACTGAGATCCGGGCCATTGCGTCGTGTTGAGATGTACCGATAGAGACCGAGCAGTCCCGCGCGGTGCCAACGAGAGAGCACCGCGGCGCAGGCCTCTGGCGGCCAAGGGCCGTGCCTGACATCGTCGGTGTCGAGACGGTCCACAACAGCAAGTGGTATCTCGAACAGCGGCGCTTGCTCGTATACGTGAGCGTGCATCTCTGAGACGAAGTCCTCGTACTCCGCTGACGACATGTCCTCGCTACGGTTCCAAGGTTCGTCCACCCCACACATACTGCCGGATCGAGCGACCCTGTCAGCGCGCCGATCGGCACGTCGGTGCGGTTGTTGAGGTGAGCCTCTAGCCTGACTCGGGGTCGGGACGCGAGGAGGTTGGCATGGTTGTTGGACGAGCGGCGAGACGCGCGGGCCGGAAGGCCGCAGTCACCGAATCGTTCGGCCCGATGAGGGCTGAAGCTGCGCTGGATCTTCTCGAACTGACTGATTTCGCCTGGCACGACTGCTATGCGGAGATCGCCCCGCCCGACGCGGTGGTTGAGGACATCCTCGTGGTTGCCGGCGGTGACCTGACCATGTTGATTCGAGCTGCGCGGGCCGCGGTGGAGGACTTCCGGGACGTGCGGCTGAGCGCCGATGCCGTTCGGGCGGAGGCGGCGGAGCGCCCCTGATCGGCACTTCGGCGCGTCTGAACGTTTGGCTCAGTCCTCTTTGGCCGTCCCGGCTGTTAGAGCTTGCTGATTGTGTTCCCGTTGCTGTTCGTGACCCACATCTGGGTGCCATCGAAGGCGATGAATGCCGACATGTCACCGACCGGGTAGGTGCCGAGGTTGGTCCCGTCCGAGGCACGTAGCTCGGTGACGGTTCCGCTGGTGGCTTGGCTGGTGACCCAGATGTTGGCGCCGTCGAAGGCGACGCCGGTGCCGTTCCCAGGCACGGGGAAGGTGCCGAGGTTGGCCCCGTCCGAGGCCCGGATCTTGGTGATGGCGTTGTCGTCCATGCTCGCCACCCACATGCTCGAACCGTCGAAAGCCACCCCGAACGGGTAGTCGCCGGTCGGGTACGTGCCGAGAGTCGCGCCATCCGTCCCCCGGATCTTGGTGATGGTCGCGTCGACACCGGTGCCACCGTCGGTGACCCACATGTTCGCCCCGTCATAAGCCAGGTAGCCCGGCCCACGGCCGGCGGGGTATGTGCCCTGGTTCGTGCCGTCGCTGACCCGGATCTTGCTGACCGTGTTGTCGCCCTCGTCGGCCACCCACATGTTCGTGCCGTCGAAGGCGATACCCATGGGTCCCCCGCCGGCCGGGTAGGTCCCAACAACCACTCCGTCCGAGACGCGGATCCTGGTCACCGTGCCGCTTCCCTGGTTGCTGACCCAGATGTCGGCACCGTCGAAGGCAACCCCTCGCGGCTGGTGCCCGACAGGGACCGTGGCGAGCGACTTTCCGTCTGACGCGCGGATCTCGCTGACGGTGTTGTCGCCGAAGTTGGCCACCCACATGTTCGCGCCGTCGTACGCGACGCCCCAGGGAGTGTTGCCGGTGGGGAAGGCGGCGGCTGTGTCCGCGGCGTACCAGTGCAGGGTCGCGACGCGCTGCGGGTTGACGGTGCCGGCGTTGGCGACGAGGCCGTCGACCTGACTCTTGGTGTAGTACCGGTCGTCGAAGGTGTGATCGGCCAGGTACGCAACGACATCTCCTACCAGGTCGACACTCCCGGCTTTGTTGTAGAGCGAGACCTGGCCAAGGGTGCCCGTCGACGAGAGGCCGACAGTCACCTGGTTCGGAGTCGCGCCCTGCCCGGCGACCCAATTCAGATCGGAGGCCGTCGGCCGTGCCGCGTCGGCCGGCCACACCGTCAGGTAGCTGCCTGCGGTGCCGCCAAGGGCGGTGATGTTGAGGACCAGGCCGACGGCGCCGGCCGGGATCGCGCACTGGCCCTGCGTTCCGGTAGCGGTCAGCGTGTACGTCTCGCCAGCGCCCAGCGGCGTCGACCGCGTGCCGACGTGGCTGGCGTGCCGGGTGTCGAGCAGGCGGCACGGCGTGATCGGGACGATGATCGGGCGAACTCCGGACGACACCGGCAACGCCACCAACCTGGGGCTGCTCGACGCCATCGCCCAGCCACCGCCCACACCCACCAAGCCCACGATCAACAGACCAACAGCCCCCGTCGGAGCCACCCTGCGCGAGATCCAAGCGCGGCGCAGAACCATCCGGGGGCCTCCAACAAAGATCAGCAACGCGGCTGGCACCACTCCGCAGTCTCGACATCGTCCGCGCCGCGCCCAAACATGAGCCGCACCGAATGCCGGTTCTTGTGCTGTGGATAGACGCTAGCCGGCGGTGAGTTGCGGGCGGAGGGTGCGTGACCGCTCGCGCCGCTCAGCTGCGGCCCTCGTCACCGGGCTTTGGGGGTCGGGGCCTGTTGGCCTTCCAGGTGGCTTGTTCGCCCTCTGGTTGGTCTTTGGGGTCCTTACCCCCTCTGCCCCACCTATTGATGTGCTAATCCGGCGGATGCTTGACGGTTCGGCTTCGGTTGCCTGCCCCTGTTTCCGAGGGTGCCTGCCGTGCGGAGCTGCACGGCAGGCACGGTTGCAAGCCTGACTACCGCTCAGCGATATCGCACGTGCGGCGCCCGGATATGAAGTACGCGATCGGCCCGAACGGCTGAACAACGAACGAGAGCACCCACGCCAGCTTCGACCCGCGCACTTCAGAAGCCGGCCGCCGCGCGATGTCCAGGAGCGCGACCGCGGTCACAACAACCTCCACGGCCCCAGCGGCGATGATCGCCCGCTGTTGCGTGGCGGTCAGGTCGCTCCACTTCTTCTTCGTCTTTGCGGCCATATCAAGAACCTTACGTCGAGAGTGTCGTTGCCCTCCGACCCGGAGGAAGAGATCCCGCCGATGCGAAGCGGCTGAACTGGTTCGTGCATCGGGCGGGGTCGCACCGGCGATCAGGTTTCCGCCTGGCCGGTCCTGACCGCCTCGCCTACCGAGTCGATGCGTTCGACAATGGTGTCGGCTGCGTGGCCCAGCGCGGCCTCCGACCGTGCCGTGGCGACATCATGCAGATCTGCACCCGCCGACCTGGCCGAGTCCATGACCCGTTCCGACGCCGATGTCAGTCCGACGTCGTCGGCGGCCCGCTTCGACCAGTGCACGACTCGATCGAACCGCTCCTGGCCGACCCGCGTGCCCAAGACGAACCCAGCACCGAACCCGACCGACATCCAGACCCACTTCATACCCGACTTCCTTCCTGCCGTAGATCCCCGGATCCTCGCTCCAGGCGGCGGACTCAGTGACGACGCATGGCGTCCTTGGTCTTGTCGACCGCCTCGTCGACCTTGTCCTTGATCGCGTCGATCACCTCGTCGGCCTTGTCCTTGGCGTGGTCGAACTTGTCTTCGGCCTCACCCGTGCGCCGATCGGTCTTGCCCTTGGATTCGAGATCCTTGTCGCCTGTGAGGATTGCTGCGGCCTCCTCGGCGTGGCCCTTGATCTGATCAGACTTGGCGCTCATCGCACACCACCCTTTCCTCGTCCTGTACCCAACCGTCGTCCGACGGGTCGCTTCCCGCCAGGGGCCAAAGCCTCTGGTCCTCCCCGTCGCTCTGTTCACCGCGGGTGCACGTGAAAGCCACTGCTCGTTCCCGCTGGGGCAGAGGCTGCCCGACGTCACCAACCATCGGGCGCTAGGGGGCCTAGGCTGGTCGGGTGACCGACCTTCCCGCTACCGAGCGGCAGCTCCAGAACGTGCGAGATGCGATCGCGGCCCAACGGGCTTGGTTTGGTAGCGCGAACGACGATCCTGCGTTGGCGATCACGATGGTGGAGGACTTGGTCGCCAAGAGGGGAGCCGCGGCGCTCGCCGATCTCGTCGCCGGATACATGACGTTATGCGGGCAGCTTGTCGTCGCTGACGCTGCACGCCAGAACATCAGCGCGGACGAGGTGCTCGACGTCTTGAATACGCACTTCGCATCCCCGGCGCCCGAGAACGACGGGCAGGACTAGGGGAGCGCGCGGCCGGCGAGGGCCAGCCCCGCTTGCCGGGCACTCTGGCCACGCCACCTGACTGTCGAGAGTCGGGTGACAACGTAACCGCCGCAGGATGCGCAGCCGCTGTTGCCCAAGTCGATCTCCCTGATCCGGATCGCCAGATCCGCCGCTGCGCGTGACCGAGGGCTCTTCGTCGCGATCTGTGCCGCCCGCGCAGCCAGGGCACGAGCGGCGGCCAGGTCCCGGGCGAAATGGGCTGCTGCAGGGGACCCGTTGCGCAGGCACGACAACACGTCTGTCGCCTCGTACCCGCCGATGGTCAGGATCGTCGTCTGGCACCGCCGAACTGGCAGCCACGCTTCCCGGATCACCGGTACATGGCGTTCACGAATGTCGTGGCGTTCAGTCCGACCGACGGGCGCCGCTGACCCATCGCGCGAAAGCTCTTATGGCGCTCCAGTCGATGATCTCCCTGACGGTGCTGGTAGTGGTGCTGGCCAGGGTGCTCAATATTCTGCCGAGCTGAGGGCTGCGGCGTGTCGTTTGCTTCGCGCCAGGCGACCCGTGCACCGTGATTCGGTGCCCACGATCGAGGACGACCACCACCGCGCCGACGCTGACGACCAGGGGGCGCGCGATCGCGACCACGGGTCATCTGCGCGATCCCGCCTCGCCCACTGGACCTCCGAGGTGTTCGGCGGACACGCCCACGACCCCGCCGACCAGGTCGACGACACGCTAGAGGCCAGCGACGAGGGCCGCCGCGCCCTGCTGATCAGCCTCGTGGTCCTCGCGGCCACCGCCGCCCTGCAGGGCGGCGTCGTGGTGCTCTCCGGGTCGGTCGCGTTGCTCGGTGACACGCTGCACAACGTCGCCGACGCTCTGACTGCCGTCCCGCTGCTGATCGCATTCCGCCTCGGGCGTCGCCCACCCGATGCCAGGTACACGTACGGGTACGGGCGGGCCGAGGATCTGGCCGGGGTGTTCGTGATCGCCATGATTGCGCTGTCCAGCGTCCTCGCTGGCTGGGAAGCCATCAACCGCTTGCTGCACCCGCACGCGGTCAGCCACCTATGGGCCGTCGGCGTCGCCGCGATGATCGGTTTCGTCGGCAACGAGCTCGTGGCCCGCTATCGCATCGTGGTCGGCAGGCGGATCGGCAGCGCCGCACTGGTCGCCGACGGGCTCCACGCCCGAACCGACGGTTTCACCAGTCTCGCGGTACTGCTCGGCGCCGTCGGTGTCGCGATCGGCTGGCGTTGGGCCGACCCAGTGGTGGGGCTCGTCATCACCGTGGCCATCCTCGGTGTCCTGAGATCGGCGGGCCGGCAGGTGTTCGCCCGCCTCATGGACGCGGTCGACCCTGACCTGGTAGGCACGATCGAGCGCGTCCTCGCGCAGACCGCCGGGGTTCGACGAGTGGAGGTGGTGCGGGTCCGCTGGATCGGGCACACCCTGCATGCCGAGGCCTCGCTCGCGGTCGACCCGACGCTGACCCTGGCAGCGGCCCACGAAGTCGCGCACGACGCCGAGCACCAGCTCCTGCACGCCGTCCCCCGACTGGCGGGTGCGCTTGTTCACGCCGGACCTGACGAGCAGCAGCCGACCGCTCACGATCTCGCGGCGCATCACCACCGCCCGTGACGGCGAGCAAGCGGTGGTCTGCTGGGCCACAGTTTCTTGGCTGGCGACCCAGGTGGGACCTACGGCCCTGCCAGGTTGGCCCGGATGACACCTCTACTGATCGGGTGAGCATCCTCGTTCGTCGATGGTCCGTGGCGTTGGTAGCAGTCGTCGCACTAGCCGGCTGCAGCACCGTCAACCAGCAGGGCGGGTCTGGAGCGGGCGGCCACGGAATGATGGGCAGCAGCGACTCGACGTACCACTACTCCCGCGTGACCTGTCCGGTGCCGGCCACGGTGGCCGGAGCACCGATCACGGTGCTGCTCGGCGACATGGGCATGACTTCGATGATGACCGGCACCGCGCCGCTCGGGGCACGCATGATGCTCCGTGCCGTTCCCGCCACCGTGCGCGCCGGGCCGGTCACCTTTATCGCAGAGAACATGGGTTGGCGGATGCACGAGCTGGTCATCCTTCCCCTGGTCGCTGGCGCCTCCCCCGGACAGCGGGTGTCCGGAACCGATGGCAAGGTCGACGAGAGCGGCAGCCTCGGCGAAGCCTCCGCCTCCTGCGGCGCCGGAGCCGGGGACGGCATCCCTTCCGGCTCGGCGAGCTGGACCACAGTCACGCTGGCACCGGGGCGATACGAACTCGTCTGCAACCTGCCCAACCACTACGCGGACGGCATGCACCAGGAGATCGTCGTCACCGCCTAGCTAGCCCGTCTAGGGTGCAGCCAAGCTCGGACCTCGTACGCGCGGACCCGGAGGTGGGCCATTCACCGAGAACCTGCCCCTCGCCTCGCGGGATCGGTATCCCTGCGGCCCGTCGAAGCCGACGACCTGCCGATCCTGTACGAGCATCAGCGTGATCCCGCCGCGTGCGCGATGGCGGCCTTCACCTCCCGGGAGCGCGACGACTTCCTGGCCCACTGGGACAGGATCGTGACCGACCCCTCGGTCACGAGCAGGACCGTCCTGCTGGGGGATGCGGTTGTGGGCAACATCGTGGGGTTCGACTACGAGGGCCGACGAGAGGTGGGCTACTGGATCGGCCGAGAATGGTGGGGCCGCGGTGTGGCGACGCGGGCCCTGGGCGAGTTCCTCACCGTCGAGACGACGCGGCCGATCTACGCAGGGGTCGCACTGCACAACGCGGGATCGATCAGGGTCCTCGAGAAGTGCGGATTTGCGCGGTGTGGCGAGCAGGACGGTCACCTGGATCTCGTACTGGGCGGCTGAACCGATCCGAGCCAGGCTCTCTCGCCGAGAGGACTACCGCAGGGTCGTCACCGGGCCGAGCCCCTTCAAGGTGTCGTGGTCGCCGAACCCGCCGTCTGTCGGCTGCAGGTTCGAGGCATCCAAGATGATCAAAACGTCTTTGCTCGGCTGGGATGGGGGAGCTCCGGGTGGCGTGCTGTGTGGACAGTTGAACGGGCCGCCCGTGATCAGCAGTACCCAGACCCGGCGGTTGTCCATGCCCGTCGCGCCCGATGTCACCTGGTTCGCGACCGCCCGTGTACTGCTTGCCACCTGGACGTGCGTGGCGGGTCCCCCGCACCCGGCAGCATCCGCGTCGGCTATGGCGAGCAATCTGGCCTTGACTCCAGTACTCAAGGCAACGGCCGACCGATCGTGCAGCGAGGACAGGGCGAACCCGCCGCTGACGGCGGCTGCGACCACCATCGTCAGGCCAAAGGCCAGGACGGCGATCCTTCCGCGTCGCCTGCGACGACCACGCTCCAGCGAAGCGGTCACGAAGTCAGGCAACCGTGGCTCGTCGATCACGAGCCCGTGGAACGCCGCGTGCAGATCACCTTCGGACATCACACCTCGTCTCCCAGCACGACCGTGGTACCTCGGGCGCTCAGCTCGGCCCGTAGTGCCGTCAGCGCACGACTGGTCAGGCTCTTGACGGTGCCCGCCGGACAGTCCATCAGGCCTGACACCGTCGCAACATCGAGGTCCTCCCAGAACCGAAGGACCAGGACGGTCCGCTGCCGGGGCGGCAGGGTCGCCAGTGCCCGCAACAGATCGACCCGATCATCGGCACGATCCGCCGAAGCGGCGACCAGCCCCTTACCCGCCAAGGGCACCACTTGTTCCGTGGATCGTCGGCGACGTCGCTCGTCCAGGTGGAGCCGCACCAGCGTGCGTCGCGCGTAGGCGTCGACGGCATCCCGACGGCTCAACCGCCTCCACGCGGCATACAGGCGAACGAAGGCTTCCTGAGTCAAGTCTTCGGCCGCGTGCCAGTCCCCAGTCAGCAGGTAGGCAGTCCGCCGCAACGATCCGCCCCGCGCGGCCACGAACCGCCCGAACTCCTCGTCATGCCGACTCACCTGCGAACCTCCCTACCCATCATCACGTGGTGGAAGGCCCAAACGGTTCCGTCGGCAGCCGGTGCGTCTGCCGGTGCTCTGCCGGTGCGATGGTCGTACTGGGCGAAACGGGGAATTGCTCGCGCGCGAGTCGTCGGGCGCATACGGTGCACCTGCTTGGCTTCGCGGCCCGCTGGTCGACTAGTAGGGGGACTCATGAACGACGCAGGCTCAGCCGTCCGGGGAACGCTGTGCGGGCGTCGGATCGTCGCCGGGCTCCTGCCGGCCGCAGTGATNGCAGCGGCGGTCGTTGCCGGGCCAAGTGCCGGAGCCACGGTACGGCCCACAGGCGGGCACGACCGGGCTCAGCTGACCCGCGAGATCAGAGCGCTCCGGGGACTTCCCGGCCGACCCGCGAGCCGTCCGGGACAGCTCATCCGTACGGTGCCGAACGGCTGGGATCGTGCGTCCCTGGCATCCCCCGCAGTGCTCTCCAAGGTCAACGGGCCGGCGTTGATCTTCACGGACTGGAGCTTTACCGGACCCATCCCCGTGACCCACGATCTGGCGACCGGCGGCAGCATCGTTGCTGGCGGGTCTCCTGGTCCGTGCCTGCTTGACCCCCGGTGGTCCCCAGACGGCACGACGGAGCTGAGAGTGCGCACCCTTGGTGGTGATGTCTCGCAGTGCGACGGTCCCACCAGCGTGCTCGAAGAGGTCACCATGAACGGGACGGTCACCACCCTGGTGACCGCGCCGGCCAACGCCTTCTTCGAGCTGCCGAACTGGAGCCCGGACGGGTCGACGATCCTCTACACGTTGGAGCAGGACGACCTTGCCGGCAACTTCGTGTCCTCGGACCTGTACACGATCCCCGCCGCTGGCGGCTCCCCGACGCCAGTGGGCGGGGCTGGTGTCAACGCCTGGGACGGGGTGTACTCCCCGGACGGCACCAAGATCGCCGCTGCGACCGACTTCTCGCTCCTGACGGCCAACTACCTCGGCATCATGAACGCCGACGGCTCCAACCCCGTGATCTTGACCGGGACCGAGCTGTCCGTGTTCTCGCCCGACCTCCCCGCCTGGTCCCCAGACGGCTCAAAGCTGTCGTTCCGGTACGACAAGAACGCCGGGAGCGTCCACAACTTCGGGATCGCGGTGATCAACGCGGACAACACCGGCGCGCACATCCTGCCGGTCACGGCGTCAGCGTCGACCTGGGTGGGCATCAGCAGCTGGTCGGCGGACGGCTCCGAGCTGTACTACTCCGCCGGGACGCGCAGCACCAGCACCGGCGTCTTCAGCAGCCCTCCGTCGATCTACGGCACCGACGCCGGCGGTACCTACCGGACGACCGTGGTCGCCGGCTCCGTCTTCGACTTCCTCTACGACCCGTTCTTCGTCGGCCCTGGCCCGGGCACAGGGTCGGCGTCGACGTTCACTCCGGTGCCCCCGACGAGAGTCCAGGCACGCCAGCAGGTCGCCGGGGGAGCGTCCCTGGACATCCAGGTGGCTGGCGCCGGCCTACCGGCCCCGACCGGGGCCACAGCCGTCACACTCAACCTCACCGGGGTGGGGCCGACCGCGCCATCGGCGTACCTGTCGGTCTATCCGCGCCCTGACTCCGGGAACGCGGTTCCCTTGGTGTCCAACGTGAACCTGGTCCACGGGCAGGTCGCCGCTGTGGCTGCACAGGTGAGCGTGCCGGCCAGCGGGTTCATTCGCGTGCACAACACGTCTACCGGCCCGGTGGGTGTGATCGTGGACGTGACCGGCTACTTCAGCCCGGGGCTCACCGCGGCCGGGTACGACCCGCTGCCGGTACCGGCCCGTGCCTACGACGGCACCATCGGGCAGGGTCTGAGTCAGACGGTCGACCTGTCGACCATGGCGCCGACGGGTGCGGTGGCCGCGGTGGTGAACCTCACCGGTGCGCGCCCGAGCCTGGCGACCTACCTGGCCATCACCCCTGACGCCGTCCCGCCTGGTGGCGCGCCGACCGTGAGCACCCTGAACCTGTCCGCTGCGACGACCCGGGCCAACCTGGCCACCGTCCAGCTCAGCAACACCGGGACGGTCAGCATCTACAACCGCGCCGGCTCCGTACGGGCCGTGCTCGACGTGGAAGGCTTCTACACCAGCCAGGCCGGGCATCTGGCCTACTACCCGCTCGCCCCCACCCGGGTGCTGGACACCCGCGTCGCCACCAACACCTGGATGGGCAGCGCCAGCCCGATCACGGCGAACCGGACCTACAACGTCCAGCTCGGCCAGACCACCACGACCACCACCGGGATCATCACAGTGCCAGCTAACGCCCAGGCCGTGGTGTTCGGCTTGACCGCCGTCGGACCGACCGCCGGCACCTACCTGACGGTCTACCCCGACCCGCCGAACAACCTCAGGCCCGGTACCAGCAACCTGAACGCCGCAGCCCGCACGATCGTTGCCAATCTGGTCATCACTGCACTGCCCGCCGACCGCCTCATCGGGATCTACAACGCCGTTGGCAGCACTGCTGTCATCGCCGACCTGAACGGCTACTACGCCTGATCAGCCCGCCGAGCCACCACCTGTCGACCAGACCGATCAGGAATCGAGAAGCGCGGCCCCCGAGCCGCGGCTAGCGTGACGGTCATGGACGCCACGAGGACAACCACACAGTCGCCTGCGCTGCATGTGGCCGATAGCCACGATCTGATCCGCGTGCAGGGCGCCCGCGTGAACAACCTCAAGGACCTCAGCATCGAGATCCCGAAGCGCCGGCTGACGGTGTTCACGGGCGTCTCCGGCTCGGGCAAGAGCTCGCTGGCGTTCGGCACCATCGCCGCGGAGTCCCAGCGGATGATCAACGAGACGTACAGCGCCTTCGTGCAGGGCTTCATGCCGACGCTCGCGCGGCCCGAGGTCGACGTGCTCGAAGGGCTGACGACCGCGATCATCGTCAACCAGGAGCGCATGGGCTCCAACCCCCGGTCCACCGTCGGCACGGTCACCGACGCGAACGCGATGCTGCGCATCCTCTTCAGCCGGCTCGGACAGCCGCACATCGGCTCGCCCCAGGCGTTCTCGTTCAACGTCGCCTCCATCTCGGGCGCGGGGGCGGTCTCCATCCAGCGCGGCGGCACCACCACGAAGGAGCGACGCAGCTTCAGCATCACCGGTGGGATGTGCCCGCGCTGCGAAGGCATGGGCAACGTGACAGACCTCGACCTGACCCAGCTCTTCGACGCGAGCAGATCGATCTCCGAGGGCGCGATCATCGTCCCCGGCTACAGCATCGACGGCTGGTACGGCCGCATCTTCACCGGTTCGGGCTTCCTCGACCCGGACAAGCCGATCGGCACGTACACCAAGAAGGAGCTCCACGACCTGCTCTACAAGGAGCCGACCAAGATCAAGGTCGACAACATCAACCTGACGTACGAGGGACTGATCCCGCGGATCCAGAAGTCGATGCTCTCCAAGGACAAGGAGGCGATGCAGCCGCACATCCGGGCGTTCGTCGACCGTGCGGTGACCTTCAGCGTCTGTCCCGACTGTGGCGGGACCCGCCTCAGCGACGGTGCCCGCTCCTCGAAGATCAAGAACCTGAACATCGCCGAGGCGTGCGCCATGCAGATCAGCGACCTGGCCGAATGGGTCCGCGGCCTCGACGAGCCGTCCGTGGCGCCTCTGCTCGGCACACTGAGGCAGAGCCTCGAGTCGTTCGTGGAGATCGGCTTGGGTTACCTGTCGCTCGACCGATCGACGGGCACGCTGTCCGGCGGCGAGGCGCAGCGCACGAAGATGCTCCGCCACCTCGGCTCCTCGCTCACCGACGTCACCTACGTCTTCGACGAGCCCACCACCGGCCTTCACCCCCATGACATCCAGCGGATGAACGAGTTGCTGCTGCGGTTGCGGGACAAGGGCAACACCGTGCTCGTCGTGGAGCACAAGCCGGAGACGATCGCCATCGCCGACCACGTCGTCGACCTCGGCCCAGGCGCTGGTACGGCGGGGGGCACCGTCTGCTTCGAAGGCACCGTCACGGGGCTGCGGGCCAGCGACACCCTCACCGGCCATCACCTGCACGACCGGGCCGCCCTCAAGGAGACGGTGCGGACGCCCACCGGCAGCCTGGCGATCCGGGGCGCGACGACGCACAACCTGCGAGACGTCGACGTCGACATCCCGCTCGGAGTGCTCGTCGTCGTCACGGGGGTTGCCGGCTCCGGCAAGAGCTCGCTCGTGCACGGATCCATGCCTGCCGACGCGGGCGTGGTGATGAGCGATCAGGGAGCGATCCGCGGTTCTCGACGGAGCAACCCGGCGACGTACACGGGACTGCTCGACCCGATCCGCAAGGCGTTCGCCAAGGCCAACGGCGTGAAGCCGGCGCTGTTCAGTGCCAACTCCGAGGGCGCGTGCCCCAGCTGCAACGGCGCAGGCGTCATCTACACCGATCTGGCGATGATGGCCGGCGTCGCAGTCACCTGCGAGGAGTGCGAGGGGAAGCGGTTCCAGGCATCAGTGCTGGACCACCACCTCGGCGGCCGAGACATCAGCGAGGTGCTGGCGATGTCCGTGACCGAGGCAGGGGAGTTCTTCAGCGCCGGCGAGGCGTGCACGCCGGCGGCGGCCGCGATCCTCGCCCGGCTCTCTGACGTCGGGCTCGGCTACCTCAGCCTCGGCCAGCCGCTCACCACGCTGTCTGGTGGCGAGCGGCAGCGGCTCAAGCTGGCCACCCACATGGCCGAGAAGGGCAGCGTCTACGTCCTCGACGAGCCAACCACGGGCCTTCACCTCGCCGATGTCGAGCAGCTGCTCGGCCTGCTCGACCGGCTCGTCGACTCCGGCAAGTCGGTCATCGTCATCGCGCACCACCAGGCGGTCATGGCGCACGCCGACTGGAT
>JGI24140J50213_10000985_pt1 | contig 12906 bp, 11 predicted proteins | sample BarGraIncu00222A_FD_50213 | JGI IMG/M metagenome (IMG submission 50213)
TCGCGTCGTCGACGCTGTTCATCGTCGACCAGCGCCAGGTCGCCGTCATCTACGAGTTCGGCCAGATCAAGGAAGTGATCACCGAGCCCGGGCTGAAGATGAAGCTGCCGCCGCCGTTCCAGAACGTAGGCTTTCTCGACCGCCGCATCCAGACCCTCGACAGCCCGGAGACGCGGCCGATCTTCACCGCCGAGAAGAAGAGTCTGGTCATCGACTGGCTCGTCAAGTGGCGCGTCAACGATCCGCGCCAGTTCATTCGCAACAACGGCGTCGACATCCGCAATCTGGAGGCGCGGCTGGCGCCGATCGTCCACGCCGCGTTCAACGAGGAAGTGACCAAGCGCACGGTCGGCGAAGTACTGTCGAGCGCACGAGACAAGGTCATGCAGGACGTACGCAGTCGCCTCGCCGACGACGCCAAGTCGTTCGGTATCGAGATCCTCGACGTGCGCATCAAGCGGGTCGACTTCGTCGCCAACATCACTGAGTCGATCTACAGCCGCATGCGCTCGGAGCGCCAGCAGGTGGCCAACCAGCTGCGCGCGACCGGTGCCGCCGAAGGCGAGAAGATCCGCGCCGACGCCGACCGGCAGCGCGAGGTGATCGTCGCCGAGGCATATCGCGACGCCCAGAAGGTCAAGGGCGACGGCGACGCCAAGGCTTCGGCGATCTTCGCCGAGTCGTTCGGCCGCGATCCGCAGTTCGCCAAGTTCTACCGCAGCCTCGAGGCCTATCGGGCGAGCTTTCGCAGCAAGAACGACATGATGGTCGTCGACCCGAGCAGCGAATTCTTCACGGCGATGCGCGGGAGTCCGGCCGCGCCCGCCGCGGCGGCCAGGAAGTGACCGTTGGCGAACGTCGGCTTCTGGGACGTCGCCTTGAGCGCCTGTGCGTTGATGCTCGTTGCCGAAGGCCTGCTGCCGTTCCTGAGCCCACCGTCGTGGCGGCGCATCTTCGAGAAGGCGACGCAGATGAGCGACGGACAGATCCGCTTTCTCGGCCTGACCAGCATGCTGGCAGGCCTGGCGATGCTCTTCATCTTCTGGTCGTGAATCGGCGCGTGCGACGCTTGGCCCCGAGGCCGCGGCGCGCTGCCGGCCGAACGGCCGAAAGCGGCCCGACCCGCGCCGGCCGCCCCGTACAATTCGATTTTTAATAAGCGGCGCTTTCGCATGTCCTCTGCCTGGCTCTTGCCGGAGCACATCGCCGACGTCCTGCCGGCCCGGGCCCGCCAGGTCGAGACGCTTCGCCGCGGCCTGCTCGATGCAGCAGAAAGCTTCGGCTTCGAGCTGGTCATCCCGCCGATGCTCGAGCACATCGATTCGCTGCTGTCCGGAACCGGCCACGCCCTCGATCTGCAGACCTTCAAGCTCGTCGACCAGCTGAGCGGTCGCACGCTGGGGCTGCGCGCCGACAGCACGCCGCAGGTCGCCCGCATCGACGCGCACCTGCTGAACCGCCAGGGCGTCGCTCGCCTGTGCTACTGCGGGCCGGTGCTGCACACGCGCGCCTCGGGCAGCGGCTCGACGCGCGAGCCGCTGCAGTTCGGCGCCGAGATCTATGGCCACGCCGGGCTCGAAGCCGATCTGGAAATCCTCGACTTGGCGCTCGAGTGCCTGAGGGTCGCCGGTCTCGCCTGCGTCGTGCTCGATCTCGCCGACGCCCGCATCGTTCGCGCCGTGCTCGCCGGCGTTCCGGTCGATGTCGCCCGGCTCGAGCGCGTCCATGCGGCCCTGGCCGCGAAGGACGCCGCCGAGCTGCGCTCCGTCGCGACCGGCTTTCCTGCCGAGGCCAGGCGCGGTCTGGAAGCGCTCCTCACGCTCTACGGCGACCAACAGGTGCTCGAGGAGGCACGGCAGGCGCTGCCCGCGCGTCCCGCGCTCGCCTCGGCGCTCGACGATTTGAGACAGCTTGGCGTGCAAGCGAAAGCGGCGCACCCCGCGGTTCGCGTCGGTTTCGACCTCGCCGATTCGAGCGGCTACGCGTACTACAGCGGCGCCCGCTTCGCGGCGTACGTCGAGGGGGCGAGCGACGCGGTGGCTCGTGGCGGCCGCTATGACGAGGTCGGTGCGATCTTCGGCCGGACCCGCCCGGCCGTCGGCTTCGGCGTTGACGTGAAGGAGCTCGCCTTACTGGCTCCTCCCGCGGCGCCGAAGAAGGCGATCCGCGCGCCCTGGAACGACGACGCGGCGTTGCGCGTTGCCGTCGGCCAGTTGCGCGCGCGCGGCGAGATCGTCGTGCGACAGATGCCCGGCGATGCGGGCAGCGAGGCGGGCGTGGTCTTCGACCGCTCGCTCATCGCCAATCGCGGTCGCTGGACAGTGCAGGAACGATGAAGCACGTCGCCTCTCCCGCGCCGGCGCGCCCGCAGAAGCAGGACGCACGCATGAACACCAGCCACGGTCGCAACGTCGTCGTCGTCGGCACCCAATGGGGCGACGAAGGCAAGGGCAAGGTCGTCGACTGGCTGACCGACCACGCGCAGGCCGTGGTGCGTTTCCAGGGCGGCCACAACGCCGGGCACACGCTCGTCATCCGCGGCGTGAAGACGGCGCTGCAGCTCATTCCCTCGGGAATCATGCGCGAGGGCGTGGCCTGCTTCATCGGCAACGGCGTCGTCGTCGATCCGACGCATCTGCTCGGCGAGATCGGACGCCTCGAGGCGATGGGGCTCGAGGTCCGATCGCGCCTGCTCATCAGCGAGTCGTGCCCGCTGATCCTGCCTTTCCACGTCGAGGTCGACATGGCGCGCGAGCGGCTGCGCGAATCGAGCGGCGCCGGCAAGATCGGAACGACGGGCAAGGGCATCGGCCCGGCCTACGAGGACAAGGTGGCGCGGCGCGCCCTGCGCGTGCAGGACCTGAAGCACCCCGAACGCTTCGCGGCGAAGCTGCGCGAGTTGCTCGTCCTGCACAATTTCGCTCTCGTTGGCCAGCTCGGCGGCAAGGCGCTCGAGTTCGATCCGATCTTCGAGATGGCGATGCGCGCCGGCGACGCCTTGCGGCCGATGATCGGCGACGTCGGCTATGCGCTCTACAAGCTGAACCGGTCGGGCGCGCACATCCTCTTCGAGGGCGCGCAGGGGACCTTGCTCGACGTCGATCACGGCACCTATCCGTACGTCACGTCGAGCAACTGCGTCGCCGGCAACGCCGCCGCCGGCTCGGGCGTCGGACCCGATCTGCTGCACTACATCCTGGGCATCACCAAGGCGTACACGACACGCGTCGGCGGCGGGCCCTTCCCGACCGAGCTGCCGATCGAGGTTCCCGGAACGATCGGCCATCACCTGTCGAGCGTCGGCCAGGAGCGCGGCACGGTGACGGGGCGAGCCCGTCGCTGCGGCTGGCTCGACGCGGCCGCGCTCAAGCGCGCCATCATCATCAACGGCGTCTCGGGCCTGTGCATCACCAAGCTCGACGTGCTCGACGGGCTCGCCGAGATCAAGGTCTCGGTCGGCTACGAGTTGCGCGGCGAGCGCATCGACATCCTGCCTCTGGACGCCGACGACATTGTCGCCTGCGTGCCGATCTACGAGACCTTTGCAGGCTGGAGCGAAAGCACCTTCGGGGCGACGCAATGGAGCGCGCTTCCGCTCAACGCGCGCCGCTACCTGCAGCGCGTCGAGGGCTTCATCGGCGCGCCGATCGACATGATCTCGACCGGGCCGGATCGCGAGCACACGATCCTCCTGCGTCATCCCTACCAGCCCGGTACGGCGACGCAGCGTCGCCTCGCCGCCTGAACAGGCGCTGCCTCCAGCATGCTCACCGACGACGGCAAACACCTCTACGTCTCCTGGGACGAATACCACATGCTGATCGAGCGCCTGGCGCTGAAGGTCCACGCTTCGGGTTGGGCCTTCGATCAGATCCTGTGCCTCGCGCGCGGCGGAATGCGGCCCGGCGACGTGCTGTCGCGCGTCTTCGACAAGCCGCTCGCCATCATGTCGACGAGCTCGTACCGGGCCGAGGCGGGAACGATCCAGGGGCGGCTCGACATCGCCAAGTACATCACGCTGCCGAAGGGCGAGCTCGCCGGCCGCGTCCTTCTCGTCGACGATCTCGCCGATTCAGGGATCACCTTGCGCGCTGTCGTCGACCGCTTGCGCGGCATGCCGTCGATCAGCGAATTGCGCTCGGCCGTGCTCTGGACCAAGGGCGCGTCGACCTACACGCCCGACTACTACGTCGAGCTGCTGCCGACGAGCCCGTGGATCCACCAGCCGTTCGAGGAGTACGACGACCTTCGGCCGGACGGTCTGGCGAAGAAGTTCGTCATCTGATGCCGCCTCGCGCGCAATCCACGATCCACGCGGCCAGCAAAAAGCCCGCCAGTGCGGGCCCCATTTTCATTCACGCCGAGCTCAGCTCGGACGACCTCTACGATCATGGTGCCCAGGAAGGGACTCGAACCCCCACGGAGTTACCCGCTAGTACCTGAAACTAGTGCGTCTACCAATTCCGCCACCTGGGCATCTCAGGCAACAACGGACTTTATCATCAAAGCAACACTACCCAAGACCCCCGCTTCCATCGGCAACGAGCTGATGGCCGAAGTGGAGGGCACGGTCTTCGGCCATCGCGATGGCCATGGCTTCGTCGTTCGCGACGGCGCCGAAGCCGATCTCTATCTCTCGCCCCAGGAGATGCGTTCCGTCCTGCACGGCGACCATGTCAAGGCGCGCATCGTCCGCTACGACAAGAAGGGCCGGCCCGAGGGACGCGTTCTCGAGATCGTCGAGCGCAAGAAGGCGCCGATCATCGGCCGGCTGCTGCACGAGAGCGGAATCTGGCTGGTCGCCCCGGAAGACAAGCGCTATGGACAGGACATCATCGTCCCGCGCAACGCGATCGCCGGCGCGACCGCGGGCCAGGTCGTCGCCATCGAGTTGACCGAGCCGCCTTCGCTGCATTCGCAGCCGCTCGGCCGCGTCACCGAAGTGCTCGGCGAGATCGACGATCCCGGAATGGAGATCGAGATCGCCGTGCGCAAGTACGAGGTGCCTCACGTCTTCTCCGAGGCGACGCTGGCGCAGGCCGCGGCGCTCCCCGATGCGATCCGCCTCGCCGACCGCAAGGGACGGGTCGATCTCGGCGACGTCGCCCTCGTCACTATCGACGGCGAGGACGCGCGCGATTTCGACGACGCCGTCTATTGCGAGGCGGCGACGGTCGGCAAGTCGAAGGGCTGGCGCCTCGTCGTCGCCATCGCCGACGTCAGCCACTACGTGAAGCCCGGCGAAGCGATCGACGCCGACGCCTACGAACGGGCGACCTCGGTGTACTTCCCGCGCCGCGTTATTCCGATGCTGCCGGAGAAGCTCTCGAACGGCCTGTGCTCGCTCAACCCGGAGGTCGAGCGCCTCGCCATGGTCTGCGACATGCTCGTCAGCGCCGACGGCGAGATCCACGCCTACCAGTTCTTTCCCGCCGTCATCCGCTCGGCGGCGCGATTCACCTACGACGAGGTCGCAGCCATCCTCGCCAACACGCGCGGCGCCGAGGCGGCCAAGCGCGAGGCGCTGGTGCCGCACCTGCTCGACCTGCACGACGTCTACCGAGCCCTCCTCAGGGCGCGCGTGAAACGCGGCGCGATCGACTTCGAGACGACCGAGACGCAGATCATCTGCGACGACAACGGGCACATCGAGAAGATCGTTCCGCGCACGCGCACCGAAGCGCACCGCCTGATCGAAGAGGCGATGCTCGCCGCCAACGTCTGCTCGGCCGACTTCATCGTCCGCGCCAAGCACCCGGCGCTCTACCGCGTCCACGAAGGTCCGACGCCAGAGAAGAAGACGCTGCTGCAGAACTACCTGAAGGCGCTCGGCCTCGGACTGGCGATCGGCGACGACCCGAAGCCGGCCGAGTACCAGGCGATCGCGCAGGCGACCAAGGACCGGCCCGACGCGGCACAGATCCACTCGATGCTGCTGCGCTCGATGCAGCAGGCGATCTACACCGGAACGAACAGCGGCCACTTCGGCCTCGCCTACGAGGCCTACACGCACTTCACGAGCCCCATCCGCCGCTACCCCGACCTGCTCGTGCACCGCGTCATCAAGGCCTTGCTGGAAGGCCGGCGCTACCAGCTCTCGGGCAAGGCTGGCAAGGCGATGGCAAGCGTCGCCAAGCCGGCGAGGGCGGCGAAGGCCGCCAAGCCGCGCGCCATCGCGATGCCCGTGCTCGTTCCGGGCGGCGAGCCCGAGGCATGGGAAGTCGCGGGCGCGCATTGCAGCGCCAACGAGCGGCGCGCCGACGAAGCCTCGCGCGACGTCGAGGCCTGGCTCAAGTGCCGCTACATGCGCGAGCACCTGGGCGAGGAATACGGCGGCACGGTCAGCGCCGTGACGAGCTTCGGCCTGTTCGTGACGCTCGACGGCCTGCACGTCGACGGCCTTGTCCACGTCACCGAGCTCGGTGGCGAGTACTACCGCTTCGACGAGGTAAAGCAGGAGCTGCGCGGCGAGCGCACCGGAGTTCGCTACGTCGTCGGCACGCGCGTTCGTGTGCAGGTCAGCCGCGTCGACCTCGACGGGCGCAAGATCGACTTCCGCCTCGTTCGCGACGGCGAGGAGCTGGCGCTGGCGCGTGGACGCCGCGAGAAGAGCGCGGCGACGGGCAGCGACGACGCGGCGACGAGCGAGATCGTCGCGCTGAAGCAGGCCGACCGCGCCGTCAAGGCGTCGGCCAAGGCGAAGGCCCGCGCCCGCTCGGGCGCGACGCTGCGTCCTTCGCGCGCCGGCAAACCGACTGCGCACAAGGCGAGCGAACGCGCCGCGTCGCGCGGCGCAAGCCGGCGCTGATTCCTTTCAAGTTCGAACCACAAGGGGAGCGGATGTCGATTCGATTCGATGGAAGGGTGGCGATCGTTACCGGGGCGGGCGGCGGCCTTGGTCGGCAGCATGCGCTGGCGCTCGCGGCGCGAGGCGCAGCCGTCGTCGTCAACGACCTGGGCGCCGGCCTCGACGGCAACGGCAGCGCGCCGGCCGCGGCGATCGCCGTCGCCGAGGAGATCCGCGCCGCCGGAGGCCGGGCGATTGCCGACGGTGCGTCGGTCACGGACATGGCCGCCGTCGAGGCGATGGTGGATGCGGCGGTGCGCGAGTGGGGCCGGGTCGACATCCTCGTCAACAACGCCGGCGTCCTGCGCGACAAGAGCTTCGCGAAGATGGAGATCGCCGATTTCCGCCTCGTCGTCGACGTTCACCTGATGGGCGCAGTGCACTGCACGAAGGCGGTCTGGAACCTCATGCGCGAGCGCAACTACGGGCGTATCGTCATGACGACCTCGTCGTCGGGCCTGTACGGCAACTTCGGCCAGGCCAACTACGGCGCCGCCAAGATGGCCCTCGTCGGCCTGATGCAGACGCTCTCGATCGAGGGCGCCAGGAACGACATCCGCGTCAACTGCCTTGCCCCGACCGCGGCGACGCGGATGACCGAGCACCTGCTTCCCGAAGCGGTGCTGAAGCTGTTCGGTCCGGAAACGGTGACCCCCGGCCTCATCGCACTGGTCGCCGAGGATGCGCCGACGCGCACGATCCTCTGTGCCGGAGCGGGCGGCTTCGAGCAGGCGTACGTCACGCTGACGCCGGGCATCCACCTCGGCCATCCGCAGGACGCGGCCGAGCAGATCGCGGCGCAGTGGCGCCGCGTCGGCGATCGCGACGGCGAGGTCGTCCCGCAAAGCGGCAGCGCCCAGGGAGCTCTCGAGATCGAGAAGGCCAGGCGCGCCGTCGCCTGAGGCCCCCGACCCGTCCGGGGACCGGCGTTTCCGGCTAGCTACTTTCCGGCGCAAATATGCCGTTTTCGCGGCAGCCGCGATCGAGGGTAGGTGGGTGGAGCGAACCCGTACAGTGGTGCTGAGTCGATCGTGGCGGGCTCGAGGCCGGCGACACGTGTGTTGGCCTTGACTTTTCGCTCAGTGTTGATTACCTTAACCGTTGTGAAGAGTAAGGGCTCTCGGACCGCTCAGCTGGCAGAGTTGTCGCACCTCATGGTGCATGGCTCGCTGTCCGAGGTGACGCGGCAATGCGGGGATCCCTCGTGCGCTTGTGCGACGGACCCTGCGCGGCGGCACGGGCCGCATCTCTACCTGAAGTTCACCGCCGACGGCAAGGCGTACTCGGTCTATATCCCACCCGAGGAGCAAGAGGCGCTCAGGCAAGCCCATCATGCTTGGCGGCGCTTCAATTCGATCGCCGAGCAGATGGCCGCGGAGAACCGACAACGCCTCCTGCAAGCCCTGGAGGCATTCAAGCAGTCGGCCAAGGCGCAACGGGCCAAGCAACGCGCGAAGGCTTGACGTGATCGAGCTGTGTCGGCGCCAACTCAGCTTCGGCGACGGCCTCATCGCCGAGGAGGTGGGCGATCTCTGGGAAGACTGGATGCGCAACGTCGACAGCGTGCTCGAGGATGCGTTGCTGCTGGACATGGCCTACGCCGCCCTGGCATCCCGGTGGACCCACAGTCGCACCCGCGGACGCAAGGGCACGCCGGTGGACGTCGTGATCCGTCTGCTGATTCTCAAGCACATGCGCAACTGGAGCTACGCCGTGCTCGAGCGCGAAGTCCGCTCCAACCTCGTGTATCGCCAGTTCACCAGGGTCGGTGCCGCGAAGGTGCCCGATGCCAAGACGCTGGGCAAGCTGGGCATCGCCTTGGGCCCAGGGATCATCGAGCAGATCCACCAGAGGGTCGTGGCAATCGCTCAAGAGCGCGGCGTCATCAATGGCCGCAAGATGCGAGTGGACACGACCGTCGTTGAGGCAAATATCCACTACCCGACCGATGCGTCGTTGCTCGGCGACGGGGTTCGGGTTCTCACTCGGGCGATGAAGCGAATCGCTGAGCTGACCACCCTGTGCGCAGCCAGGGTGCGAGATCGCACTCGCAGCACCCGGCGATGCCTCATCCAGATCGGCCGCGCTTCGCGCAGCCGCGGCGAGCAGGGTCGGCAACGGATGTTTCAGTGCTACCGCAGGCTGATGGCGATTACCCAGCGCGTGCTCGGCCAGGCCAGTCGCTTTGTGCGCGAGCTTGCCGATGGCGTCAAGCGCTGCAAGCGCCGACATCACCACAAGACAGTCGAACGCCAGCGCAAGTACCTGGAGTCGATGCTGCCTCGCGTTCAACAAGTCCTTCGCCAAACACGAGAACGCATCGACCAGGGCAACACACATGCCCCCGGCAAGATCGTCAGCTTGTTCGAACCCCAGACCGAGGTCATCCGCAAGGGCAAGGCGGGCAAGCCCACCGAATTCGGCAAGATGGTCAAGCTCCAGGAGGCCGAACAGCAGGTCGTCACCCACTACGAGGTCTATGACAAGCGGCCAAGCGACAGCGAGCTGCTCATCGCCTCGCTCGAAGTCCACGAGCAGCAGTTCGGCCATGTACCGCGCCTGGTGAGCGCAGACGCGGGCTTTTTCTCGGCCAGGAACGAGAACAGCGCCTACGCTCTCGGAGTCAAGCGGGTGGCCATACCGAGCCTGGCTACCAAGAGCGCCGATCGCAAGGCCCTACAGAGGAAGCCTTGGTTCCGCACAGCCATGAAATGGCGCACCGGTTGCGAAGGCCGCATCAGCGTGCTCAAGCGCCGGCATGGACTCAATCGGTGCCGCTACAAGGGAACTGCCGGTATGAGGCGATGGGTCGGCCTGGGCGTCATCGCCGACAACCTCATCAACATCGCCAACGCCATGGCCGTGCCAGCTCAGGGCCGCTCGACCTCTACCGATTTTTGCGCCGGAAAGTAGCTAGCCGCCGCGCGAGCGCCGGTACAGGCGCTCGATCAGGTCGCCGGCGCGCAAGGCGCCGGTCTGCTCGGGCTCCGCCGCCGCACCGTGCTCGATGACGCCGCGGGTGGCGACGTCGAAGGCTTGCGCCTCCGGGCGCCACACGCCGCCGATCCAGCCGGCGAGGACATCGCCGGTTCCCGCCGTGGCCAGCGAGGCGTTGCCCGTCGCGTTGACGCAAGGCCTTTGTCCCGGCGCCGCGATGACGCTGCCCGATCCTTTCAGGACGACGACGGCGCGATAGCGATCCGCGAGGTCGACGGCGGCGAGCAGGCGGTCGGCCTGGACCTGCTGCGCGGTCGTGCCGAGCAGGCGCGCCGCCTCGAGCGGATGCGGCGTCAGGATCGTCTCCTGCTGCCGCGCCGCGCGCGCGGCGGTCATCGCCTGCAAGGCGCTGTCGGCGGCGATCGCGTTCAGCGCGTCGGCGTCGAGGACGAGCCGGCCAGCGTTGGCGATCAGGCGCGGCAGCGCCGCGCGCACCGCGTCGCCGCCGCCGCAGCCGCACACGACCGTGCTCGCGCGCAAGGCGTCGACCGGCCCTTCCCACCAGCCGCGGCGCAGCATCAGTTCCGGGTGAAGCGGATCGAAGGCGACGACGGCATCGCTGGCACCGAGGAGGTCGAGGAAGACGCGGCCGGCGCCTGCCGCGTGCGCCGCGCGAGCGGCGAGAAAGCCCGCGCCGGCCATTCCCGTCGCACCGCCGACGACAGCGACGTCGCCGAAGCTGCCCTTGTGCTGTGCGTGCCGCCGCGGATGGCAATCGCCTGAGACGTCACCGCGACCGACGAGCCAGGCATCGGCTTCGGCCGCAGCGGCGTCGACACCGAGCTCGTCGAGCCACACGCAGCCGGCATGATCGCGCCCCAACGCCGTGAACAGGCCGGGCTTGATCGTCAGGAGCGAAAGCGTGTCGTGCGCGACGATGCAGGCGTCGCCGTACGGCTGGCCGCGCTCGAGGTCGAGGCCGGACGGCGTGTCGACGGCGAGGACGCGTGTGCCGCCCGCGGCGAGCCGGGCGATGCGTTCGATCGCGGTGGCGATCGCGCCCTGCGGGGCCCGCGACGCGCCGATGCCGAGGAGGGCATCGATGGCCAGATCCGGCACCGGGCTGGTGTCGGCGGCGTCGTTGGGAGCGGCGTCGACTCGGACGCCGGCCCGCGTCGCTCGGGAGAGCGCGCGGGCGGCGTCGGCGGGCAACGCCGCGGCGTCGCCGTAGAGGCGCACCGAAGCGTCCTTGCCCATCTCACGAAGCCGGCTCGCCGCCTCGATGCCGTCGCCGCCGTTGTTGCCGGGACCACAGTAGACGACGATGCTCCGCGCGTGTGGTGCCAGGGCGATGGTGAGCCGGGCGACAGCATCGCCGGCACGCCCCATCAAGGCGAACTCGGGCAGGCCGCGCATCGCTGCGCCTTCGATGGCTCGCGTCGTGGCGACGCCGAACAGCGGCTCTCTGGCGATGCGCGAGTCGATGCGCCGGATCGTGTTCATCGCCCGCAGCTTGCCACGGATCGCGTCAGCGCCAGAGACGCTCGATGCCGAGGCCGTCGATGCCGATCGGCGTCTGGCGTCCGGCCACTGAATCGGCGACCAGCCGCGCCGACCCGCACGCCAGCGCCCAGCCGCTGCCGCCGTGGCCGAGGTTGAGCCAGACGCCTTCGGCTCCGCTCGGTCCGAGCACGGGCGGGCCATCGGGCAGCATCGGTCGCGCGCCCTTCCAGCGCTGCGCCTCGCTTCGCCGTGTCACTCCCGGGAACCAGTCGTCGAGCACCTTGTCGAGGGTCAGCTGCGCGGCTTCGCTTTGCCGGTCGGGATGCCCGCCGACCTCGGCGCTGCCGGCGACGCGGATGCGATTGCCGAGCCGGCTGATCGCGACCTTGTAGTGCTCGTCCATCAGGGCGGCGCGCGGCTCGCGATGCAGGTGCGGGTCGTCCTGGCGCAGCGGCGCCGTCATCGAGTAGCCGTACACCGGCAGCAGGGGAAGCTTGACGCCGAGCGGACGCAGCAGCGCGCTCGAGCCGATCGCGGCGCAGACGACGACGGCGTCGAACGCGGCCTCGTCACTGTCGCTCTCGCCGGGCTGCGTGATCGGCCAGTCGCTGTTCTGGCCGCGCGTGATCGCGGCCACGTGATCGCGCGGGTCGAGCGGCGTGCGCACGATCACCAGNCTCGGGCGATGTCCCGGGACGATGCGCTCGACCTGCGCCTGAAAGCGGAAGCGCACGCCGCCGCGCGCCGCTTCTCGGCGCAACAGGTGAGTGAACTCGCGGCAGTTGCCGACCTCGTCGTCCTTCGAGTAGACGCCGGCGTGCAGCGGCGTCTCGGAGTGCAGCCCCGGCTCGATCTGCCGGCAGGCAGGCGCATCGAGCAGTTGCGGCGCTGCGCCGAGCTCGCGGAGGGCACGGATGCCGGGTTCGGCGAGGGCGAGGTCGCGCGCGGAGCGGAGCAGGACGAGAAAGCCCTGGCCACGCTCGAAGTCGAGGTGCAGGCGCTGCGTCAGCTCGTGCATCCGGTCGCGGCTGAACTGGGCGAGGCGATGCATTCGCGCCCGGTTCGCTCGATAGATCTCGGGCCGGCACGCGCGCCACCAGCGCCAGAGCCAGCCGACGGTCGAAAGATCGAGATGCGCGCCGATGCGCACCGGGGCGTGAGCACGCAGCAGGTGCGAGAGCACCTTGCCCGGCATCCCCGGGGCGGACCACGGCGAGACATAGCCCGGAGCGACGATGCCGGCATTGGCGAAGCTCGCCTCCGCGGCTACGGTGCCGCGCCGCTCGAGCACCGTCACGTCGTGGCCGTCGGCGCAAAGCTCGTACGCCGTCGTCACGCCGATCACGCCGGCCCCGATGACGGCGACACGCATCGTCAGCGGGCGCGCATGTCGGCGAGTGCAGCCGCTATCGCGAGGGCCGCGTCGAGGATGGAATCGTCGTGGAGCGCGGCGCTCCAGACCATCAGTCCGGCGGGAAGCTCGCTCGCCGTATGGCACGGGAGCGACACCGCGCAGCCGTCGAGCAGGTTGACCGGCGACGTATTGCGCAGCAGCAGCCCGTTGGCGGCGAGGAAGGCGGCGTCGTCGGCGACGAGCGGGGCACGCTGCGGGGCGACGA
>JGI24140J50213_10000986_pt1 | contig 12901 bp, 18 predicted proteins | sample BarGraIncu00222A_FD_50213 | JGI IMG/M metagenome (IMG submission 50213)
GGTCGTGATCACGCAAGCCCCCAGATGTTTCGCCAGCTGGATCGCAAAGCTCGCGACACCGCCCGCGCCGCCCTGGATCAGGATGGTCTCGCCCGCCTTCAGCTTCAGGGTGTCTTCGATGGCGCAGATCGCCGTCAACCCGGTCAGCGCCAGCGCCGCGGCATCGACATGGGACAGGCGATCGGTTTTTTTGGCGACGATGGCCGCCTTGACTGCAATCTTTTCGGCATAAGCGCCCTCCTGGCCGACGTCGCAGACGCCGAACACCTCATCGCCGACGCGCAGGTCCGTGACGCCCTGCCCGAGCGCGGCAACGACACCGGAGAAATCCCGTCCGAGAATGTAGGGAAATCGGGAAATCGGATTCGATTTGCCCTCGCGCACCTTCCAGTCCGCGCCATTGACACTGGCGGCGACGATATCGACCACGACCTCGCCCGCAGCGGCCACGGGATCCGGCATCTCGCCGAATTGCAGGACTTCCGGCCCGCCGTGCCGTTCGATAAAGGCAGCTTTCATGTGGCATTCCTTGTTTTGCGTTGCTGTAGCGGATCAGGGTCACATGTCTGATCGACGCATTCAACGCCGCGATGGGTTCGCGGCGCGTGCGCGCAGAGAAAAAATTCTGCTGCGGGATCAAGCTGATTTGCCCTGTCCAGTCCCCCCTTGCAAAAATATTTCCGTTCCCGTTTGACCCAAATCACCTCTACATACCGAGCCATCCCGGCCCACACAGAGGGGCGTTTCGCGATCGTCACGGACGTAGGGCACGGGATGCGGTGGACGCGGCAGGTCAAAAGACGAATGACATTGCGTGCGGACGGCGAAGTCGTGTGGTCCTGACGCCCCGACGCTGGCGTCAAGTTCCTGNGAAGCAAGCTTCTTGCAAATTTCTTGGGGGCGACGGTGGCAAACAAGGCCGGTCACCGGGGAGAGCGCGAAATAAGCCGTAAAACCATCGCGCAGGGAAGGCCGGGTGTTCCGGTGAACCTGTGGTGACTAACGCGCGTGCTTTCTACNCACCACGCGCGGCTGCGGGTGCAACGGGCACCCGGCTTTCCCTGCGCCCTCTGTTTTTCGAGGCGAAGGATTTGCAAAACTCGGGCGCATCGCGCGGCGAGAATGCGAAGTCGTACCTACCGTCATTGCGAGCCAACGGGTCGCGCGAATGCGCGCCCGATGACAGGCTCCGCGAAGCAATCCATGAGGCAACAAAGATGCAAGAGTGGATTGCTTCGCTTCGCTCGCAATGACGGTGGCGAACGCAAAGCGCGTGGCCGTTTGACAATTGAATCCGTGACTATGAATGGTGCGCGAGTGCCCCCCTCACAGCTTCTCCTGACCGGCCGGCGGCTGGTTCGGTTGGGCGGCCGGGGCCTCCTGCCGCTGGCGCGCCTGCTCCTTGGCGTGGTGGCGTCCGTAGGCGCAGCCGGCGATGGCGCCGAGCACGCCATGATGGCCGGCATAGTGACCGGCGACGCCGCCCACTGCCGCGCCCTTCAGGCAGCCCTTGGCGTCGGCCGTGTTCGCGGCCAGCGCCAGGGCCGCGACGGCGAGCAATGTGGCTGATATCTTCATGGCGGCAGATCCTCTTCAAATGCTTGGTCGAGTGACGCGATCGGTTAATCGCGGGGTGACGATCCAGTTCCATCGCTGGTTCGCGCCCAAGTCACCTAGCAGACGTCACTTAGGCAGAGGTCACTTAGGCAGACGCGCGGGCCGTTCAAGGCCATTGCCATCGGGTGAAACAACAACGCGCCGGCAGAAATTTTCGATCGATGGTCTTGCAGTCTTCGCCACTGCTTACAAATGCCAGCCGATTTGCTATTCATGCGTCGCGCCGAATCCATTCAACGGGCGCCAGGAGAGTTCGCCATGGCCAAGGGTCAGATGCGCAGCAACAAGGAAAAGAAGAAGCCAAAGGCCGACAAGAACCTCAAGAAGGGCGGCGCCGCGCCGGTCAATCCGTTCGCGAGCGGCAAGACGCCGGCCGGCCAAAGCCCCAACAGCAAGAAGAGCTGACGTCAGGTCTTACCGCCCCTCCCCGGAGGGGGCGCCCCGGCATCCGCGGTGACGGCGTTGCCGGCAAGACGCAGCGTTTTGACGCGGCTTTGACGCGAGCGATCGGCGATCCCTGCCAATTCGCGGCAACGCCGACCGCAAGAGCCTGCCTCGCGGCCGCCGGGCCCGAGGGCCGCGACAAGATTTCCGGGCGCCCCGTATCAATTTCATCCGCGGTTGCGAACCGCTTTCAATCTCACGACACCAAATTGGACCAGTCGTTTTGCCGATTGATCCTCGCGCCATTCGGTTCACACTGCAGCGGACAATGCGAGTCGGGCCTAACACCGGCGGAGAAGAAAATGGTTGATGAACTTCATCGGCAGCGGGTGCTGAATTTTCTCGAAATGTTCTATGCCGGCGACATCGAGGGCGCGCTGTCCCGCTGCACCGATGATGTCGAGTTCTTCGCCAACGCGCCGATCGATATCCTGCCGCATATGGGCCACCACCGCGGCAAGGACGAACTCAGGACGATGTGGCAAACCGTCCACGCCCGCTATTCCAACATGCGCTATGAAGTGCCGATCCTGGTTGCCGAGGGCGACAAGGTCGCGGCGAATATCCGGGTGTTCTTCCGCAAGAGCAGCAACGACCGGGTCGTGCAATTCGATATTGCGGCTTTCTATACTTTTCGTGACGGCCGTATCTCGGAGATTCGCGAGATCATGGATACGTTCGACCTGGTTCAGCAGGTGCTGGAACGCGACGTCGTCGCGGATCTGGCCGGTCATAAATTCCACGAGGTGTAGCCCTCGCGCCAGCGAGCCTCGCGCCAGCGTCATTCCGGCCCGACGTTGCTTTCGCCACTTTCGCCGCCGCCTTGAACCTCGCCGCGCCTCGATGCGACCAACCACGAGGTCTCGCGGATATCGACAGGCGAAAACACATCCATGAAGATCGCGTTGCTGGTGCTATTGGGTCTGGTGCTGGGCGTGCTGGGCGGTGCTGCGCTCGGCGTCGGCGCCGGTCTTGCCTGGGTCGAAATCTTCAAAACCTCGAGCTTTGAGGGCTATAGCGGCATGCTGGTGTTCTTTACCTTCATGCCGCTGGGTGCTGCGATCGGCGGGCTCGGCGGAGCGCTGCTGTTCGGCGTGATCGCGATGCGCGAGGCCGAAATCGCGCTCCAACAGGAGCCCGCGCGCCGGCGCGATCGCTAACACATTTGTTCCATTGCGGAACTATCTGCATTTGTGCAATGCAAAAAAGCAGATTGCATTTCGATCAAATGCCTTTAGTTGAAGCTTCAAATACCGCACGCAGCACCCCCGGCGTGGCGTCGCCAATGACGCCGATCAAAGCCGTCTGCTGATTTGCAAATCCAGTTCAGGAATCCATCATGACAGAGCATAGTCTCTGGCGCTTCTCACGCGCGTTGCATCGCGCNATCAACGAGCNCCAGCCCGAAGAACTCGAAGCCCTGATCGACGAGGATGTCGATTGGGCGGTTTATGGACCGATCGACATGTTTCCGTTTCTCGGCGCGCGCCGCGGCAAGGCCGCCGTGCTCGAGGTCATCAGGCAGATCGCGGAAAATGTCCGGGTCCACCGCTTCGATCGCGAGTCGATCATGCTGGGCGTGGATTCCGCCTCCTCGATGATACGCTATTCGCTGACCGCGCTCGACTCCAACAAGCCGATAAGCCTGCGGCTCGCTCACTTCGCGCAATTCAAGGCCGGGCGGCTGCTCAGTATCCGCGTTCTCGTCGACACCTTCGATCTCGTCGAGCAGGCGCTCGGGCGCCCGATCAACCTGCCCAGAATCGCGTCATAATCATGGTCGCCGGCCGCGTCGCTCTGGCGATCTTCTCCGCCAGGGGACGCGCCGCGGTCGCCGCATGCGGCTGATCGCGTGAAAGATCGAGCATTGCCGCATATTGGCCGCGATGCGGTCAAAATCAGCGGCACTGATGGCGTTACTTCACTTTCGTCGTGCGGGGGACATCCGCGCTCGCATCACACGCGAAACAGGGGAACAGCCGATGAATGTCACGCGTTCTGAAAAAGTTGAATCAACTGAAGTGGACAGCAACCTCGCGGCGGTCTCGGAGGTCGAGGCCGGCATCCGCGATTTCGTCCGCAACGACGTCGCCTATCTGCGCCGTCCGGCGCCGGGCACGCTGAGCGGCACCGAGACGGTGCTGGAGCCCAATCACGAAACCACCGTCAACAACGTCAACTCGCTGATCCAGCGCGTCGCCGGCACCTCGCTGACGGAAATCGAGAACCTTATTTCCGAACTCGAAAGCCTGCGCGACCTGCTGCATGCCGAAGGCCAGCGCGTGCAGCGCGAAATCTCCGGCTATGCCCAGCTCAGCCAGGCCGCGATGAAATCCACGCGCATGATCGCCGATAACGTGTCGCAGTGGAAACGCGCCGCCGAAGGCCTTCGCAACAGCTGATTGTCGGGGTCTTGCTCGATTTCGACGGCCGCCGCCTGCCCTTTTCAGGGCAGCGCGGCGGTTTCGTTTCGGCCGACATGCCCTTGATCTTGCCCGGTTTTGGGCTCGCCAGGCTTTGAACTTTCCCGCAACGCTTTGAACTTCCCGGACCCGGACTGCGACCAAGAGCAGGCGCCGGGACGCAGCGGCGGCTTTTTCCCGGGAATCCTCATGAAGACCATCCGGCCGGACAATACCGATCCGATACCGTTGCAGCGTTCGCCGCACCGGATGGGGACCATCATGCTCCGCTTTGCCGGATTATTATTCCTGGCGATGGTGGTGCTGGCGCTGGCCTGGAACCGTTGATCTCCAGTGCCTCTTTGCGCGCGATTCGGCCGTTATGGTTAGCGGATGGTGACCCAGCGGTCGGCGATCGGGGCCGCTTCGAGCGAATAGGCGCCGTCGGCATAGCCCTTCACCACCATTCCGGTGGCCAGCATCACCGCCANCGTCACGGTTGCGAAGATAAAGCCCACCAATTTCAAGCCGCNGTGGTCTACCATGGTCGTCCCCTGCCAAATGTCCCGTTATCTATTTGACCGACACAAGGTTCAGAATTTGTTATCAAAAATTGTTCCACCGCCGACGTGCGCTTCAGGCNCCNGCGTTCCGTCGGGGCACGAAGGCTGTCGCCAGCAGCGAAAACACCATGTCGCCGCGCTGGTTGGTGCCGGTGTTGCGGGCCTGCGCGATGCCCCATTCGGGACGCTTCTCCGACGACCGAAGCGTTTCGATTTCGCTGGCAAAACCGATGGTGTCGCCCGCCAGCACCGGCTTGATCCACCGCAATTCGCGAAAACCCGGTGACGGTCCCCAAATCGCGACCTTCTGGCCGCGGGCGGCGGCCTCCTTCGACTGGCGCTGGCCGTCGGCCACCAGCAGCTTCATGCAAACCGATCCGACATGCCAGCCCGATGCCGCGAGCCCGCCGAACAGCGATTTGCGGCCTTCCTCTTCGTCGAGATGAAAGCGTTGCGGATCGAATTGCGCCGCAAATTTCTTGATCAGCTCGGCGGTGAAGGTGAACGATCCCAGTTCGCGCCGCTGCCCGATCTCAAGGTCCTCGAAGAAACGCATCGGCCGGCCTACCTCGCCGCAACATCGGCGCGGCGCTGCACGATGATCGGCGAGACCATTTCGCACAACGCCTGCCCCGCCGCATTGCGGACGATACCCTTGAACGTGACAATACCGGTGTCGGGACGGCTGCGGGAAACCCTGGCCTCCATCACATCGATATCGAGCGTGAGATCGTCGCCCGGCCGCAGCGGCGCCAGCCAGCGCACTTCATTGACGCCCGGCGAGCCCAGCGACGCGGTGCGGCCGATATAGGCGTCGAACATCATGCGCATCATGATCGAGCAGAGATGCCAGCCCGAACCCGAGAGCCCCTTCAGCATCGACCGCGACGCCGCCTCTTCGTCGAGATGCATCGGCTGCGGATCGAACTCCGCGGCAAACGCAAGTATTTCCTCGCGCGTGACGCGGCGTGGTCCGAATGTGCCGAAATGGCCGGGCGGGAAATCTTCGAAGCTGAGTGTCATGGATGGGGATAGTTGGAAGGAAGCCCGATTGTGGCCGTTATTTGCAGCAATCTCAAGCCGCCCACAGGCATGGCTCGTTCTCTACCGGCGGGCACCGCCGTTCGGTGCGCGCCCCTGATCTTGCCCGCGACGACATTCGGAGCTAGGCCGTGAGCTGTAGCAGCCGGGTTTGGACGTAACTCATATTCGACTTGCCGGGAGAATGACCGATGTTTGAATTTCGGGATTTGTTTCAGTGGGACCGTTTCATCACGCCCACGATCATCAAGACCTTCTACTGGCTGGTCATCGCGTTGATTGTGCTGTTCGGCATTGCCGGCGTCTTTAACGGCCTGGCCACGATGGCGGTCAGCCCGTTCGGCGGATTCATTCTGCTGCTGTCCTCGATCGCCAGCGTGGTCGTCGGCATCATCTTTTCGCGCATCGCCGCGGAATTCATCCTGATCGTTTTCCGCATCAATGAGCATCTTGGCGCGATCCGCGACCAGGGCGCGGGGCATTAATTGTTGAACCGGAAATGCATGACGTCGCCGTCGGCGACGACATATTCCTTGCCTTCCAGCCGCAGCTTGCCGGCGTCGCGGGCGCCAGCCTCACCGCCGAGCGCGACGTAATCGGCATAGGCGATGGTTTCGGCGCGGATAAAGCCCTTTTCGAAATCGGTATGGATCACACCGGCGGCGGCGGGCGCCCGGGTGCCGCGGTTGATGGTCCAGGCCCGCGCCTCCTTCGGGCCGACGGTGAAATAGGTAATGAGGTCGAGCANCCGGTAGCCGGCGCGGATCAGACGATCGAGCCCGGCTTCCTCGAGGCCAAGGGTGTCGAGAAACTCCGCCCGCTCCGCGCGCGACAGCGTCGCGATCTCTGATTCGATCTTGGCGGAGATCGCCACGGCGACCGCGCCTTCCTTTTTGGCGTGGTCGGCAACGACCCTGGAAAAATCGTTGCCGTCGGCGGCGGAGCCTTCCTCGACATTGCAGACGTAAAGCACCGGCTTGGAGGTCAGTAATCCGAGCATGCCGAAGGCGCGTTCTTCCTCCGGCTTGCGGTCGAGAAACCGCGCCGGCTTGCCCTCGCGCAGCAGCACCAGCGCGCGGTTGACGAGGTCCAGTTGCTCCTTGGCGTCCTTGTCGTTGCCCTTGGCTTTCTTGGTCAGGTTGTCGACACGCTTTTCCAGGCTGTCGAGGTCGGCCAGCATCAGCTCGGTCTCGATGGTCTCGATATCGGCCAATGGGGCGATCTTGCCTTCGACATGGGTGATGTCGGAATCCTCAAAGCAGCGCACCACATGGGCGACCGCATCGACCTCGCGAATGGTCGCGAGGAACTGGTTGCCGAGGCCTTCGCCCTTCGACGCGCCGCGCACCAGGCCCGCGATATCGACAAAGGTCAGCCGGGTCGGGATGATCTGCGCCGACTTGCCGACCTCGGCGAGCTTGTCGAGCCGCGGATCGGGCACCGCGACCTCGCCGACATTCGGCTCGATGGTGCAGAACGGATAATTCGCCGCCTGCGCCGCCGCCGTCTCGGTCAGCGCGTTGAACAGCGTCGACTTGCCGACATTGGGCAATCCGACGATACCGCATTTGAATCCCATGATGTGTCCTAAAACCCGTTCGTGGCGACCGGCGGCGCGTCACGCAGCGCCGTCATCGTCCTTGTCGAAAAATCCCCTGGCCTGCATCGCCAGATGCACCTTGTTCTGGAACGCCGAATCGCGATCGGTCGCGAGCAGCCCGGCGTTGTCGGCGACCGCTTCGCAGAGCGCCTCGACCCAGGGGCGGTCGCTCTTCGCAAAATCCGACAGCACGTAGCTGTGCACCAGTTCCTTGACGCCGGGATGGCCGATCCCGAGCCGCACCCGGCGATAGTCATTGCCGATATGCGACGAGATCGAACGCAGGCCGTTATGGCCGGCGATGCCGCCGCCGACCTTGACCCGCAGCTTGGCCGGCGGCAATTCGAGTTCATCCTGAAACACAGTGATTTCGCCGACCGCGAGTTTGAAGAAATTCGCGGCTTCCTGCACCGCGCGCCCCGAATCGTTCATGAAGGTTGAGGGACGGAGCAGGACCACCCGCTCGCGATCGAGCGTGCCTTCCGCGGTCTCGCCCTGAAAACGGCGGCGCCAAGGTGCGAAACCGTGACGCCGCGCAATTTCATCGGCGACCATGAACCCGATATTGTGCCGGTTATGCGCGTACTTCGCGCCGGGATTACCGAGCCCAACAAAGAGTCGCATGACGCGGCATCCCGCACTAGCGCGCGATCAGCAAAAGTGCTCGCCGGTTCTGCGTCCGATCGCGCGCTAACTCATGAAGCCGCGCATGATCTTTCACCAAACCGCCCATACTTTGGCGGATCGTGCGCGTTACTTCTTCTTGTCGCCGCCGCCAGCGGGCGCCTTGGCGCCGGCCGCCGGAGCCTTGGCGCCAGCCGCAGGAGCCTTGGCGCCAGCCGCGGGAGCAGCCCCCCCTGCCGCGGGTGCAGCGGCAGCCGCACCTGCCGCCGGAGCAGCGCCGGGAGCCGCAACAGCAGCCGGACCGGCAGCCGCAGCCGCAGCGGCCGCCTTGAGTTCTTCGGCGTAGCCGGAAGGTGGAACGATGGTCACCAAGGTGACATCCTCGCGCGACAGCGACTTCACGCCGGCGGGCAGCTTGATGTCCGACAGATGCAGCGAATGGCTGATTTCCAGACCGCTGACATCGGCCTCGATGTATTGCGGAATGTTATCGACCGAGCATTCCAGATCGATGGTGTGGGTCACGATGTTGACGGTGCCGCCGCGCTTCACGCCGGGTGCGGCTTCCGCGTTCTGGATGTGCAGGGGAATGCTGACGCGGATGGTCGCGCCTTCGCCGAGCCGCATGAAATCGACATGGAGCGGAAAATCGCGCACCGGATCGAGATGGAAGTCGCGCGGAATCACGCGGTGCTTCTTGCCCTCCAGATCGATGTCGTAAATCGTGGTGAGAAACCGGCCGGCCAGGATGCGCTGGCGCAGGTCGGTATCATCGACCGAAATGGTCACGGGGGGCTGGTTGTTGCCATAGATCACTCCGGGGACTCTCCCGGCGCGACGCTCTGCCCGTGCGGCCCCCTTGCCGCCTGCCGGACGTGCGGTCGCCTTCAATTCCTTGACGGTCGCCATTGCATAAGTCCTTGTTTTCTAAAAAGTTAAAGGCCGCATCGCGGCCCATTGGCACGCCGCAGCAAGCCTCCAGGGGTGCGGGGGCTGCGGACGTGGCGGCGTTCTAGCCCCAAAGTCCCGAAATGACAAGGAAATGAAGGGATTTTTCTGCCGTCTTGAGAGCGGCGACGCGCCCCTCAACTGGTCGTGGCCAAACCCCGCCATGACCATACATCCGTTGAAGGTTCCTGGCCTCAGCCCTCCGTCTTCGGGCTACCGCTGTCCGGCGCCGGTGCTGAAACGCCGAGCTTGGCTTCCAGCGCGGCAATGCGCGCTTTCAACGTCTCATTTTCCTCGCGCGCCAGCCGCGCCATGTCCTTGACCGCCTCGAATTCCTCACGCTTGACGATATCGAGGTCGCGCAGGATTTTTTCGGCCTGATTGCGGACCACCGCATCGACCTCACGCTTGACACCCTGAGCGGCTCCGGCGGCGTCGTTCATCAGGCGCCCGATCTCGTCAAAAAACCGATTGCTGGTCTGGGTCATCGTGGGAATCTCCGGTCGGCTGCGAAGGGGTCGGCAAAGGATCGATCGATCAGACAATGGCGATCCGGACCGCGCCGTTCAAGACCGGTGTTGTTCCCTCCAGAAGGTCCCTCGCCTTGTCATGGTCCGGTTTCCTTGCAATCGTATCGATGCGCGATGCCAAAAAGCCGACGAACCGAGATACGAAAAGAAACGCCATGATCGACCAGCAGATCGAGATTCCTACCAAAGACGGCCACACCACCACCTTCATCAGCCATCCCGAACGCAACGGTCCGCATCCCGTGATTCTTTTCTATATGGACGCCCCGGGGATTCGCGAGGAACTGCGCGACATGGCGCGCCGGCTGGCAACGTCGGGCTACTACGTGATGCTGCCCAACATGTATTACCGCTCGGGCGTCATGGAGCTTGGGCCGCTGCCGGCCGATCCGGAAGCGCCCGAGCGCAAGCGGATGTTCAGCCTGATGGCCTCCCTCACCATTCCGATGGTGATGGAGGATACGCGCGCCCTGCTCGCCTATGCCGATGGCCAGTCCGCCGCCCGCACCAATATCGTCGGCAGCGTCGGCTACTGCATGAGCGGGCGCTATGCGATCAACGCAGCGACGCATTTTTCCGACCGCGTCAAGGCTGCGGCGTCGATCTACGGAGTGCAACTTGCCACCGACAAGCCCGACAGTCCGCATCTTGCCGGCCAGAAGACCAAGGCCGAGCTCTATTTCGGCTGCGCGGAGACCGATATTTACGCGCCGACGGAGGCCGTCGAGAAGGTCAAGCAGTCGATGAAGGCCGACGGCGCTAATGCCGAGGTCGAGATTTATCCCGGCACCCATCACGGCTTCGCCTTTCCGAAGCGGCCGGCTTACGACCGCGACGCGGCGGAACGGCACTGGGAACGGCTGCTGGCGCTCTATCGCCGCAACCTGTCGTCCTAAGCCGCCTGCATGCCCTTCCTCACCATCGCCTTTCCGGTGTTCGACCCGGTTGCCATTGCGATCGGGCCGATCGCGATCCGCTGGTACGCGCTGGCCTATATAGGCGGCATCGTGCTGGGGTGGATCTATGCCCGCGCGCTGATCAAGAATGACAGGTTGTGGGGCGGTCCGGCGCCGATCACGCTGCTGCAGATGGATGATTTCATCCTGTGGGTCACGATCGGCATTATCCTCGGCGGCCGCACCGGCTATGTGCTGTTCTACAACCTTCCGTTCTTCATCCAGCATCCCGCCGAGATTTTCGAGCTGTGGAAGGGCGGCATGTCGTTTCATGGCGGCTTCCTCGGTTGCGTGGCNGCGGTGATCCTGTTTTGCCGCCGCAACAGCCTGCCGATCCTGTCGCTGGGGGANATCACCACCGCGGTCGGNCCGATCGGGCTGTTTCTCGGGCGGATCGCCAATTTCATCAACAGCGAATTGTGGGGCCGGCCGGCCGATGCCAGCGTGCCCTGGGCGATGGTCTTTCCCAATGGCGGGCCGCTGCCGCGCCATCCGAGCCAGCTCTACGAGGCGGCGCTGGAGGGAATCCTGCTGTTTACGATCCTGGCCGTGATGATCCGGCTCGGCGCCCTGAAGCGGCCGGGCCTGATCCTTGGCAGCTTTATTGCGATTTACGGCTGCGCGCGTATCGTCGGCGAGCACTTTCGCGAGCCCGATCCGCAGCTCGGATTTTTGTGGGGCGGCCTGACCATGGGGATGTTGCTGTCGGTGCCGATGATTATTGCAGGCGCGACCATTATAATGGTGGCGTGGCGCCGCGGGGCGCGCCGATCCGTGCCTGATCCCGTCGAAGGAATGCCGTGAGCGATTATTCACCGCTGCAATCCGAGATCAAGAAGCTGATCAAATCGTCCGGGCCGATGCCGGTCTGGCGTTACATGGAGCTGTGCCTGACGCATCCCCGGCACGGCTACTACGTTTCGCGCGATCCGCTCGGACGCGAGGGTGATTTCACCACCGCGCCGGAAGTGAGCCAGATGTTCGGCGAATTGCTCGGGCTGTGGGCGGCGTCGGTGTGGAAGGCGATCGGCTCGCCATCCCTGCTGCGGCTGATCGAGCTCGGACCGGGACGCGGCACCATGATGGCGGATGCGCTGCGTGCGCTGCGGGTGCTGCCGCCGCTCTATCAGGCGCTGAGCATCCATCTCGTCGAGATCAATCCGGTGCTGCGCGAGAAGCAGCGGACGACGCTGTCGGGCGTTCGCAACGTCGCCTGGCACGACAGCATCGACAGCTTGCCCGACGGTCCATCGGTGATTTTTGCCAACGAGTATTTCGACGTGCTGCCGATCCATCAGGTGGTGAAGCGGGAGACCGGCTGGCACGAGCGCACGGTCGAGATCGACGATAGCGGCAAACTGGTGTACGGCGCCGCCGCCGAGCCGATGCCTCGTTTCGAGGTGCTGTTGCCGCCGCTGGTGCGCGCCGCGCCGGTCGGCGCCGTGTTCGAGTGGCGGCCCGACGCCGAGATCATGAAGATCGCGACCCGGGTCCGCGATCAAGACGGCGCGGCGCTGATCATCGACTACGGCCACCTGCGCAGCGACGCCGGCGATACCTTTCAGGCCATTGCCCGCCACAGCTTCACTGACCCCCTGAAAAATCCAGGCCAGGCCGACGTCACCGCCCATGTGGATTTTCAGGCGCTGGTGCGCGCCGCCGAGGATCTCGGCGCCCGCGTCCACGGCCCGGTGCCGCAGGGCGAGTTCCTCAAGCGGCTCGGCATTGAAACCCGCGCGGTCACCCTGATGGCAAAGACCACGCCGGAGGTTTCCGAGGACATTTCCGGCGCGCTGAAGCGGCTGATCGGTGGCGGACGCGGCGGCATGGGCTCGATGTTCAAGGTGGTCGCGATCTCGGAACCGAATCTCACGACATTGGCGGGACTGAGCGATCATGAACCGGTCGACAAGGCGGAGCTGCCATGACGCTGGGATCGCGGCTGCTTTCGGCCACTCCCGGCCTGCGTCATGCGTTCTTCACCCGCGACGGCGGCGTCTCCGGCGGCATCTATGCCAGCCTCAATGGCGGCATCGGCTCCAAGGACGATCCCGCGCATGTCGCGGAAAATCGCCGCCGGATGGCCGAGCAAATCGGCGTGGCGCCGGAGCATTTTCTGAGCGTGTTCCAGACCCATTCGCCGGATGTCGTGGTGGCGACCGGGCCATGGCCGGGC
>JGI24140J50213_10000987_pt1 | contig 12889 bp, 10 predicted proteins | sample BarGraIncu00222A_FD_50213 | JGI IMG/M metagenome (IMG submission 50213)
CGGAACGGCGTGGGCCGAGCCGTCGGCGCCGAAGCAGACGAGCCCGCCGATGCGGCGGCGCGGGTCCTTGAAGAGCATCGATTTCCAGCCGCGCGGAGGCGGCTGCGGGAGCGCGGCGGCGAAGCTCGGCCCGAGCGCCGCGCTCAGGCGCGCGACGAGCTCGGGCGCGACCGCCGAGCCGCCGAGCACGGCGAGGACGAGGCGCTGCCGCGGCAGGTTCGCGAGAGCCTGCTCGACTTCCCAGAGCACACCGGCCGAGCTGCCGAGGCGAACGACGACGAGGCGCGCGACCGACATCAGCTCGATGACCTTGCCCTGCCACTGATCGTTCGGGACGTACAGGCGCGCCGCGCCGAGCTGCGGCAGCGGCTCACCCGGCTTGCCGATGGCGACGACGGGGCCGACGCGCCTGAGGATGTCGGCGATCTCCTGCTCCGGCGAAGGCGGGCTGATCGCCTGCATGACGTGGCGCGTGACCGCCGAGCCGCCGTCGTCGATGAGGGCGATGTCGTCATCGTGGAACGAGCGCAGGTAGAGCACCGGCGGCCGCGGATCGAGGGCCATTGCCTCGTCGGCGCTGACCGCGTCGTAGCGTCGGCTGCAGCGCCACAGGCGCCAGGCGATGAAGACGAGCGCATAGGCGACGAGCCCGCCTGCGATGTCCCAGCCGCTCGCTTCGAGCGCCGATTCGGCGGTCGGGTTGTCGACGATGGTCGCGTAGAGCAAGGCCGGCGTCAGCACGTTCGCCAGCGCGATCTGTAGCGCGATCGCACGGCGCCGACCCGGATTGCGCAGCGAGCGAGTCGATCCGCAGCCGGCGGCGAGGACGAGGAGCCCGGCCGCGAAGAGGTTGACGCCCAGCACCGAGACGGCGGCGTAGAGAAGGAAGCGGTCAACCGGAAGCGGCCACTCGACACTCGTGTGGTTGATGACGAACGTCGCCGCGCCTGCGGCGCAGGCAAGCAGGAGGAGTCCCGCGACCTTGAGCCTGCGGTCTTCGCTCGGAGCGACCCAGGTGTTCCCGGCGCGAGCGATCATCGGCTCGACGGACGACCCGCCCTCAGTCCGCGGCGGCGGCGAGCGCCTGGTCGATGTCCCACAGGATGTCGTCGACGTGCTCGAGGCCGACCGAGATGCGGACCATGTCGGGCCTGACGCCGGCGGCGAGCTGCTGCGCTTCGTCGAGCTGGCGGTGCGTCGTCGACGCCGGATGGATGACGAGCGTCCGCGTGTCGCCGATGTTGGCGAGATGGCTCATGAACCTCGCGGCCTCGATGAACTTCACGCCGGCGGGCAACCCGCCCTCGACGCCGAAGGCGAGCAGCCCCGACGCGCCGGGCCGGCCGTCGACGCTGCGCATCTGCCGGGCGACGAGCGGGTGCTGCGGATCGTCTTCGAGGCCCGGGTACTTGACCCAGCGCACGCGCTTGTGCGCGCCCAGGAAGCGGGCGACGGCGAGCGCGTTGGCGCAGTGCCGCTCCATGCGCAGCGGCAACGTCTCGACGCCTTGGAGGATCTGCCACGCACTCATCGGCGACAGCGCGGCGCCGTAGACCCGCAGTGTCTCCATGCGTGCGCGCATCGTGAAGCCGAAGTCGCCGAAGGTCTCGAAGAACTTGACGCCGTGGTAGCCGCGCGAAGGTTCGGTCATTCCCGGGAACTTGCCGTTGTCCCAGGGAAAGCGGCCGCTTTCGACCATGACGCCGGCGAGCGTCGTGCCGTGCCCGCCGAGGTACTTGGTCGCCGAGTGGACGACGATGTCGGCGCCGAAGCGAAGCGGATTGCAAAGGAACGGCGACGGCACCGTGTTGTCGACGACGAGGGGAACGCCGTGCGCGTGCGCGACCTCGGCGACGGCAGCGATGTCGAGGACCGACAGGCTCGGATTGCCGATGCTCTCGGCGAAGACGGCGCGCGTGTTCGGCCGCATCGCCGCCGCGAACGCGTCGGCCGACGACGCGTCGACGAAGCTTGTCGTGATGCCGAGCCGCTCGAGGTTGACGGCCAGCATGCTCACGGTGCCGCCGTAGAGCGCGCCGGCGGCGACGACGTGGTCGCCGTGATCGAGCAACGTCAGCAAGGCGATCGCCTCGGCCGCCATGCCGCTGGCCGAAGCGAGTGCGGCACGCCCGCCCTCGAGCGCGGCGACGCGCTCCTCGAGCGCCGCGACGGTCGGGTTCGATAGGCGCGAGTAGACGTTGCCGAAGGTCTGCAGGTTGAACAGGCTAGCCGCGTGATCGGCGCTGTCGAAGACGAAGCTCGTCGTCTGGTAGATCGGCAGGGCGCGCGCGCCGGTCGCGGCGTCGGGGATCTGGCCGGCGTGGATGGCGAGCGTCTCGGGCTGGAAGACTCGATCGGCCATGCTGCGTCCTTCAAGCCGGGCGGCGCGCCGAGATGACGCCGGTGTTGACTCCGGCCCAGTGCAGGCCACCGAAGAGCCGGGCGTGCTCGATCTTGACGCAGCGGTCCATGACGACGTCAAGACCGGCCTCGGCGGCGCGCCGCGCCGCCTCGACATTCTTCACGCCGATCTGCTGCCACAGGCACTTGGCATGGATCGCGATCGCCTGCAGGGCGATCGGCAGGACGTCTTCGGTTCGGCGAAAGACGTCGACGATGTCGACCCGCACCTCGATCGTCTCGAGGCTCGCATGGCAGCGCTCGCCGAGAATTTCCGAGTAACGCGGGTTCACGGGAACGATGCGGTAGCCGTGCTCCTGCATGTATTTCGCGGCAAAGAAGCTCGGCCGGTGCCACTCGGCCGAGAGGCCGACGACGGCGATCGTCCGGGCCGAGCGGAGGATGCGGCGCAGCGTCGGAATGTCATCGATCATGGGGCGTGCTGCAGCCGCGCGCCCGCGAGCGCGCAGCCTGCTGCTTGCGACCTTAACCGAAACGCAAGGCGCGGGTCAAAGGCGCGCTGCGCGCCCGTGGCCGGCGCTTCAGGCGTGTTTGCGGTCGAAGAACTGCTCGTTTTCGGTCGAGCCCTTCAACGCGCCGGTCGAAGCGTCGCGCTCGATCGTCGTTGTCACCGCGTCGAAGTAGCCGGTACCGACCTCGCGCTGGTGCTTGACGGCGGTGAAGCCCTTGTCGGCGGCGGCGAACTCCGCCTCCTGCAGCTCGACGAAGGCACTCATGCTGCTCTTCGCATAGCCCTGCGCGAGATGGAACATCGAGTAGTTGAGGCTGTGGAAGCCGGCCAGCGTGATGAACTGGAACTTGTAGCCCATGGCGCCCAGCTCGCGCTGGAACTTGGCGATCGTCGCGTCGTCGAGGTTCTTCTTCCAGTTGAAGCTCGGCGAGCAGTTGTAGGCGAGCAGCTTGCCCGGAAACTTCCGGTGGATCGCCTCGGCGAACGCCTTCGCGTAGGCGAGGTCGGGCTTGCCGGTCTCGCACCAGACCATGTCGGCGTAGTCGGCGTAGGCCAGGCCGCGCGAGACGGCCTGGTCCAGGCCGGGCTTCGTACGATAGAAGCCTTCGATCGTCCGCTCGCCGGTCAGGAACGGCCGGTCGTTGGGATCGACGTCGCCCGTCACCAGGTCGGCGGCTTCGGCATCGGTACGGGCGATGACCAGCGTCGGCGTTCCCATCACGTCGGCGGCCAGGCGTGCGGCCGTGAGCTTGGCCGTCGCTTCGCGGGTCGGCACGAGCACCTTGCCGCCCATGTGACCGCACTTCTTGACCGACGCCAGCTGATCCTCGAAGTGCACGCCGGCGGCGCCCGCGTCGATCATCGACTTCATCAGCTCGAAGGCGTTGAGCACGCCGCCGAAGCCGGCTTCGGCATCGGCGACGATGGGAGCGAAATAGTCGATGTCGTACTTGCCCTCTGACCATTGGATCTGGTCGGCACGCGTGAAGGTGTTGTTGATGCGCCGAACCATCAGCGGCACCGAGTTCACGGGATAGAGCGATTGGTCGGGGTACATCTCGCCGGCGATGTTGGCGTCGGCCGCAACTTGCCAGCCGGACAGGTAGATCGCCTTCAGACCGGCCTTGACTTGCTGCATCGCCTGGTTGCCGGTCAGAGCTCCGAGCGTGGCGACGAAGGGCTCGGTGTTGACCAGGTTCCACAGCTTTTCCGCGCCGCGCCGGGCCAGCGTGTGCTCGACCGCGATCGAACCCCTCAGGCGGACGACGTCGGCGGCGCTATAGGTGCGCGTGATTCCCTTCCAGCGCGAGCTCGTCGCCCACTCCTTTTCGAGAGTGGCGGCTTGTTGTTCGCGGGTCTGGTTCTGCATGGAAATCCTCCGTGGCGGGCAAAGGGGTGGAAATGAGGGCGATGGGTTATCAGGCTAAGGCAAATGACGGCAAACGAAGGCGCTCTAGCGGGATTTCATGAAATCTTAAACATTCAATCACGACAATGACTTACATCGACAATACTGTGATATGAAATGTAGTTCCCCACCATGAGAAATTTTGCGGCATTGCAGCAAACTGACTTCCCGCATTATGACATTCCGATTTTCTGATGCGAAAGCCCGGTGCCACCGAGACTTCTCCTAGACTCCAAGATTCGCTCGAGCGCCCCGGGGCGCTCACCAGGAGACTTTCCATGCACAAGGATCCCAATCCCGCTGCGGCGCCCGCTTCGGTTCCGTCTTCGACCGGCCCGCTCGACCTCGACGCGTTCTGGATGCCGTTCACCGCGAGCCGGCAGTTCAAGAGTGCGCCGCGGCTGCTCGCCAAGGCCCAGGGCATGCACTACTGGACGCCTGAGGGTCGGCAGATCCTCGACGCCGTGGCGGGTCTGTGGTGCGTCAACGCCGGGCACGCGCGGCCGAAGATCGTCCGCGCCATCGCCGAGCAGGTGCAGGAGATGGACTACGCGCCGCCCTTCAACATGGCGCACCCGAAATCGTTCGAGCTCGCGACGAAGCTCGTCGCGATCGCCCCAAAGGGTCTCGACAAGGTCTTCTTCACGAACTCGGGGTCGGAGTCGGTCGACACGGCCCTGAAAATGGCCATCGCCTACCACCGGGCGCGCGGCGAAGGACAGCGCACCCGCCTCATCGGCCGCGAGCGCGGCTATCACGGCGTCAACTTCGGCGGCATCTCGGTCGGCGGCATCGCCGGCAACCGCAAGAGCTTCGGGACGATGGTCGGGGGCGTCGACCACCTGCGCCATACCCACGACCTGAAGAAGAACGCGTTCTCGCGCGGTTTGCCCGAGCACGGCGCCGAGCTCGCCGACGACCTCGAGCGGATCGTCGCACTGCACGACGCGTCGACGATCGCCGCCGTGATCGTCGAGCCGGTCGCCGGATCGACGGGTGTGCTCCTGCCGCCCAAGGGCTATCTCGAGCGCTTGCGCGCGATCTGCGACAAGCACGGCATCCTGCTCATCTTCGACGAAGTCATCACCGGGTTCGGCCGCCTCGGCTCGCCGTTCGCGGCGACGCATTTCGGCATCACGCCCGACCTGATGGCCGTTGCCAAGGGGATCAGCAACGGCTGCGTGCCGATGGGTGCCGTGTTCGCCAAACGCGCGATGCACGACGTCTTCATGCAAGGACCCGAGCACGCCGTCGAGTTCCCGCACGGCTACACCTATTCGGCGCATCCGCTCGCCTGCGCCGCCTCGCTCGCGACGCTCGAGACCTACGCCGACGAAAGCCTGCTGACGCGCGCCGCGAAGATGGCGCCGAGCTTCGAGCACGCGCTGCACTCGCTCGACGAATCGCCGCACGTCATCGACGTGCGCAACGTCGGCCTCGTCGGCGCGATCGAGCTGGCCTCGATCGAAGGCAGCCCCGGCAAGCGCGCCTTCGACGTCTTTCGCACCTGCTTCGAGCGCGGCGTGATGGTTCGCGTCACCGGCGACATCATCGCCCTGTCGCCGCCGCTCATCGTCGAAGACACGCATATCGACCAGGCGATCAGCACGATCGCCGACGTGCTCAAGACGACCGCCTGATCTCCCGGCGCCGGGGCGCGCTGCGCCTCGACCTGGCGCGTGCGCCGGCCCGGCGTGGCCGAAGGCGTGGACAATCGCGCGTTTGCCCGCCGCCCTGCGGCTCGTCCCGCCGATCCGATGAGCGCCGAAGCCTTCCTGCAGATCCGCCACCTCGTCAAGGAATTCGAAGGCCACCCTGCCGTCGACAACGTCTCGATCGACATCGCAAAAGGCGAGGTCTTCGCCCTGCTCGGCTCGTCGGGCTGCGGCAAGACGACGCTGCTGCGCATGCTCGCCGGCTTCGAGACACCGACCTCGGGCTCGGTTGTGCTCGACGGCCGCAATCTCGCCGGCCTGCCACCGTACGAACGGCCGATGAACATGATGTTCCAGAGCTATGCGCTCTTTCCCCATCTCACGGTCGCCGACAACATCGCCTTCGGGCTACGCCGCGACGGCATGCCCGCTGCCGAGATCGGCGTGCGCGTCGAGGCGATGCTCAAGCTCGTGCAACTCGGCGGCTACGCCAAGCGCAAGCCCCATCAACTCTCCGGAGGCCAGCAGCAGCGCGTCGCGCTGGCGCGCAGCCTGGCCAAGAAGCCGCAGCTCCTGCTCCTCGACGAGCCGCTCGGTGCGCTCGACCGCAAGCTGCGCGAGGAAACGCAGATCGAGCTGGCGAACATCGTCCACGACGTCGGCGTTACCTGCGTCATGGTGACGCACGACCAGGAGGAGGCGATGACGATGGCGTCGCGCATCGCGGTCATGAGCGCCGGCCGCTTCCTGCAGGTCGGTGCGCCGGCGGAGATCTACGAGACGCCTTCGAGCCGCTTCGTCGCCGACTTCATCGGCAACGTCAACCTCATGGAGGGTAGCGTCGTCGAGGACGAAGCGGGCCACGTCGTCGTCGATTGCGGCGACTGCAAGCATTGGATCGGCCACGGCATCACCGGCACGCTGGGAATGAAGGTGACGGTGGCGTTGCGCCCGGAAAAGATCCGCATCGGCCGCGAGCCGCCGGCCGACGGCAGCGGGGCGGCTCCGCCCGCGCCGTTCAACCGCGTCCGCGGGAAGGTCAAGGATCTCGCCTACTTCGGCAGCTTCACCGTCTATCACCTCCTCCTGGCCGGCGGGCGCGTCCTGAAGGTCAGCCAAAGCAACAGCGAGCGCGGCGGCGGCACGGCGCTGACCTGGAACGACGAGGCCTGGGCAAGCTGGGCGCCGCTGTCGCCGGTGGTCCTCACGCAATGAAGCGCCCCGCCGGCCTGGCATGGCTGCGCGGCCGCAGCGCGGTGATCGGCGTTCCCTACGCCTGGCTGCTCGTCTTCTTCTTGCTGCCGTTTCTCGTCGTCGCCAAGATCAGCGTCTCCGAGATGGAGACGACGACGATCAGCGACATCGTCACCTGGAAGGACGGGGCGATTGCCTTCAACGTGAAGTTCGGCAACTACCTGCTGCTGCTCAGCGACGATCTCTACTTCAAGACCTACGTCTCGAGCCTGAAGTACGCGGCCGTGACGACGCTGCTGTGCCTGGTCATCGGCTACCCGTTCGCCTACTTCATGGCGCGGACCCGCCGCACCGTGCAGCCGGCCCTGCTCATGCTCGTCATGCTGCCGTTCTGGACCTCGTTCCTGCTGCGCGTCTATGCCTGGAAGGCGCTCCTCACCGAGCACGGCCTGATCGCCGACGCGATCGAGGCCGTCGGCTTCGACCGGCTGCTCGCCGCTGCCGGGCTCATTCCGGGACCGGGCCAGCTGATGAACACGCCGTTCTCGCTCGTCCTCGGCATGACCTACACCTACCTGCCGTTCATGATCCTGCCGCTCTATTCGAACCTCGCCAAGATGGACCTGCGCCTGCTCGAAGCCGCGTCCGATCTCGGCGCGACCGCGTGGACGGCGTTCTGGACGGTGACGGTGCCGCTCTCGCGCGCCGGCATCATCGCCGGGACGATGCTCGTCTTCATCCCGTGCGTCGGCGAATACGTCATCCCGGAGCTGCTCGGCGGGCCGCAGACGCAGATGATCGGCCGCACCCTGTGGGACGAGTTCTTCAGCAACAACGACTGGCCGATGGCGTGCTCGGTCGCGGTTGCGATGATCCTGCTCGTGATCGTCCCGATCGCCGTGTTCAGCCGCTACCAAGCCGAAGCGACAGAGCGCGCGACATGAACGCGGCCGCCTGGAATCGCGCCTTCGCGCGTGCCTGGCTCGTCCTCGGCTACGCGTTCCTCTACGTACCGATCGTCGCCCTCGTCGTCTATTCGTTCAACGATTCGCCGGTCGCCAACCTGTGGCGGGGCTTCACGCTCAAGTGGTACGTCGCGCTCGCCTCCGACCAGGAGCTGCTCGCCGGCCTGGCGCTTTCGCTCCAGGTCGCGCTATCGACCGCGTGCGCGGCGATCGTTCTCGGCACCCTCGCCGCCTTCGCGATGACGCGCTATCGGCGCTTCTTCGGCAGCACGCTGTTCGCCGGCATGATCGCCGCGCCCCTGGTCATGCCCGAGGTCATCATCGGTCTGTCGCTGCTGCTCATGCTCGTGTCGCTGCAACGCGCGACCGAGGCGGCCTTCGGCTTCGGCTTTCCGGAGCGCGGCATGCTGACGATCTGGCTCGGCCATCTGCTGCTCGGCATGGCGTATGCGACCGTCGTCGTCCGCGCCCGGCTGCAGACGCTCAACCCGCAGCTCGAGGAAGCGGCGATGGATCTGGGCGCTCGCCCCTGGCAGGTCTTCTGGCTCGTCACCTTGCCGATGATCGGGCAAGCCCTGCTTTCCGCCTTTCTCCTCACCTTCACGCTGTCGCTCGACGACGTCGTGCTCTCGGCCTTTCTCTCCGGGCCAGGCGCGACGACCATGCCGCTCGTCATCTTCTCGCGCGCTCGCCTCGGGCTAAACCCGAGCGTCAACGCGGTCGCGACGATCATCATCGCCATCGTCGCCGTCGGCGTCGTCGTCGCGAGCTTCATCATGGCGCGCGGCGAGCGGCGTCGCGCCGAAGACATCGCCGCCGCCAACCGGGCCCTCACGGAATCAACGCCATGAAATCGATCCCCTGGCTTTCCTATCTGGCGCTCGCCGCGGCGATGGCCATCGTCGGCGGCTACGTCGGCTTCTCGAAGGCGCTCGTGATCGTCTTTCCGGTCTTCGTGCTGGCCTGGCTGCGCTTTGCCATCGCCGCGGTCGCGATGGCGCCGTGGCTGCGCCGACCGGCCAGCGAGGCGCCGCTCGACGCGCGCATGCGACGCCTGCTCTTCCTCGAATCGTTCTTCGGCAATTTCCTGTTCTCGATCTGCCTGCTCTTCGGCATCTCGCACAGCTCGGCGCTGGCGGCCGGCGTCATCATGGCGGCGATCCCGGCCGTCGTCGCCCTGCTTTCCTGGCTGCTGCTGCGCGAGAAAGTGAGCCTGCGGGTCGCTGCGGGAATCGCCTGCGCGATCGCCGGGATCGCCCTCGTCGCGCTCGCCCGCGACGCCGAGGGAGAGCGCGCCAGCGGCTCGCTCGTCGGCAGCGTGCTGCTGCTCGGGGCCGTGACCTGCGAGGCGCTCTACGTCGTCATCGGCAAGAAGCTCGCGGCGCAAATCGGGCCGAGGCGGATCAGCGCACTGATCAACCTGTGGGGCCTCGTGCTGGTCACGCCGTTCGCCGTCTGGCAGGCGATCGGTTTTCACTTCGCCTTCATCGACTCGTCGTACTGGGCGCTGCTGGTCGCCTACGCGATCCTCGCCAGCATCGCCACCGTCTGGCTCTGGATGACGGGGCTCAAGCACGTGCCGGCGGCTCAGGCAGGCGTCTTCACGGTGTTCCTGCCGGTCAGCGCCGCGACCGTCGGCGTGCTCGTCTTCGGCGAGGACTTCACGGCGGCGCAGATCGGTGCTTTCGCGCTGGCCCTGGCCGGCGTGGTGCTCGCGAGCCTGCCCGGAAGCGCGCGGCCCAAGGACGCCGGCACCTGGCCGCCGCCGAGCTGAGCCGCGCGACCGCGTCCACGGTCGGACGAGACGACGCTCAGCGCTTGCGCGCCAGCGTCACGCCGTCGCCGATCGGCACGATCGCTACGTCGATGCGCTCGTCGCCCTGCAGCTTGGCGTTGAGCGCCTGCAGCGCCCGGGTGTCGGCGTCGGCGGCGGGCCGCGCGACCGCCCCGCCCCACAGCACGTTGTCGATGGCGATCAGCCCGCCGGCGCGCAGCAGGACCAGGCAACGCTCGTAGTAGGCGTCGTAGCTGCCCTTGTCGGCGTCGATGAAGGCGAAGTCGTAGCTGCCCGAGTCACCGGCTGCGATACGCGCGTCGAGGGTCTCGATCGCCGGCGCGAGCTGCAGGTCGATCTTCTGCGCGACTCCCGCCTGTTCCCAGAACGGACGACCGACCCGCGTATAGGCGTCGCTGACGTCGCAGGCGAGCAGCTTACCTTCGGCCGGCAGGGCGAGCGCGACCGACAGCGCGCTGTAGCCCGTGAAGACGCCGATCTCGATGCTGCGGCGCGCGCCGATCAGGCGCACCAGCAGGGCCATGAACTGCGCCTGGTCCGGGCCGATCTGCATGCCGGCATTCGGCAACGCCCGAGTCGCTTCGCGCAGCGCGGACTGCGCCGGATGCTCGCGCACCGAATGGGCGACGAGATAGTCGTGCAGGCTGTCGTCGACGATCGTCCTGCGATTGGCCATGGGATGCCTCGCTCGGTTTCCAAGGGCGTTCAGGATGCCTACGCGACGATCGCGTCGAGCTCGGACGCGAGCGCCTCGCGGGCCAGCCGCGACACCTCGCGCGGCGTGCAGGCATGGAAGCGATGGTCCGACCACACCTGGCGCCAGCGCCGTGCTCCCGGGGTGCCGCGGCGCAGCCCGAGGATGTGCCTGGAAACATGCGTCCACGGCTCGCCCGTTCCGGCCACGCCGTCCATGTACGCGACCATCGTGTCCTCGACCTCGTCGCGATCGACCGGATCCGGAGCGGCGCCGAGGAAGCGCGCGTCCCACTCGGTCATCGCGAAGGGATCGTGGTACGCGGCACGGCCGACCATCACGCCGTCGACGCATTCGAGATGGGCCTCGATCTGCGCCGCGTCGGCGACGCCGCCGTTGACGACGATCGTCAGTTCGGGAAAGTCGCGCTTGAGGCGCGCGACGATGTCGTGGCGCAGCGGCGGCAGCTCGCGGTTCTGCTTCGGGCTGACGCCCTCGAGCCAGGCGTTGCGCGCGTGGACGATGAAAGTCCGGCAGCCGCCGCGCTCGCTGACCGTGCCGACGAAGTCGCGGACGAATTCGTAGCTTTCGTGACGATCGATGCCGATCCGGTGCTTGACCGTCACCGGGACCGAAACGGCATCGCGCATCGCCTTGACACCGTCGGCGACGAGGTCGGGCTCGGCCATCAAGCAGGCGCCGAAGCTGCCGCGCTGCACCCGCTCGCTCGGACAGCCGCAGTTGAGGTTGATCTCGTCGTAGCCCCAGCGCACACCGATCCGGGCACACGCGGCGAGCTCGGCCGGCTCGCTGCCGCCGAGCTGCAGCGCGAGCGGATGCTCGATGGCGTCGAAGTCGAGATGGCGCACGACGTCGCCGTGCAGCAAGGCGCCCGTCGCCACCATCTCGGTATAGAGGCGCGTTCGCTTCGTCAGCAGGCGATGAAAGAAGCGGCAATGGCGGTCGGTCCAATCCATCATCGGCGCCGCGCACAAACGCCACGGGCCGGGTTGAGGGTTCGAGAGGTCGGTCACCGTCGTTGCTTCGGATTTCGCCGTCCGACGACGAGCGGCCGGATGCGGGCGAAGCCGCGATTGTGCCGCCGTGCTGCGCCTGCGCTTGCAACGCGCCTCGCCGCGCGCCGGGCAGCGGAATGCGACAGATGTCTCGTCTGAAGCATCTCCAGGTGTAACGGCACTTCGAATGTGCGGATTGCACATTTAACATGCGGCTGCGGTCGAGCGCTCCTCGGCCCTTCACTCGACTTTCGGGAGCAGCTGATGAACCTTGCAACGATCCTCGCGCCGCGCTCGTCCGCCCGGCTCGTATTCGCCCAACTCGCCTGCGCGTGCGGGCTGCTCGGCGGCTGCGGCGGCGGCGGCCCCGACACCGCCGGAACCGGAAGCTCGGGCCCGCGCGCGACCTCGTTCGCGGCCGGCCCGATCACCGGCTTCGGATCGGTCATCGTCAACGGCGTTCGCTTCGACGACTCGACGGCCGCCGTCAGCGACGACGATGGCACGCCCGGCAGCAAGGATCAGCTGTTGCTCGGCATGAGCGCCGAGGTGCACGGGGGCGCGATCTCCGACGACGGCACCGGGCCGCGCGCGACGGCCAGCGCCATCGTCTTCGGCGCCGCCCTGATCGGCCCGGTCAGCGCGGTCGACCCGGTCGCCAGGAGCCTGGTCATCCTCGGCCAGACCGTGCTCGTCCTCGATACAACCGTGATCGGCGAGCGGCTGGTCGGCGGTTTCGCCGGCATCACCGTCGGACAGGTCCTCGAGGTACACGCGCAACTCGACCCTGTGAGCGGCGTCTATACCGCGACCCGCGTCGGGCCGACGCAGGCGCTGGCCGGCTACAAGATCCGCGGCATCGTCGCCAACCTCGACACGACGGCGATGACCTTCACCATCGGCGGCACGCTCATCTCTTACGCCGGCGTGAGCAACGTTCCGGCCGACCTCGCGAACGGAGTGCTCGTCGGCGCCCGGCTGCAGACGATGCAGGTCGCCGGTGCCTGGGTCGCGACGCGCCTGCACGACCGGTCTTCCTCGGTCGGCGACAGCGACGCNGCGCACATCGAAGGATCGATCACCGCCTTCACCTCGACGACGCAGTTCAGTGTCAACGGCATTCCAGTCGATGCGAGCCAGGCTCAGTTCCCGGGCGGAACCGCCGGCGTCGACCTCGGCGCCGAGGTCGACGTGAAGGGAACGTCGAGCAACGGCGTCGTTATCGCCACCAGCGTGTCCGTGGAAACGCACGAGGCGATCCGCGCCAGCGGCTTCGAGCTGCACGGCGCC
>JGI24140J50213_10000988_pt1 | contig 12874 bp, 13 predicted proteins | sample BarGraIncu00222A_FD_50213 | JGI IMG/M metagenome (IMG submission 50213)
CGCAACACCACGATCCCGACCAAGAAGAGCCAGGTGTTCTCGACCGCCGAGGACAACCAGAACGCCGTCACCATCCGCGTGTTCCAGGGCGAGCGCGAAATGGCGGCCGACAACAAGGTTCTCGGCCAGTTCGACCTGATGGGCATTCCTCCGTCGCCGCGCGGCATGCCGCAGATCGAGGTGACCTTCGATATCGACGCCAACGGCATCGTCAACGTGTCGGCAAAGGACAAGGCGACCGGCAAGGAACAGCAGATCCGCATCCAGGCTTCCGGCGGTCTGTCCGAGGCCGACATCCAGAAGATGGTCAAGGACGCCGAGGCCAATGCGGCCGAGGACAAGAAGCGCCGCGAGGCGGTCGATGCCAAGAACCATGCCGACGGTCTGGTGCATTCGACCGAGAAGGCGCTGGCCGAACATGGTTCGAAGGTCGAGGAGAGCGAGCGCCGCGCCATCGAGGACGCCGTCAGCGATTTGAAGGAAGCGCTGAAGGGAGACGATGCCGAGGCGATCAAGGCCAAGAGCAACACGCTGGCGCAGGCTTCGATGAAGCTCGGCGAGGCGATGTACAAGCAGCAGGCCGAGAGCGATGCGGCCAAGGATGCCGCAAAGGATGACGTGGTCGACGCGGAATTTACCGAAGTCGACGACGACAAGAACAACAAGAAATCTGCTTAAACGGCGGTGAACATGACCCCCATTCTCAAGAGCGCGAACGCCGCGTCTCGCAGGATGGGGGTCATTTTTTGTTAAGCCGGGGGCTGCATCCTTTGAAGCACATGGCTTCGGAATGAAATGGCTTCGGAATGAAGACGAACTTCGGGCGGATTTGACGGATGTCCACCAAGCGTTGCTACTACGAAACCCTTGAAGTCGAACGGACCGCGGACGAGTCCCGGCTCAAGGCCGCCTTCCGCAAGCTCGCCATGAAATGGCATCCGGACAAGAATCCCGGCGATGCCACCAGCGAAGTCCGCTTCAAGGAAATCAACGAAGCCTACGAAGTCCTCAAAGACGGCGAAAAGCGTGCAGCCTATGACCGGTTCGGTCATGCGGCGTTCGAGCAGGGCGGCGGCGGTGGCCCGGGATTCGGCGCCGGCTTTGCCTCGTCATTCTCGGATATTTTCGAGGACCTGTTCGGCATGGCCGGGCAACGCGGCCGCGGCGGCGGGCGCGAGCGTGGCGCCGACCTGCGCTACAACATGGAGATCACGCTCGAGGAAGCCTTCCTCGGCAAGACCGCCCAGATCGAGATTCCGGTTTCGGTGACCTGTGAATCCTGTTCGGGTACCGGCGCGAAAGCCGGCACCAAGCCGAAGACCTGCTCGACATGCGGCGGGCAGGGGCGGGTGCGGCAGGCGCAGGGATTTTTTACGCTGGAGCGGACCTGCCCGGGCTGTCAGGGCCGCGGCCAGATGATCGAAGACCCGTGTCCGTCCTGTGTGGGCTCGGGGCGCGTGACCCGCGAGCGCAATTTGTCGGTCAACATTCCGCAGGGCGTGGAAGACGGCACCCGCATCCGGCTCGCCGGTGAAGGCGAGGCTGGCGTCCGCGGCGGACCCTCTGGCGACCTCTACATTTTCCTTTCGCTCGCCGCGCATCAGTTCTTTCAGCGCGATGGCGCCGATCTGCATTGCCGGGTACCGATCTCGATGGTGGCGGCTTCGCTGGGCGGCGAATTCGAGGTGCCGACCATCGACAAGGGCAAGTCCAAGGTGAAAATCCCCGCCGGAACGCAGTCCGGCCGGCGCTTTCGCATTGCATCAAAAGGCATGCCGGTGCTGCGATCGCGCCAGACCGGCGACATGTATGTCCAGGTCGTGGTCGAAACGCCGCAGAATCTGACCAAGAAGCAGCAGGAATTGCTGGCAGAGTTCGAAAAATTATCGTCCGGGGCGACGCAACCCGAGGCTGCGGGTTTCTTCACCAAGGTCAAGGACTTCTTCGGCACCCGCGTCAGCACCTAGCGCGGAGCTGGCCCATCACCCAATCGCGCACTTTGGCGGACCTGCCGCAAGACTGTGCGGCTTGACCGTTTCAGTTGCGACCTATACCTCTTTATGACTGTTTTCTGACACCACCGCCGACTTGCGGTCCCCGCCTGGTAGCGACATGCCTTTGCAATCGTCTGTGCGTGCGTTGAAAAAGCCCCTTCGTCTCGACGACGAGGTCCGTTTTCTCCGTTCATGGATCGAGAAGCCGCTTCACATGGGCGCCGTGATGCCGTCGGGGCGGGTATTGGCCCGCACCATGGCGCAGTATGTCGACATCAAGTCATCAGGACCGGTGGTCGAATTGGGACCGGGGACCGGTGCCATCACCAGCGCGCTGATCGAGCATGGCGTCGATCAGAAACGTCTGGTGCTGGTCGAATATAATCCGGGCTTCTGCGCGCTGCTGCGCGACCGCTATCCGCATGCCAAGGTCGTGCAGGGCGACGCCTACAAGCTGCGGGACTCGCTCTGGGATGTACTGAACGTCCCCGCATCCGCCGTGGTGTCCGGCCTGCCGCTGGTGACCAAGCCGATGCTGACGCGCCTGAAGCTGATCCGCGATGCCTTCCTCGCGCTGGCGCCGGGTGCGCCGTTCGTGCAGTTCACCTATTCGGTCGCGCCGCCGATTCCGAAATCGCTGCCCGGCGTTTCCACAGAAGCCTCCGAGCGCATCTGGATGAACCTTCCGCCGGCGCGTGTCTGGGTGTATCGCAAGCACTGAACCCGTGCGGGTTCGTCCTGAACGATACACAAATCATGTCAGCGCTGAAAATTCTCGTGATCCCCGGCTCGCTTCGCACCGGCTCGCTCAATGCGAGGCTGGCGGCGGTCGCCGCCTATGAACTCGCGCAGGCCGGCGCGGAAGTCACGCGCATTTCACTGGGCGATTTTCCGCTGCCGATCTATGACGGCGACCTGCAGGCAAAATCCGGCGTGCCCAAGCATGCGGTCAATCTCAAGCGCATGATCGGCGCGCATCATGGCGTCCTGATCGTCACCCCGGAATACAATTCGTCGGTGCCGGCCTTGGTCAAGAATACCATCGACTGGATAACGCGCGTGCAGGATGCGCACGAAACCCGCGGCCAGGTGTTTCGCGACCGCGCCTTCGCGATCGCGGCGGCGTCGGGAAACCGCCTCGGCGGGACCCGGGCGCTGGCGGCGCTGCGGCTTATTCTGGCGGCCTGCCAAGCGAACGTCATTCCCAACCAGCTCGCGCTTTCGTTCGCCGACGAAGCCTATGACGACCGGGACCGGTTGAAGCATCCGGCCGATGTCGAGGCGCTGAGGGCCCTGGCGCGGCAGTTGATCGACGTTTCCCAGCGCATGATGTGAGGTGACATGCAGCAAGCGACTATCGCCCCCCGCGACCGCCTGATCGTGGCGCTCGATCTGCCCGGCGTCGCCGCCGCCGAAGCGATGGTTGCCCGGCTCGGCGACGCCGTGACGTTTTACAAGATCGGCTATCAGCTCGCTTATGCCGGCGGACTGCCGCTGGTCCGCCAGCTTGCCGGCGCGGGCAAGAAAGTATTCATCGATCTCAAGCTGCACGATATCGGCAACACGGTGGCGCGCGGCGTCGAAAGCGTCGCTAGCCTTGGCGCGACATTCCTGACCGTGCACGCCTATCCGCAGACCATGAAGGCGGCGGCCGAGGCGCGGGCGGGATCGGACCTCAAGATCCTGGCCGTGACGGTGTTGACCTCCTATGACGACGGCGATCTCCACGCCGCGGGCTACCGTCTAGGCGTGTCCGATCTGGTCGAGGCCCGCGCCCGACAGGCCCAGGCGCTCGGCATCGACGGCCTCGTCTGTTCGCCGGAGGAGGCGGCCCGCCTGCGCAAGATCGTGGGCGACCAGATGCTGCTCGTGACGCCGGGCATCCGGCCTGCGGGTGCAGCCACCGGCGATCAGAAGCGCATCATGACGCCGGCCCGAGCGATATCGGCCGGCGCTGATTATCTGGTGGTCGGCAGGCCGGTGCTGGAAGCCGCCGATCCTGAGGTGGCGGCGAATGGTATCGTCGCGGAAATCGCGCAGGCGCTGGCCTGAAACAACGAAAAAGGGAGAACCGAAAATGGCAAGAGGGTATTGGATCGGTCGCGTCGACGTCCACAATGAGGAAGGCTACAANTCTTACGCAGCCGCCAATCCTGCCATCTTCAAGAAGTTCGGTGGACGCTATGTCGTGCGTGGCGGCAAGTTCGACGGAGTCGAAGGCGAAAGTCGATCGCGAAATGTCGTGATCGAATTTCCCGATTACGAGACGGCGCTGGCCTGCTATCGCTCGCCGGAGTACCAGGCGAATGTCAAGGTACGGCAGCCGCATTCGATCGCCGAACTCATCGTCATCGAGGGCTACGACGGCGCGCAGCCGTAAGCCTTCTTTCCTCACCATGAGGAAGACCCGCAGTAATTCGGCGGGCTGTCCGCAGCCTGATCGGTTGCCGGAAAGGGCTGCCCCGGCTATACGGCAAGGGCGAGGTTTTTAAGATGTCCGACATGCGCTTGATCGTTGCGGGGGCCGGCGGCCGGATGGGCCGCGCGCTGATCCGTGTCATCTCGGAAACCTCGGGCGCGGTCGTCACCGGCGCGCTGGAGGCGCCGGGGTCTGAACTCCTGGGCAAGGATTCCGGCGTGCTGGCAGGCCTGCCCGCCACCGGCGTGTTGCTGTCCGCAGATCTTTGGTCGCTGTCGGCCAATGCCGACGGCATTCTCGACTTCACGGTGCCGGGAGCGACCATCGCCAATGTCGCCATCGCCGCGCAGCGCGGCCTTGTCCATATCATCGGCACTACCGGCCTTTCGTCATCGGACGACGCCGTGATCAGAAGCGTCACCTCGCGCGCCATCGTCGTCAAGTCAGGCAATATGAGCCTCGGCATCAACCTTTTGGCGGCGCTGGTGAAGCGGGTCGCGCAATCGCTCGACGATGATTTCGATATCGAAATTCTGGAAATCCACCACAAGGCGAAGGTCGATGCGCCGTCGGGCACCGCGTTGCTGTTGGGGGAGGCGGCCGCCGCAGGCCGCAAGGTCGCACTGGATCAGCATTCGGCGCGGGGCCGCGACGGCATCACCGGCGCGCGCCGCACCGGCGATATCGGTTTTGCGTCGTTGCGCGGCGGCACCGTCACCGGCGATCACACCGTGATTTTCGCAGGGCCCATGGAGCGCATCGAACTGACGCACCGCGCCGAGGATCGCACCATGTTCGCGCAAGGCGCCGTCAAGGCCGCGTTGTGGGCGCGCGACAAGAAGCCCGGAATGTATTCGATGGCCGACGTGCTCGGGCTCTCTGACTTCTAAGAATCTGGACTTCTGAAAACTTTGGCAACTTCTGGAACTGAAACGGAAACGATGGAATGAACGACCGGCTTCTCGTGCTCGTGCGTCACGGCCAGAGCGAATGGAATCTGAAAAATCTCTTCACCGGCTGGAAGGATCCCGATCTGACCGAGAAGGGCATCGCCGAGGCCCGCGATGCCGGACAAAAATTAAAGGCGCAGGGGCTGTCGTTCGATATCGCGTTCACCTCGGTGCTCAAGCGCGCGCAACACACCCTCGATCTGGCCCTGGTCGAGATCGGCCAGACCGGCCTTCCCGTCCACAAGCACCTCGCGCTCAACGAGCGCGATTACGGCGAGCTGTCCGGTCTCAACAAGGATGACGCCCGCAAGAAATGGGGCGAAGAGCAGGTCCATGTCTGGCGGCGCTCCTACGACGTGCCGCCGCCCGGCGGTGAAAGCCTGAAAGACACGCTGGCGCGCACGCTGCCTTATTACGTCCAGGAGATTCTGCCTTGCGTGCTGCGCGGCGAGCGCACGCTGGTAGTGGCGCACGGCAATTCGCTGCGCGCCTTGATCATGGTGCTGGAAAAGCTTTCGCCGAAAGAAATTCTCGCGCGTGAACTCGCTACCGGCGTTCCGGTGATCTATCGCCTCAACGCCGACGCCACCGTTGCCTCGAAGCTCGATCTGGCGGCGTGAGCGCCGCCGTCCGGAAGGGACGGCCCGGCTTGTTCAATTTTAGTGGACCCCAACCTGTCCGGCTTCCCAGCCCAGCATCGCCTGTTTGCGGGTGATGCCCCAGTGATAGCCGGTCAGCGCGCCGCTTTTGCCGAGCGCGCGATGGCACGGCACCACAAACGATACCGGGTTTTTCCCAATCGCCGCACCGACCGCGCGTGACGCTTTCGGGCGGCGGATCTTGTTGGCGATGTCCGAATAGCACACCGCCCGGCCCATCGGAATTTTCAGCAGCGTCTCCCACACCCGGACCTCGAAGTCGGTGCCGATCAGGACCACCCGCAGCGGCTGGTCCGCGCGCCACATTCTGGTATCGAAGATGCGCTGCGCCAGCGCGGCGGTGCCGGCGTGATCCTCCAGATAGGTCGCCCGCGGCCAGCGCCGCTGCATGTCGGCGAGCGAGGCCTGTTCCACGCCGGGGTCGGCGAATGCCAGGCCCGCCAGTCCGCGGCCGCTGGCGATCACGATCGCGGTGCCGAACGGCGAGGGATGAAATCCGTAACGCAGCGTCATGCCGGCGCCGCCGGTCTTCCATTCGCCCGGCGACATCGCTTCATGAGTGACGAACAGGTCGTGCAGCCGCCCAGGGCCCGAAAGCCCGGAGTCGAGGGCGGCGTCGAGCACGCTGGCGGAATCGCGCAGCAGGCCCTTGGCGTGATCGAGGGTCAGCGCCTGCATGAAGGCTTTTGGCGTCAGCCCGGCCCAGCGGCGAAACAAATGGTGCAGCTCATCGGGCGTCACGCCGGCAGCATCCGCCATCGATTCGATGGTCGGTTGTGCGCGCCAGTGCTCCGAGATGAAGGCGATGGCGCGGCGCACCGAATCATAGTCGCGCAGCGCGGCGTTCTGGGCCCCGGGCTTGGTCAGGCGTCGGTCGTTGATGGCGAGGTTCATATGGTCATTCATGGCAAGGTTCATCATGGTGCTGATGTAGGACGGAGACCACGTCCAGACCACCCGATTCCCGACTAAACCGGATTGTAGGTCGGGCCGCGCCGGGCGGCCTGTAGTGCTTCCGTTAAGGCTTTGGCAAAGCTTGCCTTTTCGTCGGGTCCGAGAAAGCTCGCGATCGAGATCCGGCGGCCCTTCGAGACCAGATAGAGCTTTTCGATGCCGAACTCGGCATGGATCTTCTGGTCGAGCCGGACCCACAGCGGATTGAGCACCCATTCGGCCACATGGCCGCGATGGCTGACCCGGCGCACGCGCAGCTCGGAGGGTGTCATCGAGATTTCCTCGGTGGCCCTGGCGCGGCGAAAATTCACCCGGAACGCCCAATATATCGCCAGCACGTCGAGGCCGAAAAATCCGAACACCGGCCACGCGCCCATCAACAGAAAGGCGAGTCCCGCGCCAAAGCTGACCACGCTGGCAAATCCCATCAGCACCAGAAAACCAGTGCGGTTCAGCGAGCGGTGCGGCGTCAGCAGCGCCGAAAACAATTCTGGCTGAGGCGGCGCCGGATCAAAGTCATTGCCTGCGGTCATCGCTGGTCAGTATACCCGGATCATGCCGAAAATCACCCGCAAAGCCTTGCGCAAACCCAAATCCTCGTCCAAATCGGGCAAGGTTCGCGCGGCGAAAAAATCGACCAAGACTGTAGCCAACCCTTCGTCGAAAGCTTCGACCAAAGTTGCCACAAAATCCTGGACGGCGGCCGAGGTCTACGAGGCGTTCAGTCGCTTTCGCAAAGCCAATCCCGAGCCGAGAGGTGAACTCGAACACCTCAATCCTTACACGCTGCTGGTTGCGGTGGTGCTGTCGGCGCAGGCGACCGATGCCGGCGTCAACAAGGCGACGCGCGCGCTGTTTCAAGTCGCCGACACGCCGCAGAAGATGCTTGGGCTCGGTGAGGACACGGTCCGCGACTATATCAAGACCATCGGGCTCTATCGTAACAAGGCGAAAAACGTCATCGCGCTGTCGGAGAAACTGATTGCGGATTTTGGCGGCGAAGTGCCGCGCACCCGCGCCGAGATCGAATCACTGCCCGGTGCCGGCCGCAAGACCGCCAATGTCGTGCTCAACATGGCATTCGGCGAACACACCATGGCGGTGGATACGCACGTGTTTCGCGTCGGCAATCGCACCGGTCTGGCACCCGGCAAGACGCCGCTCGAGGTGGAACTCGGTCTTGAGCGCGTGATCCCCGCCGAATTCATGCTGCACGCGCATCACTGGCTCATTCTGCATGGCCGCTACACCTGCCTTGCGCGCAAGCCGCGCTGCGAGGTCTGCCTGATCAACGATCTCTGCCGCTGGCCGGAAAAGACGGTGTGAGGAGGAACTCGCGCGATCGCCTTGCGACGCTCCGGATTTTCCGTGAACAAGAATATTGCCGTGGATGTCTCATCGGCGAATGCTGGATCGTCTTGGTGTCGGAACCGACAGAAGGAGACGAACCATGACTGCCAAGCTTGATCCCTTTGCCGCGGCCCCTGAACTCATGAAGAACTGGGTCCGCACATCGATCGCGATCGCTTCGAGCCTTGATCCGACGCTGATCGGGCTCGTCGAGATCCGCGCCTCCCAGATCAATGGCTGTGCCAACTGCCTCAATATGCATGCAGCGGAAGCGCGCGCGAAAGGAGAGACCGAACAGCGCATCTACCTGCTGTCGGCCTGGCGCGAGGCGCCTTGCTATACCGATCGCGAACGCGCCGCGCTCGACTGGACCGAGGCGCTGACGCGGCTTTCCGAAGCACACAGGCAAGAAAGCGCCTATCAAGGCCTGAAAGCTCAGTTCAGCGAGGAGGAGCAGGTCAAGCTCACCTTGATGATCAATGTCATCAATGGGTGGAACCGGATCGCGGTTGGCTTCGGCTTGTTTGCTGATCCCGCGGCCGCAAAGTCCGTTGCCGCTGCTGCGGCCGCGTGACGGCAGGCATCAGCCACGAGGATGCAGCGGCCAGTTTTGAACCGCTGCGTCCGAAGCCCATGAGCGTTGGCTCCGCATGCGCCCTCATCCCGAGGAGGTGCGTTAGCGCTGTCTACGCCACCGGCACGCTCGTCTTCCGCGCCGGCTCGATCAATTCCGGCCTTGGTCCCGATAGCCGCTTGTGCATGTGAACCATGAACGCCATGCCGAACAATGGCGTCGCCAGATTGACGATCGGGATCGACACGAACGCTGCGATCACCAGCCCCGCCGTGAACACCAGCCCGGCATTCTGCTTGCGCATCGCTTTTGCTTCGGCCGGCGGGCGAAACCGCATCGCGGCGAGCTGGAAATATTCACGGCCGAGCAGCCATGCGGTCGCGACAAAGAACGCGATGAAGCCGGCACCGGCCACGAACACGAACGGCAACGCGATCAGATAGACCAGGATCGTCAGCAGCGCGGTCTTGACGCCCTCGGTGATGGCGAGGCCGAACGGCAGCGCCGTGCCGGGGCGCTCGGCCGGATAATATTCGCGCTCGACATGGTCGGCGACGTCATCGACGAACACGCTGGCCACCAGCGTGGTGATCGCGGGCATCAGGAACACCGCGCCGAACACGACGCCGAGACCGGCGGCGATCGAAATGATCCATGCCAGTACATTGAGCGGCGTATCGAAGCCGGGGCCAAGCATTGCCGAGGCCCAGCTCTCGCCGGATGCCGCAAACCAGCTCAAGAGCCGCTGCAGGCCGACCGCCAGCACCACGATCAGCACCAGTGCAAGGCCGATCGATCGCCACAGGATGGAGCGCATCGGCGGCGACAGGATTTGCGAAAGCGCCTTGGCGGCGTCGTCGAGCATGACGGCCTTATCCTCTGCAAAAAAACCTTGCCAGAGGTAACCCTGCGGGGCGGGTTCGGCAAGACCGTGACGGTCTATCGAGCTGGAAAGCCAGAGCCCTTTCCGTTGCGATTGAATCGGAACGGAGGCCCTGTTTCTTTATTTTGACGCGTTTTCTTCACGCGAACCGGTATCACTTCGCTGGAAAACGCTTTGGGCCCATGTCGCATTTCAATGCCCCATGCCGGGCATCACGGTGCCGTTGTAGATATCCGGATTTGGTGTCCCCTCGACGATCAGGAGACCGGCAAGCCCTCTCTCCACTCGGGCCAGTGCATGATCCACGATCGTGTAGTTGCCCGGTACGTGGAGCGCGAACTCAGTGATGACAGCGCCGCCAGGTGCCACCGTGACGGTCTGAATGCCTTCGAGCGGCGGACTGGTCAAACCTCCCAGGTTGTAAACCTTGTCGAAGATTTCTCCGATGACGTGGAAAGATGACGTGAAATTGGGACCGCCCACACCGAAGAATAGTCTCACCGTTTCCCCGACCTTGGCATGCAGGGGATGCAGTTTCGAAATTGCACCAACGGAGCCGTTGAAGACGAAATACTCCGGGCGCTCATTCAACAACTTCTCGACGCTGAACTCCTGACTTCCATGCTGGCCGAACGCGGCTTCTGTGTAAATTTCCCCTTGCATGACATAAAATTCGTGGTCGACCGGCGGAAGACCCGCTTCAGGCTCGACCAAAATCATCCCATACATGCCGTTGGCAATGTGTTCGGCGACCATCGGCGTCGCACAGTGGTAAACGTAAAGGCCGGGAATAAGGGCCTTGAACGTCATTGACTTCTCACCGCCGGGATCGACTTGCAACGCTGCAGCACCTCCGCCGGGGCCGGTTGCCGCATGAAAATCCACGGAGTGAATCATGTTGCTGTCGGCGGAATTCTTGAGATGAACGTCAACGGTGTCACCAACGCGGACACGAACGAACGGTCCGGGTACCTTGCCATTGAATGTCCAGTAGCCGAATGTCGTCGCTTCCGCGAGCCGGCCTTCTTGCTCAACCGTGAACAGATCGAGCCTGACGGTCTTTGGATCTCGTTTACCGATCGGTGGTGGAAGGTCGGTGGGCTCACGAGAAATGTCGGCTTCGACCAGCGTCTGCGGCGCAAGTACGGGCGTCACCAGAAACTGACCCTGCATACCCGCCAATCGGTGACCGGGAACGCTGCAGAAATAGATGAAGTCGCCGGATTTCGTCACACGGAAAACAATCGTTGTGCTGGCGCCCTTGCCATTCACCCGTGGCGATTTCGCGTCCTGATCGGGAAACACGATGTCATGTTCGGTGCCCTCTCCATTGATCAAGGTGAGTTGCACGATTTGTCCTTCGGCCGCGGTCAGAATCGGATTGGCTTTTCCATCGATAGAACCACCAACCCCAAGAAAGACCATTTTCCCTTCCGCAATCCCCGTGCGCAATGTGTACTTCGCATCCGTGAAATAAGCCGCTGCGCTGCCTGATTTGGCTTGCGGCGCTTCCCCCGCCGGAGTGGGTGACGCTGCGGCTTTCGCAGCGGCCGGCGCGCCGGCGGACGAAGCGGGAGCTGCCATAAACGCAATCACGTCTTTGCGGTCTTGATTGGTCTTCAGGCCGGGAAACGGCATTCGGTTGCCAGGTACGATCTTCTGGGGATCCATCAAATAGGCGTCGAGCGTGGCCGCATCCCACGTCAACGCCGCCTGCTTCATTGCCGGCGAATAATTGAAATTCGGTTCAGCGCCCGACTTGCGGTCGACAATCCCGGCGAGGCTCGGACCCAGGATGGTCTTGCCAGGCTCCAGAGAATGACACGCCTGACATTTCTTGAAAACCTGGCGCCCGGCGACGGCATCGCCTTGCAGACCCGCGGCATTGGCAACAGCCTTTTGCGGTTCCTTATCCGGACTTGCAGAGCCTTGAACCGGCGCAGGCGGAACCACGGCCTCAGCTTTCACCATCGCGTGGTCGTGCGCAGGCGCGGACACGGGAACGTCACCCGTCTTCGTTGCTGGCGCTGGAGAGGTTGATTGCGCGGGACTCTGGGCCTTCGCTCCGGTGCCCGCAACTGGCGATATTTGAGGCAGCGCCGGCTTTGTGGGAGATGGAGCTTCTGATGGTCCTCTGGTCGCCACTGCGGTGGTTTGCGATGCAGGCGATTCAGCCGGCCTTGAATTGGTTTGCGTCGGAAAATTGGCGGCGATGACAACCAACAGAATAGCCGCTGAGCCACCNAGAACTCCAGGTAACCAGTTTTGCAAATGCTCCCAATCGAGACGTGGACTCCACCGACGCATGCTGAATTCCCTGTCGTTTTAGAGATGTCATTTTAGAGAGACGATCGCGGCGCCGATGCCCCAATCATTGAAGGACGGAAGACCAGGCGCACCGGCCGATCCCGGAAGTTTGACCGGTGAGTGGCAAACGCATTGCTGAGGGTAACAGACAAACTCCGCGGCTGCCATTGTAGCCGATGCAAGTTTTCCGCGCGGTGGAGGCCTTAAGCTCTTGATGTTAGCCGCTATCCAAGCGCGAGTCTCGATAGAATTGACCGCTCCTGGCGTCATAGCCATTCAATTGTTGTAGAAAGTAGTCATTGTCGCACTCTNGCGGCGTTCGCTTCGGTGCAGTGATGCCAATTGTTCGATTGCCCGATCCCCAACGGGAGCGGCACCTGGTTCTCAGGGATAACCGGCGGATATTTGTCCGCCCGATCAAGCCGGATGACGATCGGCTGATTCGCGATCTTCTGGGACATGTGAGCAAAGAAGATTTGCGACTACGCTTCTTCGATTCGATCAAGCAATTCTCGCAGCCATTCATCGCTAAACTGACGAAGCTCGATGAAGCGCGTGCGATGGCCTTTGTCGCCTTTGATGAGGCCAGCAATGAGACGCTCGGCGTTGTCTGGCTCTACTGCGATTCAATGCACGAGACCGGCGAGTACGCGATCCTGCTGAGATCGGATCTCAAGGGCAGAGGTTTGGGCTGGGCCTTGATGCAACGGATCATCGAATACGCAAAATCCGAAGGTCTGAGCCGCATAGACGGTCAGATTCTCCAGGAAAATTCCGTTATGCT
>JGI24140J50213_10000989_pt1 | contig 12859 bp, 11 predicted proteins | sample BarGraIncu00222A_FD_50213 | JGI IMG/M metagenome (IMG submission 50213)
GCAATTGAACTAGCAGAGATGAATAAGACCCTCCTCGCCACGGGCGACAAGAAGGGCGGCATTGACGCGCCGTGGCAAAAGATAAAATTCGATAGGCAGATTGCAGCCATTGCAAAGGTCGTTGGAGCGAAGGTCCTCTATACCAATGACGGCCCGCTGAAGACCACGGCGGAAAGCGTTGGTCTCAAGGTTATTGGGGTTCATGAACTACCAGCCCCGGTTAATGACAAAGACGATCAGGGTGATTTTTTAGCGCTGCTGGAACGGCAAGCCGCAGCCATGAACGAGGCTGATGATGCCAAAGAAACCACACCGCCAGAAGACGAGCCCGACGCGGGATGACGAAGCCCAGTCACTGGCCTTCATCGAAAAGGCCCGCGAGATCGATGCGGACGAAAAGCGTTCGGCTGCGGACAAACTGATGGAGCGGTTAGCTAAGACGCAGCCAGCGCCAAGAACGATTGGGGGGTCAGGTGGAAAAGTCAGAAAGAAATGAGAAGAGGAAACTGAGGGCAGTCTATTGGAACAACATCGGTGTCGGCTTGATGCTGGCCGGTTCTTTCATCCCGGTGCTCTCCATTTTCTATTCGGAGTGGATGCTCTCTGATGCTCTTTGGCCGGATTGGCGCAAGGTTTTCGTCGGAGTGGTTGCGATCCTTGTGTCAATGGCTCTGTCTTTTTTCATTCACGTATTTGCTATCCATCAGTTAGATGGACTTGAGGATTAGATTTACTTTTTAAGTATATAACCCCCCTAATTTGGTTTAGTGTGGTCTCGACGATCCTGGTGCTTTTTGGGGTCGTGTACACGTCGTTGGGTCTCGCAATATTGCCCGTTGATCGCGAGACGCTGTTGCCTTGGGAAGGTGCAATCTACGGAGCCCTCATGATGGGGTGGGGCACAACGCTTTTGTGCGTTGGACGTTTGGCTTTCCGACGAAATAATGTCGGCCTCATGAAGGCTCTGCTCTATGGACTTATCGTGTGGCTTGTCGTTGAAGCCGCTGTTTCCGCATACTACAAAGTTTGGTTTAATGTCGGAGTGGATATGGCGGTTCTCGCGCTTTTCAGCATCCCCTTGCTAAAAGCCGTAAATCAAGCCGAGCGATGACGCCGACAGCGAGATGATTGCCGCGCCAAGGATGAGAGGCCTCCGGAGGGTTTGATCCCAAAGGCATCCGAGAGACAGTTCTCGATCTGGTGATTTTGCCCGACGGGCTGTTCAGTGATTTGCCTGTCCAGCCCTTCTTTCAAAAATATTTCCGTTCCCTTCTGACGCAAATCACCTGCATATCCCTCGCCATCCCGGCCCGACACAGAGGGGCGTTTCGCGATCGTCACGAACGTAGGGCAGGGGATGCGGTGGACGCGGGCTGCGCTTTTGACGAGATGCGCCTGGCTCGCGGACGGCGAAGTCGTGTGGTCCTGACGCCTCGACGCCGGCGTCAAGTTGGCGGAAGACAAATCCGCAAGCGACGGTGACAAGAAAGCCCGATCACCGGGGAGAGCGCGAAATAAGCCGTTAAAACCATTGCGTGCGGGAATGCCGGGTGATCCCGGTGCGACCGTGGTGACTAACTCGTGTGCTACCTACACTTTGCGCACGAGGCTGCGGGTGCAACGGGCACCCGGCATTCCCCACGCCCTCTTGGGCGATCGTTCATGCACAACTCGGGCGCTCGCGTCGCGAGTGCGGAGTCGTATTTGACATTGGCCGTTTGAAAGTTGAAGCGGGAATTTAGCACAGAATGGGCGATGCGTTCCCCGGATGCTGCGCAGCGCGCCGCCCTTGCGCGTGGTGCGCTGCTGATCCGGGGTCCATGCTCCGCGCAGCGCCCCTATGGGTCCCGGCTCTGCGGTGCATCGTGAAGTACGCTGCACCGCGTCCGGGACACGTCCTTCACACTCTCAGGTCGTGGGATTGGCAATGCCATGCGCGGGGACGCCGGAGAAATTGAATCCAAATCTAGATCGGCAGATGGCTTTGGATCGCCGGCATGAAGAAGATGGCAAGATTGATCGCAAAGCCGACGCTCCACAGGATCGAGCGCAGCATCGGCCGATCGCCGAGATAGGTGAGGACATAAGCGATCCGCACGATCAGGAACAGGATGGCCAGTTCATTGATGAGGCGTTGCGGGCCGGCGCGAAATTCCGCCAGCAACACCGCGACGGCGAAGAACGGAAACGCCTCGATGCCGTTCTGGTGCGCGCCCAGCGCCCGGGCCCGAAGCGGATCGTCGTAGAACGCGGGGTCGCGCGGTTTGGAATTGTCGAAGCGGCGAAACCCGATCCACTTGATCGGTGCGATCGTCAGCAGATAAAGCATCAGCGTTCCGAAAACGCACCATTCGGCGGCCGTCATGGTTGCTCCCGAGGCGCTGGTTTTTGGCTTGATGCCCTGACATCAGACAGTACCGAACCCGCCATTATCTTGACAAGGCAGTTATCTTGACAAGGCGGTTATCTTGACAAGGACAATGCAACGCGCGAAGCCACGGACCTCATGACCACGGTCGTTCCCATCCAAAGTGCCAAACCCGCGGCGGACGTCGGACCGCAGCGCGTCGGCGTGTTGCTGGTCAATCTCGGCACCCCCGACACCGCGGACGCGAAGGGTGTGCGGGTCTATCTCAAGGAGTTCCTGTCCGATCCGCGGGTGATCGAAGATCAGGGGCTGTTGTGGAAGCTGGCGCTGAACGGGGTCATCCTGCGCACCCGTCCCCGCCGCAAGGCGCGCGATTACCAGAAAATCTGGAACACCGAGAAGAACGAATCCCCGCTCAAGACCATCACCCGCGCGCAGTCCGACAAGCTCGCGGCATCGATTGCCGACCACGATCATGTCGTGGTCGATTGGGCGATGCGCTACGGCAATCCGTCGATCCGGTCGCGGATCGATGCCCTGACGGCGCAAGGCTGCGACCGGCTCCTGGTGGTGCCGCTCTATCCGCAATATTCGGCCGCGACGTCGGCCACCGTGTGCGACGAAGTGTTCCGCGTGCTCGGCGACATGCGCGCGCAACCCACCTTGCGGGTGACGCCGCCTTATTATGACGATCCGGATTATATCGAGGCGCTGGCGGTCTCGATCGACGCGCATCTGAAGACCTTGCCGTTCCAGCCCGAACTGATCGTGGCCTCGTTCCACGGCATGCCGCAGAAATACATCGACCAGGGCGATCCCTATCTGGCGCAATGCATCGCGACCACGGAAAGCTTACGAAAGCGCATGGGTCTTGAGGCCTCGAAGCTGATCCTGACATTTCAGTCGCGCTTCGGCTTCGACCAATGGCTGCAGCCCTACACCGACAAGACCGTCGCGCAGCTCGCCAAGGATGGCGTGCGCCGCATCGCGGTCGTCATGCCCGGGTTCTCCGCCGATTGCCTGGAAACGCTCGAGGAAATCGCGCAGGAGAACGCCGAGATCTTCCAGCACAATGGCGGCGAACAGTTCGCGGCGATTCCGTGCCTGAACGACAGCGACGCCGGCATGGACGTGATCCGCCAACTGGTGTTGCGCGAACTTCAGGGCTGGATCTAGAGCATGATCCGGAAAAGTGGGAACCGGTTTTCCGAAAAGATCATGCTCAAATAAGAGATCAGATCATGATCCGATTCAATCTAATCGGATTATGATCTGCTGGCGTTTCAACGCGTCGAACCTTACATCCCCTAGGGACGACCAATGGGGATTGCCTGCACTGCAAAGCTTGACACATGGTTGCGATAGGGTGGGCTGGCGTAGCAAGTGTTTTTCGCTTTCAGGAGATTTTTCATGGACGGTTTCAGTATTTTCGCCATCGTGCTGGTGCTGCTGGTTGTGTTCACGCTGTTTGCCGGCATCAAGACGGTGCCGCAGGGATACGACTGGACCATCGAGCGCTTCGGAAAATACACCCGCACGCTGGCGCCGGGGTTGAACATCATCATTCCGTATTTCGATCGTGTCGGCCGCAAGATGAACATGATGGAGCAGGTGATCAGCATTCCCGAGCAGGAAGTGATCACCAAGGACAACGCCACCGTGACGGTGGACGGCGTCGCGTTCTACCAGGTGTTCGACGCCGCCAAGGCGAGCTATGAAGTGTCCAATCTCAATCAGGCGATCATCGTGCTGACCATGACCAACATCCGCTCGGTGATGGGTGCGATGGATCTCGATCAGGTGCTGTCCCATCGCGACGAGATCAACGAGCGGTTGCTGCGCGTGGTCGATGCCGCGGTGTCGCCGTGGGGGCTCAAGGTCAACCGCATTGAAATCAAGGACATCGTGCCGCCTGCCGATCTGGTCGAAGCGATGGGACGTCAGATGAAGGCCGAGCGGGTCAAGCGCGCCGATATTCTGCAGGCCGAAGGCCAGCGGCAATCGGAAATCCTGCGAGCGGAAGGTGCCAAACAAGGCCAGATCCTGCAGGCCGAAGGCCGCCGCGAAGCCGCCTTCCGCGACGCCGAAGCGCGCGAACGCTCCGCCGAGGCGGAGGCCAAGGCGACGCAGATGGTCTCCGAAGCCATCGCCAAGGGCGACGTCGCAGCGCTGAATTACTTTATCGCGGACAAATACATCAAGGCATTCGGGCAACTGGCTGACTCGCCGAACCAGAAGATCATCATGCTGCCGATCGAGGCGATGAGCATTCTGGGATCGCTGGCCGGCATCGGCGAGATCGCCAAGGCGACCTTCGGCGAAAGCGCGGCATCGGCGCAGGCGGCCGCGCGCCGCCCGTCCGGCGCCGTGCCGCCGGTCCCGCCGCCCGGTTAGAGATGGATCGATGGGCGAGATGTTCTCCACGCTTGGCACCTGGAACTGGCTGATCTTCGGCGTCGTCCTGATGGCGCTGGAGTTGCTCGCGCCGGGGGTCTTCCTGTTCTGGCTCGGGCTTGCGGCACTACTGGTCGGGCTGTTGTCGTTTGCGTTCCATCCGTCCTGGCAGCTGCAGATCCTGATGTTCGCGGTTTTTGCTGCCGCCGCGGTGCCGGTGTGGCGGCGCATCGCGCGCAACAGCAGCGCCGTCAGCAAGAGCAACCCGTTTCTCAACAAGCGCGCCGATGCGCTGGTCGGCCGGGTATTTACGCTGGAGAAGCCGATCATCGACGGCGCCGGCACCGTGCGGATCGACGATACGATCTGGCGCGTCGCCGGTCCCGATGCGCCGGCCGGCAGCCGTGTCAGGATCGTGCAGGCCGATGGCGCGAGCCTGACGGTGGCTGTAGCCTAGCGTTTTCGAGCGAAGTGGATACCGGTTCGCGTGAAGAAAACGCGTCAAAATAAAAACTCCAGGTTACGCCCGCTGCTTGCTCCAGCGCTCTGCAAAACGGTGCAGCGGCAGGAAGTGTTCGTGAAGCTCCCGGCCCAGCGTCGTGAGCTGGTATCCGCTGGCGGGCACCAGTTCGACCAGGTTCGCCTCGCGCAGGTCCGAGAGCCGGGCCTGCAACACGGTAGGCGAGGCTTCGTCACAGGCGGTGCGCAGGGCGCGCGACGTCAGCGGCTGATCGCGCAGTTCCCACAGGATGCGCAAGCTCCAGCGCCGTCCCAAGAGGTCGAGCAGCGCCATGATCGGCCGGCCCGATGTCGAGCCGCGGACGTTGCGTTTTTTCATGGCTGAGGTCTGTTTTGGCACCGGCAGGTTTCCTTGCCCTTTGCTACAGATAATGTAGCGTATCGCTACGTTTATTGTAGCACAGGAGCAAGTCATGTCACGATTGGCAGCGCTGCAGCCGCCCTATGCGTCGGACATTCAGCAGCAGTTTGACCGGATCATGCGCGGCGCCCCGCCGCTGATGCTGTTCCGCGTCATCGCCGGCAACGCCCGCGCCTGGGAGAAATTCCGGGCCGGCAGCCTGCTCGACCGCGGGCCGCTATCGTTGCGGGACCGCGAAATCGTCATCGACCGGACCTGTGCGCTGACCGGATGCGAGTACGAATGGGGCGTGCATGTCGCAGCCTTTGCGGACGCCGCCCACCTCACCGAGGAGCAGGTCCGCGCCACGGTAGAGGGCGGAGCCGACGCGCCATGCTGGTCGGCTGCCGAGCAGGCCCTGGTCGCAGCGGTCGATGCGCTGCATCACCGCGCCACGCTGGCGGAAGCGGAGTTCAACGCGCTTGCGGCGCATTACGACGATGCGCAGATCTTCGAGATCATCCAGCTCTGCGGCTTCTATCGCACCGTGTCATACATTGCGAACGGGCTCGATCTGCCGCTGGAGGCAAAGGCGGCGCGGTTTCCGGCGGCCGTCAACTGACGAAGCCGCCGCTAGGCCACCCCGGCACGCAGGATGTCGTGCAGATGCACAATGCCGACCGGCTTGCCCGCCTCGGTCACGATCAATGCGGTGATCTTCGAGGAGTTGAGAATTTCCAGCGCTTCGCTGGCCAGCAGGTCGCCGCGAATCGTCTTCGGATTTTTCGTCATCACGTCATCGACCAGCGCGGTCATCAGGTCGGGCCGCATATGGCGGCGCAGGTCGCCGTCGGTGACGATGCCAACGATCTGTCCGTGCCGATCGACGATGCCGACGCAGCCAAATCCCTTCGAGGACATTTCGACCAGCGCGTCGGACATTCGGGTGCCGAGCGGCTTGAGCGGCACCGCGTCGCCGGCATGCATCAGGTCGCGGGTATATTTCAGCATCGCACCGAGCTTGCCGCCCGGATGCAGCACGCTGAAATCGACCGACGTAAAGCCGCGGCCCTCCAGCAGCGCGATCGCCAGCGCATCGCCCAGCGCCAGCAGCATCAGCGAGGAGGTGCTGGGGGCAAGGTTATGCGGGCATGCCTCGCGGGCCTTCGGCAGCGTCAGCGCGACATCGGCGGCCTGGCTCAGGGTGGAGTCGCGTTCCGCCGTCATGGCGATCAAGGCGATGCGGAAGCGCTTGGCGTAGGTGATGAGCGTCTTCATTTCCGGCTGCTCGCCGGACCACGACAGCGCCATGATGACGTCGTCGGCGGTGATCATGCCGAGGTCGCCATGGCCGGCCTCGGCGGCGTGGACAAAGAAGGCGGGCGTGCCGGTGGAGGCGAGCGTGGCGGCGATCTTGCGCGCCACATGGCCGGACTTGCCAAGTCCGGTCACGATCAATCGACCCTTGGCGTTGCGAATGACATCGGCGGCGGCCGCAAACGCCGAGCCGAGATCGGATTGCAGGGCAGCGGCGAGCGCGGCAATGCCGCTGCCATCGGCCTCAAGCGTGCGCAGCGCCGAAGCAACGGCGGCGTTCGCAGGTTCGGTGCCGGATGAATTTGTCATCAGCGGTTTCGGCTTGGCCATGTCGGGTTCCAGGCAAATCGGCGGCATCGGCTTTCGCCCCAAACCTCTCTTAGCACGGCCAAATCCGCGATGCGACGCGGGCCGCCGTTCTCAACGGGTCATTAACCATAATTGTTTTAACTCCGTTAACGACGTTTTCCGCGCGTGGCTTCGCGCAGGCACGGAACCCGGTCGGCAAGCGTATGAATTTGTTGGAGTATTTTGATCGTGATGACGGGTCCAGCCAAGGGCCGCCGCAAGCGCGCAACGACCTTACGCGCGCTATTGGCATGCCTTGCGCTGATCGCGTTCGAAGATGGTCGGGCGCAAGCCCAAACGCTGACCCCCGATCTGTTTCGCCCGGTGCCCGGCGGCTTCGTCTCGCCGCAGGATATGCCACTGCGCAAGATCAGGGACAACACCAGCGTCGACCCCACCGACAGCGCCATTGATCCAGCCTATGACGACAGCCTTCGCCGCAAGGACACCCGCGCGCCGTCGCGGATCGGTCAAATTCCGTCCTATGGCCTTGCCGCCGCCAGCGGCGCATCGGACTCCGGCTTCGACTCGCTCAACCGCAAGCGCAAGAAGCCGAAATTCTATCCGGGCCAGGCCAAACCGAAGCCGCCGCCGGGCCCCGGCAGCCCGCCGCGGGTCGAATCCAAATTGCCGCTGCGGTTGTCGATCCCGCCGTCCGAATCCGCCAACAAGACGCCGCTGCCGCCGGCGATGGCGGGCACGGTAGTCGGCCAGCCGCAACGCAAGCGCCTCAAGGTCGATGACGATCCGTTCGGCGCGGTCGGCGATTACGCCGGCAGCTTTCTGATCAAGTCCGCGGTTGAACTCAGCGGCGGATACGACACCAATCCCGGCCGCCTCCCCACCGAATCCAACGGATTGCCGTTCTGGGTGGTCGCGCCGGAATTTCTCGCCGTCTCCAATTGGGAGCGCCACGCGCTGGTCGCCGATCTCCGGGGATCGTTCACCGGCTATGGCGGCAACCTTCCAGCCATCGTCGATGGCGCGGTCTCGCCGGCGCCGACCAATATCGACCGGCCCAATTTCAACGGTCACGTCGACGGCCGTCTCGATGTCACCGAAAACACCCATCTGACCGCACAGGCGCGGCTGCTGGTGTCGACCGACAATCCCGGCAGCCCGAACATCCAGGCCGGCCTCGCCAGATATCCGGTCTATGCGTCATTCGGCGGCACTTTCGGCTTCGACCAGAAATTCAATCGCCTGGAGATTTCGGCCGGCGCCACCGTCGATCGCACCGTCTATCAGGAATCCACTTTCACCGACGGCACCACCTTCTCCAATGACGACCGCAATTTCAATCAGTACGGCGGCGTCGGCCGCGCCAGTTACGAACTGACGCCGGGGGTGAAACCGTTCATCGAGGTCGAGGGCGACAGCCGCGTGCACGACCTGCCGCTTGACTTCAACGGCTTTGCGCGCGATTCCACCGGCGGCTATGCCAAGGGCGGCACCTCCTTCGAATTCTCGCGGCTGTTGATCGGCGAAATCTCGGTCGGCTGGGCCGCGCGCGATTATGTCGATCCCGGCCTCGGCCGGCTGGATGGCCTGCTCACCGCGGGCTCGCTGGTGTGGACGGCGACGCCGCTGACGACCGCAAGATTCGTAACCTCCACCTCGATCGACGAGACCATCGTGCCCGGCGTCTCCGGCGTGCTGACGCATCTCTACACCGTCGAAGTCGATCACGATTTCCGCCGCTGGCTCACGGCAATCGGGAAATTCACCTATGGGACGCTCGACTACCAGGGCGACGGACGGTTCGACAAGATTTACTCGATCGAGGGCGACCTGATTTACAAGCTGAGCCGCAGCCTGTGGATCAAGGGCACGCTGCGCCGCGACATTCTCAATTCCAATTTCATAGGCTCGAGTTCGGCCTCGACCGTGGTGATGCTCGGGGTCAGGGTGCAGAACTGAGGCGGGGCTTTACCGCGGCAAGCTCGTCGACCCCATCAGGAACGCATCGATCGCCCGGGCGCAGAGCCGTCCCTCGCGGATCGCCCACACCACGAGCGACTGTCCACGGCGCATGTCGCCGGCCGAGAACACCTTTGGCAGCGAGGTCTGATAGTCTGACGTATTGGCGCGCACATTGCCGCGCGGGTCGAGGTCGACGCCGAGGGTCTTCAAGAGGCCCTCATGCACTGGATGCACGAAGCCCATCGCCAGCAGCACCAGTTGCGCGTCGAGATCGAATTCGCTGCCCGCGATCGGCTTGAACTTGTCGTCGACCTGCACGCAATGCAGTTTTGCCACCTTGCCGTCGGCGCCTGAGAATTTCTGCGTCAGTACCGCGAATTCGCGCCGCGCGCCTTCGGCCTGGCTGGATGAAGTGCGCATCTTCAGCGGCCAGTTCGGCCAGGTCAGGCCCTTGTTCTCATGCTCGGGTGGCGCCGGCATGATCTCAAGTTGCGTCACCGAAAGCGCGCCCTGCCGGAACGAAGTGCCGATGCAGTCCGATCCGGTGTCGCCGCCGCCGATCACAACCACATGCTTGCCGCCGGCGAGAATGTCGGCCGCGTTGCCGAGCGGCTCCTCGGAGACGCGGCGGTTCTGCTGCGGCAGGAAATCCATCGCAAAGTGAATGCCCGACAATTCGCGGCCGGGGATCGGCAGATCGCGTGCAGCTTCGGCGCCGCCGGTCAGCGCCAGCGCATCATAGGTATTGAGCATTTCGCGCGGATCGAGCGCGGCTCCGCCGTTCTCGGTGCCGCCGACATGGACGCCGTAATGGAAGGTGACGCCCTCGGCCTCCATCTGGACCACCCGGCGGTCGATGATATGTTTCTCCATCTTGAAATCGGGGATGCCGTAACGGAGCAGGCCGCCGGCCTTGGCGAATTTCTCGAACAGATGCACGTCGTGGCCGGCGCGCGCGAGCTGCTGCGCGCAGGCCAGACCGGCCGGGCCGGAGCCGATCACGGCGATCTTCTTGCCGGTCTTGTGGGCGGCGATCTCAGGCTTGAGCCAGCCATTGTCCCAGGCGCGGTCGACGATCGCGCATTCGATGGTCTTGATGGTGACGGGATTGTCGTCGATGTTGAGCGTGCAGGAAGCTTCGCACGGCGCCGGACAAATCCGCCCGGTGAATTCCGGGAAATTGTTGGTCGAGTGCAGATTGCGCGAGGCTTCTTCCCAGTCGCCGGCATAGACCAGATCGTTGAAATCCGGAATCTGGTTGTTGACCGGGCAGCCCGGCGTGCCCGGCGCCACCGAGCCGGTGCCGTGGCAATAGGGAATGCCGCAATTCATGCAGCGCGCGGCCTGGTCGCGGGTGTCCTTCTCGCTCAGGGGAACGACGAATTCGCGATAGCTCTTGATGCGCTCGGCGACCGGCTCATATTTGCGGTCGTGCCGGTCGATCTCCAGAAAACCCGTAATCTTGCCCATTAAACCTGACGCCCCTGCATCTCTACATCACCGTCATCCTGAGGAGCACGCTCTTGCGCGCCTCGAAGGATGAGCAACAACCACCTTCGCCTGCCATCCTTCGAGGCTCGCCGAAAACGGCTCGCACCTCAGGATGACGTATGCCCTATTTTCCTCATCCTGAGGAGCGGCGGCTTCGCCGCGTCTCGAAGGATGAAGCCACATCGTGCCCTCATGGTTCGAGACGGCGCAAGCGCGCCTCCTCACCATGAGGATAAAAATTACGCCCCGATCGCGATCTTCGGCTCGGCGTCGGCATTGGCCTTCAATTCCTTTAGCGCGCGGCGGTACTCCACCGGCATCACCTTGCGGAATTTCGGCAAGTAATTTTTCCAGTTCGCGAGAATCTCGGCCGCCCGCCTCGAGCCGGTCAGCTTGGCCTGGCGCGTGATCAGGATGTGCAGCCGCTCGATATCGGACTCAAGCAGATTCTCGAACACGTCGACCCGGCCATGGGCCTCGAGATCGCCGATGTGATGATAGGCGTTCTCGTTGATCATCTCTTCCGACAAAACCGGCTCGAGCTCGACCATCGCCATGTTGCAGAGCTTGCTGAAGTCGCCGACCTCGTCCAGCACATAGGCGACGCCGCCCGACATGCCGGCCGCGAAGTTGCGCCCGGTCTTGCCGAGCACCACGACGATGCCGCCGGTCATGTATTCGCAGCAATGATCGCCGGCGCCCTCGACAACCGCGACCGCGCCGGAGTTACGCACCGCGAAACGCTCGCCGGCGATGCCGCGGAAATAGCATTCGCCCTCGATCGCGCCGTACATCACGGTATTGCCGACGATGATGGATTCCTCCGGCACGATGCCGGAATTGCGCGGCGGCTTGACGATGATGCGGCCGCCGGAAAGGCCCTTGCCGACATAGTCGTTGCCTTCGCCTTCGAGATCGAAGGTGACGCCGCGCGCCAGCCAGGCGCCGAAAGCCTGGCCCGCGGTGCCCTTGAAGCTGACCTGGATGGTGTCGTGCGGCAGGCCGGCATGGCCGTAGATCTTCGCCACCGTGCCGGACAGCATCGCGCCGGCGCTGCGGTCGGTGTTGTTGATCTCCATCTCGATCTTGACCGGAGCGCCGCGGTCGAGCGCCGGCCGCGCCCTGTCGATCAGGGTGCGGTCGAGCACCGCCTCCAGATGATGGTTCTGGGCCTGGGCGTGATAAATCTTCTGCCCGGGCAGTTCCTTCTGGCGGACGAACAGCTTGGAGAAATCGAGGCCCTTGGCCTTCCAGTGCGCCACCAGCGTCGACTGGTCGAGCATCTGGGTCTGGCCCACCATCTCGTTGAAGGTGCGATAGCCGAGTGCGGCCATGATCTCGCGGACTTCCTCGGCGACGAAGAAGAAATAATTGATGACGTGTTCGGGCTGGCCGGTGAAGCGCTTGCGCAGCACCGGATCCTGGGTCGCAACCCCGACCGGGCAGGTGTTGAGGTGACACTTGCGCATCATGATGCAGCCGGCCGCGATCAAGGGGGCGGTGGCGAAGCCGAACTCGTCGGCCCCAAGCAACGCCCCGATCACCACGTCGCGTCCGGTGCGGAAGCCGCCGTCGACCTGCACCACGATGCGGCTGCGCAGCCGCTCGCGCACCAGGGTCTGGTGGGTTTCGGCGAGGCCGATTTCCCACGGGCTGCCGGCGTGCTTGATCGAGGTGAGGGGCGACGCGCCGGTGCCGCCTTCGAAGCCGGCGATGGTGACGTGGTCGGCGCGCGCTTTGGCAACGCCCGCCGCGACCGTGCCGACGCCGATTTCGGAGACCAGCTTGACCGACACCAGGCCGTCCGGATTGACGTTCTTGAGATCGTAGATCAGCTGCGCCAGATCCTCGATCGAATAGATGTCGTGATGCGGCGGCGGCGAGATCAGGCCGACGCCGGGCGTCGAATGCCGCACCCGCGCGATGGTCGCGTCGACCTTGTGGCCGGGCAGTTGTCCGCCTTCGCCGGGCTTGGCGCCCTGCGCCATCTTGATCTGCATCATGTCGGCGTTGACGAGATATTCGGTGGTCACGCCGAAACGCCCCGAGGCGACCTGCTTGATCGCCGAGCGCATCGAATCGCCGTTCGGCATCGGCTTGAAGCGATCGCTCTCCTCGCCGCCTTCGCCGGTATTGGACTTGCCGCCGATCCGGTTCAT
>JGI24140J50213_10000991_pt1 | contig 12836 bp, 13 predicted proteins | sample BarGraIncu00222A_FD_50213 | JGI IMG/M metagenome (IMG submission 50213)
TCGCCGCTCCGGGCGTCAGGTCGGCCGCACTTGCGGCACTCAAAACGCCTTTGAACAACTGATTCGGATCCTGACGACATATGGTTAACAAAATCTGATTCACGTTCGCAAGCTCTATCCGTGCAATTTTTGTCGAATCGCCCTAAGATATTGCGTCGAAGCAGTTTTTTGTATCCGTTCTGGTTCAAGTTCCACATTAAGAGGCGGGCCTAACCGACTCCCGCGACTCGCCCTTCGTTCTGACGGACGAGCGCTCTCAGTCACCAAAGACAGTGACGTAATGATTAACGATGCGGGTAAACACGAGGTTAAGGGCACGGCCACAAAGCGTGGAAACTTAAGGTTTTCGCAATGAAGGCGCTTGCCGAGCAGATCACCGACATCGATGGCGTAAACATTTATGGCCGCGTGGTCGGCGTGCGCGGCTTGATGGTGGAGATCGCCGGCCCGATTCATGCGATGTCGGTCGGCGCCCGTATCGTGATCGAGACCGGCGGCAATCGTTTCATCCCCTCCGAGGTCATCGGCTTTTCCGGCAACAACGCCGTGGTGATGCCGTTCGCTGGACTCGAAGGTGTGCGGCGCGGCTGCCGCGCGGTGATCGCCAATGCCGCGAGCCAGGTGCGGCCTTCGCCATTGTGGCTCGGTCGCGTCCTCAACGCGATGGGCGAGCCGATCGACGGCAAGGGCGCCCTGCCCAGCGGTCCGTCGCCGATGCCGTTTCGCAACTCGCCGCCACCGGCGCATTCGCGCAAACGCGTCGGCGCGCCGCTCGATCTCGGCGTGCGGGCGCTTAATACATTCCTGACCTGTTGCCGCGGCCAGCGGCTCGGCATCTTCGCCGGCTCCGGCGTCGGCAAGTCGGTATTGCTGTCGATGCTGGCGCGCAATGTTGATGCGGATATCACGGTGATCGGTCTTGTCGGCGAACGCGGGCGCGAGGTGCAGGAATTCCTGCAGGACGACCTCGGGGAGGCCGGGCTGGCGCGCTCGGTGGTGGTGGTAGCGACGTCGGACGAGCCTGCCCTGATGCGCCGTCAGGCGGCTTATTTGACGTTGGCGATCGCCGAATACTTCCGCGATGAGGACGAGGACGTGCTGTGTCTGATGGATTCGGTCACTCGTTTTGCGATGGCGCAGCGCGAGATCGGCCTGTCGGCGGGCGAGCCGCCCACCGCCAAGGGCTATACGCCGACCGTGTTCACCGAATTGCCGAAACTGCTGGAGCGTGCCGGCCCCGGGGTCGGCGCCGGCTCCATCACCGGCATCTTCACGGTGCTGGTGGACGGCGACGACCACAATGAACCGATCGCGGATGCGGTCCGCGGCATCCTCGACGGCCATGTGGTGATGGAGCGCGCGATTGCCGAGCGCGGACGTTTTCCCGCGATCAATATTCTCAAGTCGGTGTCTCGCACCATGCCGAAATCAGCCGATCCGGCCTATCTGCCGACCATCACGCGGGGGCGGCAGGTGATGGCAACCTATGCCGATATGGAGGAACTGATCCGGCTTGGGGCCTATCGGGCGGGCTCGAGCGCCGAGGTCGACCAGGCGATCCGGTTGCATGAGCCGCTGGAGGGATTTCTGCGCCAGGCCAAGGACGAGGTGAGTTCTCTGGGCGACGGTTATCGGCAACTTGAGCAAATCCTGGGGAGTTTGGAAACGGAACGCTAACTTTGTCAGGCCATCATCCGGTCACACAAGTAGAGTTGCCGGTGGGGCCCCCTGAGGGATACCGGTTCCGTCCCGCGTTCAGATTGGGACTTCTGGGGAGTATGAGTCGATGAAGTCACGTGAAACGCTAATCCGCCTGAAGAAGTTTCAGGTCGACGAGAAGCGCCGAAGGGTCGCCCAGATTGAAGGTATGATCGCCGACTTCCTGCGGATGTCGGTCGATCTGGAGCGCGAAATTCACACCGAGCAGGAGCGCGCCGGGATCAACGATCCCACGCATTTCGCCTATCCGACCTATGCCAAGGCCGCGATCCAGCGTCGGGAAAACCTGACCCGGTCCGCCGACGAACTGCGCATTCAGCTTGAAGACGCCAAGAGCATGCTGACCGAGGCTTTCGAGGAACTCAAGAAAGTCGAGCTCCTGGACGAGCGCGATCAGGCGCGCGGACGCGCAGAGGAGAGCGCCCGCGAGCAAGCCGATCTCGACAGTATCGGCCTGATGCGCGCCCGCATCGGGGCGGTTGCCTAGATACGTTTTCTTGCCGAACCACCAAACCCGGGCCGCGAGGTCCGGGTTTTTTTCTGATGTCCACAGGCTGGCCACCTGCGACTTGGTGGACTGGTTCGGCGCAAGATATGATACGACAAGCTTGGACGACCGCTCCCGCAGCACGGAAAGCGGGCGGGCACGATTTTGGGGACACTGAATGCTGACGCCAGCTGAGCTGGTCTGGCTGATTGCCGCCGTAGCGAAGGGGGATGAGGCCGCGTTTGAGCGGCTTTATGCCGCCACGCGGGCGAAACTCTTCGGTGTGGTGGTGCGTATCTTGCGGCGACAGGATCTCGCGGAGGAGGTCATTCAGGAAGCCTACGTCAAGATCTGGAACAGCGCCGGACAGTTCAATCCCGGCCTGTCGTCGCCGATCACGTGGATGGTTTCGATTGCCCGCAATCGTGCCATCGACGTCGTGCGCAAACGGACCGAGGCCTCGATCGAAGAGGAGCCGGCGGCCATGGAAGTGGCTGCCGACACGCCGGATCCGCTGGCACGCCGGGAGATGACGGAAGAGTTGAAGCGTTTGCTGGAGTGCGTTGGGCGTCTGGAGCCGGATCGGCAAAAGCTCGTATTGCTGGCCTACTACAATGGCTGGAGCCGCGAGCAGTTGGCGGCCAAGTTCGAGACGCCGGTGAACACCGTAAAGACATGGCTGCGTCGCAGCATGATGGACATCCGGGAGTGCCTTGGACTGGAATGATGGCCTACAGCGAAGACCATATCGCGCTCGCCGCGGAATATGCCCTCGGCACACTCGATGCCGACGAGCGCGCGCAGGTCGAGACCATGATGTCCGTCGACAAGGGCTTCACGGCGATGGTCCAGGCATGGGAGCAAAAGCTCGGCGTGCTGAACCAGATGGTCGGATCGATCGAGCCGCGGCCTGAGGTCTGGGACAAGATCCGGACCGCGGCGGGACTTTCCGCGCCACAAGAGCCGCTGGTGCTTCCGCAGGCGCCGCCGCCGCCGGTCGCTCCGGAAATCAGCCAGCCTGCCGTGGCGGTGGATGATTCCAACGTCATCCAGTTGTCCGCGAAGGTGCGGCGCTGGCGCAACATCGCCACATTGTCGACGGCGATTGCTGCCGCACTGGTCGCGATGATCGCCGTTCAGGCCTATCGGCCGGAGTTGTTGCCCGAGGGCATTCGTCCGAAGCCGCGGACGCAGGTGGTTGAGGTCAAGAGTCCGGTGGCTCCCGCTCCGGCGCCGTCAGCCCAGTATGTCGCCGTCTTGCAGAAGGAGGGTGGCTCGCCGGCCTTCATCCTCACGGTTGACGGCGCGACCAAGAACTTCACGGTTCGCAAGGTCGGCGCCGCTGCCGAAGCCGGCAAGAGCTTCGAGCTTTGGCTGATCTCGGACAAGCTGCAGCGGCCGCGCTCGCTGGGCGTGATCGGCGGCAGCGACTTCACCGCGCGTCCGGTGCTGTCTTCGTACGACGCCGACACGATCAACGCGGCGACCTATGCGGTGACGGTCGAGCAGGCAGGCGGCTCGCCAGACGGCAAGCCGACGTCAGCACCGATTTATGCCGGCAAGCTGATCGAGACCGTTCCACCACCCGTTGCTGCGCCGTCGCCCGCCCGCTGAATTTGGCAAGCGCGGATTTCCGCATCAGCGTTCCTGACCGAAAATCCAACCGGCTTGAGTGTCTCTTGCGACCATCCGGCTTTCCTGTTGCCGAGAATGCCTTGTACCAAAAATGTCTTGTACAACACGCCCTGCACAAAAAGAAAACGCCCGTGGGGAGCGGGCGTTTTCCGAAGAGCCAACTTGGGGGTAGTTGGGGCCTTCACATACTCACGTGGCAACCTTGGGGGGCTGGTAAAGAGCCGCGTGAATTCACAAAATCATTAGCGCACCATCGAGGTGTTTGAACTCGTGATTGTCACCGCCTTGCCGGCCTTGATGACCTTCGCGGTCTGGTAGCTGTCGCCTGAATTGGTATGAGCCGAGATGCTGAAGGCCGCCACCGCAATAGCCGCAACGAGCGCAACGACCACAATCTTGAGGTGCGTCGTGCGATCGGCGCTATAGATCGAATGGTTCATGGGTAGCCTCCTGCCGCGCTGCTCCTGCCTTTTGCGATTTGTCTCGTCCGTCCGCAGGCAGGTTCAACATCACATGTCAAGAAACGTGGGGATTCGGCGTTTCGTTCCTAAGGGGCGATCACAAGGCAGTGAAAAGACTTGATCGGCCGCGAGCGCAGCCGGCACTTAATCGTCGATTTGGGCTATAGCTTAGTAATTACAGCAGGTTATTGGAATCAAGAATTTTGCAGCGCAATATCCCGCAAAACACCCCGATCGGATAAAACCATTTGCCTGTGGCGGAAAAGCCCTGCTTCGCCAGTCCATTGACGGGAGTGATTTGCGGTAAGAGGCCGCCCTTGGCCGCGAGCTCTAGACGCTTCCGACGGTCTTCAGCCGCGCCCGTGGATGGATCTCCGCCTGCGACAGAACGGTCGTTTGCGACCTGAAGCGTTCCACAAGTGAACGCACGAACGGCCGGATCGCCGCCGAAGTGACCAGCACCGGCGCCTCGCCCTCGCGCGCGGCCTGCTCGAACCGTTCCCGCACCACGGTCATGAACTCGGACAGTTTGGAAGGCTGCATCGCAAGGTTGCGCTCCTCGCCCTGGCCGACCAGCGATTCGGCGAACGCCTGCTCCCACTTCGCCGACAAGGCGATCAGCGGCAGATAGCCGTTGCCGGTGGTGTTCTGCGCGCAGATCTGCCGGGCCAGCCGGGCACGAACATGTTCGACCATCGCAGCCGGGTTGCGCGAAAACGCCAGCGCGTCGGCGATGCCTTCGAGAATGGTCGACAGGTCGCGGATCGAGATCCGCTCGGCGAGCAGAAGCTGCAGCACGCGCTGAATGCCCGACATGGTGACCAGGCTCGGCACGATATCCTTGAGCAGTTCGCCTTGCTCCTTCGGCAGGTCCTTCAGCAGTTTCTGCACCTCGCCATAGGACAACAGGTCCGACATGTTGTTCTTGAGCAGCTCGGTGAGATGGGTCGACAGCACGGTCGCCGCATCGACCACCGTATAGCCCTTCAGCGACGCTTCCTCCTTCAGGCTGGCGTCGACCCAGGTCGCCGGCAGCCCGAATGTCGGCTCGATGGTATGAATGCCGGGCACGCCGACCTGATTTCCGGCGGGGTCCATCACCATGAACTGGTTCGGCCAGATCCGACCGGTGCCGGCATCGACTTCCTTGATCTTGATGATGTAGGTGTTGGCTTCCAGCTGCACATTGTCGAGAATGCGCACCGACGGCATCACAAAGCCCATCTCGACCGCGAGCGAACGGCGCAGCGCCTTGATCTGCTCGGTGAGGCGGTCGGTGCCGTCGGGGCCGTTCACCAGCGGCAGCAGCGCATAGCCGAGCTCGATCTTGAGATCGTCGATCTTCAGCGCCGTTGCGATCGGTTCTTCGGCCGCCGCACTTGCCGCGGCGGCCGCCGCCGGTGCCGCGGCCGCGGCGGCTTCGGCTGCCTTGGTGACGCGATTGCGTCTGTGGGCTGAAACCGCCAGCGCCGCCGCGCCGCCGCCCAGCAGCAGGAACGGGATCATCGGAATGCCCGGCAGCAGCGCCAGCACCAGCATCACGCCGGCCGACATGCCTGCCGCTTGCGGATAGCCGGAGAGCTGTTTCATCAGCGCCTTGTCGGCCGCACCGCTGACACCCGCTTTCGAGACCAGCAGGCCCGCCGCGGTGGAGACGATCAGCGCGGGCACCTGAGTGACCAGACCGTCGCCGACGGTCAATAGCGTATAGGTGCGCGCGGCCTCGCCGAAGCCGAGGCCCTGCTGGGCCACGCCGATAATGATTCCGCCGATGACGTTGATGAAGACGACGAGCAGGCCGGCGACCGCGTCGCCGCGCACGAATTTCGAGGCACCGTCCATCGCGCCGAAGAAGCCGCTTTCGTCCTCCAGCGCCTTGCGGCGTTCTTTGGCGACTTTCTCGTCGATCAGCCCGGCGGAGAGATCGGCGTCGATCGCCATCTGCTTGCCCGGCATGGCGTCGAGGTGGAAGCGCGCCGCGACTTCGGCGATGCGGCCGGAGCCCTTGGTGATGACGACGAAATTCACGATCACGAGAATCGCGAAAACGATAATTCCGATCACGAAATTGCCGCCCATCACGAAATTGCCGAACGCCTGGATGACGTGGCCGGCAGCATCGGGGCCTTCATGGCCGCGCGACAGGATCAGCCGCGTGGAGGCGAGGTTGAGCGAAAGCCGCAGCATGGTCGAAATCAGCAGGATGGTCGGGAACGACGAGAATTCCAGCGGCGCCTGGATGAACAGCGACGTCATCAGGATCAGGATCGACAGCGTGATCGAGATCGCCAGAAAGAGATCGAGAACGATCGAGGGCAGCGGCAGGATCAGCACCACCAGAATNGTGAGGATGCCGAACGCCAGCGCGAGATCGCCGCGCCTCAGGATTCTGCCGATGTCGCTGAAACTTGGAAGTCCGGTCCCCGGTGCTGCGCCCAGACCTGCCGTGACATCGACCATGGTAGCTGCTTCCCCCCGCGCATGCCGGCCGCGGGCGCCAAACGTCTGCGCGGCGGCCGAAGGGCCACCGTTTCGAAAGTGAGGCACCGCATTGGCGTCCACGGGTACTCCCCCGTTCTACGCGACCGACGACACTCGACTTCACTGGGCAATTTTTGCCCGGTTTATGGTTAGGAAAGGGTTAACGAGGGTCACCTCTATGGTTCCGCGGCACTAACCCATTGGCGTCGCCCCGGAATCACGAAAAAACGCAGTGCGATCGTTCTGTTGCACTGCATCTGCATGCCCATTATCGCGCCATGTTGCTTGACCCGGGAGCCGCCGGCGACGAAGTTGCGGCCGTGCTGGCTCCCTCCGATTCATCGACAGCTTCGCCATTTTTCACCCCAGACTCCGGTCAGGCATGGGTCAGGCTCGCGCTCGCGCTGGTGATGGGCTCGATCGGCAGCGTCGGCATGTGGTCGGTGGTGGTTGTGCTTCCGGTGGTCCAGGCCGAATTCGGCGCGAGCCGCGGCGATGTATCGCTGGCCTTTACGCTGCTCATGCTCGGCTTTGGTCTCGGCAGCGTCGCGGCCGGCAAGATCGCCGATCGCTTCGGGATCATCATGGCGATCGGGCTCAGCACCGCGATCCTCGCGTTGGCTTATATCGGCGCCGGGCTCTCAACCACTCTTTGGCAATTCATTCTGGTTCATTTTCTGATCGGCCTCGGGACCTCGGCGACGTTCGCGCCGCTGATGGCGGAGGCCTCGCACTGGTTCGACCGTTATCGCGGCCTCGCGGTGACCATCGCGGCCAGCGGCAACTACGTCGGCGGCGCGATCTGGCCGCCGGTGCTTAATTGGGGGATTCAGAGCTCCGGCTGGCGCTGGAGCTATGTCGCCGTGGGTATCTTCTGCGGCGTGACGATGACGGCGATGTTGCTGCTGCTTCGGATGCGGATCGGCGTGGCGACACGGCGTAGCCATGTCGATGCACCGCCGCCACGGATCGATCTGCGGCTGCCGATCAATACGCTGACGGCGATGCTGTGCGTCGCCAGTATTTGCTGCTGCGTGGCGATGGCGATGCCGCAGGTCCATATCGTCGCCTATTGCGGCGATCTCGGCTACGGGGTGGCGCGCGGCTCCGAAATGCTGTCGCTGATGCTGGCGTTCGGCATCATCAGCCGGATCGGTTCGGGATTTCTCGCCGACAGGATCGGCGGTATCCGCACGCTGCTGATCGGATCGGTGGCGCAGGGTTCTGCGCTGGTGTTCTATTTGTTTTTCGACAGCCTCTCCTCGCTCTACATCATCTCCGCGATGTTTGGGCTGTTTCAGGGCGGCATCGTGCCGAGCTACGCCATCATCGTCCGCGAATCGATGCCGGCGAGCGAAGCGGCGACCCGCGTCGGCATCGTGATTCTGGCCTCCGTCTTCGGCATGTCGTTCGGTGGCTGGGTGTCCGGCGTGATCTTCGACGCCACCGGTTCCTACGCTGCGGCATTCCTGAACGGGCTGGTCTGGAATGCGATCAACGTCGCGATCGTGCTGGCGCTATTGATCCGGGCGCGGTCGCGCTTCTCTTTTGCCTGACGGGTAACGTTCTATACCGCCTGGCCAGCCTTGAGCAGGACACAGCCGGTGATCTTCACGCTGCCGTCGGGTTGCTGCTCCAGCGTGTACAGCGCCTCCCACGCCTCGCCATCGGCGTCGACGATGTGAACGCGCTGCGCGATCTTGCCGTCCGCCACCTGCGCTTCGCCAAATTCGAAACTCTTGTGACGATAGACCGGGGCGTATCTTTGCTTGACCAAGCCGAGAAAGATATCGGCTTGCGGGAACATGCTCTGGATCGCGGGCGCCGCATAGGAATAGGCCGTGGCCGCATCGTCGCGGCCGAACGCGTCAACCTGGGCGCGGATGATGCGCTGCGCTCCGGCAACATCGTCGCCGGCCCGGGCCGGTGCGGTGAGGCCGATCAGCAGTGCGACCAGCAGGATAAAGCTGCGCATGAAGATGCTCCGTTGGTTCACTGCTCTTTTACGCGCCACCCGGCGGAATGGTTTCAGCGGGGGAAGTCAAATCATCTTGCTCAGGATCAGCACGATGCCCGCAATCACAAGGACGTAGCCAAGTCCGCGCAAGTATCGCGTATAATTGGTTTCCGACAGCGTGCGGATGGCGATGCTGGTTTTCATCCAGAGGCCGCGCCGGAAGATCGTCGGCTTCCGGATATAGATGGCACCAATTACAATGAATACGATGCCGTAGATCACCGGCCTCATGGCTTTTCTCCCGGCGTTTTCAAAAAGCTATACCTGCCCTGATGCCTCGCCAAGTTCTAACGCGGGCGACCGGGCTTGGTGCGCCGTAACTACCGGCGCATCCCCTTTAGATTCTGCTTTGCCTCCGGATTGCCCAGTGCCGCCGCCTTCTCGAACCATTGGCGCGCCACGGTGACATTGCGGGGAACGCCGTCGCCGGCGTTGTAGATTGCGCCGAGCCCGTTCATGGCAGAGGCCTCGCCGAGGGCGGCGCCCTGTTCGAACAGGTGCTTCGCCTCGGCATAGTCGCGGGCGACGCCTTTGCCATACAAATAGAGCAGGCCGAGATTGTTCATGCCGGCCGGCACGCCGGCCTTGGCCGCCGCCTCGTATAATCGGACCGCCTCCGCATAATCCCGGGTCACGCCGTGCCCGGTTTCATACAGCCAGCCGAGATCGACCATGGCGATCGGTTCGCCCGCCGCCACCGCCTTGCCGTACCAGCGCGCCGCCTCGGCATAATTTTGGGGCGCGCCATCGCCACCCTCATAGACGCCGCCGAGATTGTTCATCGCCATGGCATAGCCGGCGGCGGCGGCCTGCTCGTAGCGACGCCGCGCTTCGGCATAATCCTTCCGCGCGGTTGCGACGCGTCCGGCCTCGAAGACAAACCTCACCACGTCGGGGTATCGCGCCATTGCGTCGTTGCAGGCCGCCGCCGCCGCGGTGATGTTGATCTTGTCAGGCTCCACGCCCGGCAGGCTTGGCGGATGGCCGGTATCGTAAGGCATCGCCGCCAGCCGATCGCAATCGGTGATGAGATCGTGGCGCAACGGGTCGTCGGAAGGCGACAGCCGCGCCTCCTGAACCAGCGGGGCCGGCACCGGCGCATCGGGCGCAACCGGCGCCGGGCTCGCCGCTGCCGTCGCGGGCTTGCCGGCGAAATAGAAATTGCCCGAGATCGGCGACGAGGACACCCATGGGATTTGCTGGCCCTGGGTCGCTTTCGCCACCGCTAACCCGACCTCGTTGAAGGTCCTGAACAGGCCGGAGCCGGGCCGCTGCATCGCATCGATCAGCGCGTTGGTGTAGGGGCTGTGACCGTCAACGCCGTCCAGCGAGACACTGCGCGGCTGGGTCGCAAATGAAATCAACGTCCCGACCGGTGCGGGCATTTGTGCGAGACCGCCGGTCGTTGAATGCACAGCCTGGCCGCTGAACGGGTTATCGCGGCAGGCGTCGAGCAATACCAGGTTGATGCGGGTGCCGGATTTTTCCAGCTGGTCGAGGATGCCGGACATGCCGATCATCTGCGTAAAGACATCCGCTTCGTCGAGCGGATGGGCGTCGACCGGCGCCAAATAATTGAGGCCGTGAGTCTCGACGCCATGGCCGGCGTAATAGAACAGCGCAACGTCGGCGCCGATCAACTTGGTCTTGAACTTNTGCAGCGACTCATCGAAGCTGGCCTTGTCGAGATCCAGTTGGGCGCCGCCGCCGACCACGAAAAAGCCAAGCGACAGCAGCGTATCCGACATCAACTTGGCGTCGGCCGCGGGGTTTGGCAGCACCGGCACCGCGCGGTAGGCCGAATTGCCGATCACCAGTGCAACGCGCTTTTCGGCATGCGCCACCGAAGACATGCCGGCGCACAACAAAACGGCCGCGAAAAGCAATCGCGACACGATGCCGACCCGACCCGTCATGACGACGCTCCCCGGAGCGGGGCCAATTCCCGCTGCCTGTTGGTCTCGCGCGACCGGCAACAGGTTCGATGCCGCAAAAAGGGCTAACCGACGGAGTTTATTGAGTTTTGGCAGCCGGTCCGATTCCGGCACGAAGATTGCTTTGAAGAAAGGGCCGGCAAAAACTCAGGAGTGCGAAATGAAGCGCATCGTCCTCGGTCTTGCGTTCGGTTGCGTGATTGGCGTTGTGAATGCCCGCGACCTCGGCCAATGGGGTGCGATTAACAACGATCCCGCGGTTCGGGAATGGTACCAGGCGCTGATGCAGCCTGACATGCCAAACGCGTCGTGTTGCGGTGAAGCCGACGCCTACTGGGCGGACGAGATTCACGTCAAGGATGGAAAAACCTACGCGACCATCACCGATGATCGTCCGGATGAACCCCGCATGCGTCCACATATCGATATCGGGACGGAAATTGAAATCCCGAACAACAAGCTCAAATGGGACAAGAGCAATCCCACCGGGCACGGAATCGTTTTCTTGAGCCGCAGCGGTTTTGTGTACTGCTTCGTCCAGCCGGGCGGGGTGTGAAACTTACCAAGCCTGCGCGCCGTCATGCGTTCTCGCGGCGGCGGGTTTGAAGCGGGCCTTGGAATGGCGCAAGCTGGGGTGCTAAATCGCAAACACCCAGACGGTGACGATTGCGCTCAGCATGGCGAGCCCGGAGATGGTCCAGCCGACCGCATAGCCGGCTTCGTGATCGCTATCTGGCCTCTCCACCATGGTATCGTGCCATCGGGTCATCGTTGCCTCCTGAAAGTCTTGTCGAGGCAACTGCAATGTCGGCGCAGAGTTCCATTCGTTCTGCCTGCAGACGTTGCCGGGACTGATCAGTTTGCGGGCAAGGGTGCGCCGGCGGTGCGAACCAGCCTGTCGGCCTTCTGGAGAACGTAATGGTTATCCGGCTGCTCTCGGGCAAAAAAGCTGACGGCGACAAAGACGGCGCAGAACAGCAAGCCCACCAGCATGACTTTCCGGTGCGTACGCTTGTCAGCATTATGAAATGACGAGGACATGCATCAGCCATACAACCTTCAGCTTAGCGCGCAATATCGTTCGATTTTTAACCTAACTTTTGAAGGTTATCGATCGCGCTAATTTGAAGCGAAATTGAATCGATTGCCCACTCGATCTCTTCGCATCGCACCATACCCTTGGGTGACATCGATCGCGTTCGTTAGACGCCGCGGCGGTTTATGGCAGACCAGCTTTCGCCGGCCAGCTGGCTAGAGCACGATCGGTTGTGATTGGATCAGAACCGACGCTCTAGTCTTTTGTTTTGACGCGTTTCTTTACGCGAACCGGTACCCACTTCGCTTGAAAACGCTCTAGGCGCTGCAACGATTGTTTGGGTTTTCCCATGGACCGATCGACCAAAGCAACGCTATGGATCGCCACGCGCCGGCAATGGCACATTGCGGGCGACCCGGACATCCGGCCAGGAGAGAAAAATGACCAGTGTGAAGCAAACCCGGGAAGGGGCCGTCGGCTTGTTGACGCTTGACGATCCGGCGAGCCTGAATGCCATGACGCCTGAACTGCTGGGCGGGTTGGCTGCCGCCATCGGCGAGATGACAAGCGATCCCGGCGTGCGGGCGCTGGTGCTGACCGGCGAGGGGCGCGGCTTTTGTTCAGGCCAGAACCTCAAGGCATCGGAGTCGCTGGGGAACGATATTGTCGCCGGCGTGATGCGTCATTATTGGCCGGCGTTTCGGGCGCTGCGCGAGTGTCGCGTGCCGGTCGTCGTCGCGGTCAACGGGGTCGCGGCTGGCGGCGGGTTCAGCCTTGCGATGGCCGGCGACATCATCGTCGCGGCGCGGTCGGCGAAGTTCATCCAGGTTTTCAGCCGGATCGGCCTGGTGCCCGATCTTGGTTCGACCTGGCTGTTGCCGCGCCTGATCGGCCGTCAGCGTGCGCTCGAACTGATGCTGCTGAACGAACCGCTGTCTGCCGAGCGGGCGCTGGAGTGGGGATTGGTGCGACAGGTCGTGGATGACGATCGCTTGCGCGATGAAGCGATGAAGCTGGCCCATCGCCTCGCCGAGGGGCCGACGCGTGCGCTGGTCGCGACGCGTCA
>JGI24140J50213_10000992_pt1 | contig 12826 bp, 13 predicted proteins | sample BarGraIncu00222A_FD_50213 | JGI IMG/M metagenome (IMG submission 50213)
CGCCGAGCCGCCCCGAGCCGCCCGCCGAGCCACTTTGACGTGCCAGCCGTCGGCGACAGGCGCAAAATGGAGCCGTCCGAGAGTACCTGTCCGGCCGCCGCGCCGGCGGCAAGGAGCGTGCCCATGAAGACCCTGATGAAACTGCTCGCCGTTGCGCTGACGGCCGGGGCAATGTTCGCGGCGCCGCTCGCCGCCGAGGCGCGTTCCGGCGGAGTCGTCGGCGGCATCGGTATGAATCATGGCTCGGGCGGGCACGGCAACTGGGGCGGCTCGGGCCACGGAGGCTGGCATGGCGGTTACGGGCATGGCGGCTACTGGCACGGCGGGTACGGGGGCTACTGGGGACCGTGGCCCTACTGGGGCGGCTTGGCCCTGGGCCTAGGCATCGGCGCCGCCTACTACTACGGGCCGTACGGCTATGGCTACTACGCCTATCCGCCTTACGGCGCGTCGGCCGGCGCCGAATACATCGTCGCTGATCCGTCCTCCGGCGACCGCGTTGTCCGCTCGGGCCAGCCGGTCCCGAGCACGCAGAGCCTCCCCGATCCGATCTTCTATCCGAAGAACGGCCAAACTCCGGCAAAGACCGAGGCTGATCGCCAGGAGTGCAATCGCTGGGCGACGACGCAAAGCGGCGCGATGAGCGACGCCAGCATCTTCCAGCGCGCGACCTTCGCGTGCATGGAGGGCCGCGGCTACACCGTCAGGTAGCGTTGACGGGCAGAGCGGCGATGCGGCGGCGAGCCGCGTTTGTCCTTGCCGCCGCGCTCGCCTGCGCGCCCGCGATCGCCTTCGCCGCCGCGCCCGAGGCGACAGCGACGCAAGCCGGCCGGAGCAACGCGTGCGTGGCGCCGGCCCTGCCCGATGGGCCCGCCGAGGCGAGCTTCGACGTCGCGCGCTGGCCGGATCGCGACTACGACCTTTTGCTGCCCGCGCGGCACCGCTGCGCCGATCCGATCGGGCTCGTCGTCATCCTGCACGGCGGCGGCGGCAACAAGACGAACATGCGCAAGCTCACCTGCCCCGAAGGCGACGTGGCCAGCCCCGGTTGCCTGTTTCGCCGCGCCCTGGCTGCCGGCTTCGCGGTCGCGCTGCCGAACGGCACGGCGGCGGCGATCGGCGCGTTGCGCGGCGGCCTTCGCACCTGGAACGCCGGCGGCGGACACGACGGCGCGATCTGCGTCAGCGGCCTCGCCTGCCGCAAGGGCGTCGACGACGTCGCCTACTTCCGGGCCCTGCTCGCCGACATCGAATCGCGCATCGCTCTCGATCCGCGCCGTGTCTTCGTGACCGGTTTTTCGAACGGCGCGGCGATGGCGCAGCGCCTCGGCTGCGAAGCGGCCGACCGGGTCACGGCGATTGCCCCGGTCTCCGGTGAAAACCAGTTCGCCCTCGCCGGCTGCACGCCGGCGGCGCCCGTCTCCGTGCTCGACATCCACGGCACACTCGATGCGTGCTGGCCCTATGCGGGCGGCCCGGGCGGCTGCATCGAGTCCGGGCGCTACGTCTCGGTCGCGGCCACGCTCGCCGGCTGGGCCGCGCGCAACGGCTGCGCCGCGGTTCCACTGCGCACGCCGCTGCCTGCCGCGCCGGTGCCGGACGGCACGTCGCTGACGCGGCACAGCTATGCGGGATGCACCGCTGGCGGCGATCTCGTCCACATCGAGATCGTCGGGCACGGCCACTTCTGGCCCAACGGCTGGCCGTACGCATCGAGGCGTCTGCTCGGCGGCACGATGAGCCGCCACTTCGACGCCAACGAGGCGATCGTCGCCTTCTTCGCCAACCACGCGCGACCCTGAAGAGACAGTGCGCCAGCGCACGCGGCGCGACGCGGCCCGTGACCTTTTGCGCGCTCGTGCCGGTCTTGCCGCCGCTGCGAACCCACGCGGGGCGATCGAAGGCGCCGAAAATCGGGGGGCATGCCGACCTCTGACGAAGATCCCTTCGAGAAGACCTTTCGCCTCGTCTGTCGCCTCGATGATGCCGAGATCGACTACGTGCGCGACACGGCGGAATGGATCGCGCGCTGCGTACAACGCGTGCGCGAGCTCGACCCCTCGGCCGGCGTCGACGAGGTCACGGCCATGGTCCTCGACATGAGCACGCGTGGCCGCTGGCGGCTGATGAAGCCCGAGACCGTCGGCAATCAGCTCGCTCTGCCGATCGCGCCACCGGGGCAATGACCGTGCACCCTGCGCTGGCGTTCCTCCGGCCGGCGCTGCTCGTCGCCGCGCTGGCGGCGGCAAGCGTTCCCGCGCCGGCGGCAACGCAGCTGTTCAAGTGCACCATCGACAAGCGCACCGTCTATCAGCAGCAGGCGTGTCCCGCCAACGCCGATCCGGCCACCGATGCGGCGAGCGGCCCGGCCCCTCCGGCGGCCGGCACCAGGCCGGGCAGCGCCGCTGCTTCGGCGCCGGCGCGCGGCGGTGTCAAGCCGGCTTCGCGCCCTGCTTCGTCCGCGCCCGCCACACCCCGATGAGGACCATGCCGCCGGGAATGAAGATGGCGGCCCAGATGATCTTCTCGAGGTTGTCCTTCACCCACGGGATGTTGCCGAACAGATAGCCTGCGAGCGTGACGCTGCCGACCCACAGCGCGCCGCCAACGACGTCGTAGACCGAGAACTTGCGCCGCGTCATCCGGGCGACGCCGGCGACAAAGGGCGCGAAGGTACGCAGGAAGGGCATGAAGCGCGCGGCGACGATCGTGATGCCGCCGTAGCGCTCGTAGAAGGCGTGCGCATGGTCGAAAGCCTTCCGGTTGAACCAGCGCGACTGCTCCCACTGGAAGACACGCGGACCGAAGTGCCTGCCGATCGTGTAGTTGCTCTGGTTGCCGAGCACCGCGGCGAGCCAGAGCAGGAGCAGGACCACGGGCAGGCTCATGGCGCCGGTCGCGCACATCGTGCCGGCGACGAAGAGCAGAGAGTCGCCGGGCAGGAACGGCATGACGACGAGGCCCGTCTCGACGAAGATGATCGCGAAGAGCAAGGCGTACACCCAGGTGCCGTAGTGCGCGACGAACTGCGCCAGGTAGACGTCGACGTGGAGGACGAAATCGACGACCAGGCCGAGCATTCCCATGGCGCCGATTATCGCGACCGCGGCGGCCGCGCTCACGCGGCGCCGGGCGTCTCGTCGAGCGCTTCGACGCTCTTCAGCCAGGCGGCGAGCGCTGCCGGGTGCTCGAGCGCAGGCTCGGTCGCGCGCCAGCGGCGCTTGAGCTGGTTGGCGGCGGCGTGCAGTTGCCAGAGCAGCTCTTCGGCGAGAGCCCACAGCTCGATGCGAACGGCACTGTCGTCGTCGAGGCCTTCACCGAGCGCGCCGAGTTGCTCGCGCGTGATTCCGGCCTCGTAGAGCATGCGTTGCAGGGTCGCGTTCTGCTCGCTCACCGAGCGCAGCAGCGCGACGTGCGCGCCGTCGAGCTCGCTCTCGAGCTGCTCGCTCGTCTCGCGCCAGCTTTCGAGCTGGTCGGCCAGGCGGAGCAGGCGCTCGATCGACTGCTGCGCCGGCCCGCCCGCACCGGCCTCCGGCGCGGTCGCGTCGCGAAGCAGGCGGTGGATCGACGGGACCAGGGCCGCGTCGTAGCGCTGCGGATTGATGCGCAGGAGCAGCGAGACGCGCTGCTCGGGGTGCTCTCGCTCGCCGTCGAACATCGCCGTGACGACTTCGGCGAGCGAGAGGACGCGGCCGAGCGGGCTGACCGCCGCACCCTGGAGGCCGCGCGGGTAGCCCGATCCGTCGAGCTTCTCGTGGTGCTCGACGACGGCGCGGACGATCTCCCTGGGGTACTCGGCGAAGCGCCCGATCAGCATCGACGCCGTGATCGGATGGGCGTAGACGGGCCGCAGGCGATCGCCGCTCAGCCGTTCGTCGGCGTCGAGCAGGCCGGGGTCGATGTGCAGCATTCCCATGTCGTGCAGGAGGCCGGCGGCCGCGGCCGTTGAAATCTCGCGCAGCGAGGCGCCGCCTTCGCGCGCCAGATGCGCGCACAGCAGCGCCGCCAGGATGCTGTGCTCGAACAATGCCGGTCGCGTATCGCGAGCCAGCATCAGGTGCAGCCCGACCGGCTTGGGCAGCGGCACGGCGGCGATCGCCTCGAGAACGATCTCGCGCGTGCGCCCGGCCGGCGCCGTGCGCGCGAAGAACGGCCAGCGCTCGAAGGCGGCGCTCGCCGCTTCGCGCAGGACCTTCGCGTCGACGCTCGGCTCGGCGTCGACGCACTCGTCGAGCGGGCGCGCCAGGCGATGCGAGACGAGGCGCTCGTACAGACCCTGGTCGACGCGCGCGCCGCCTTCGAGCAACTTGATTCCCTGCGCGTTGTAGATGGCCTCGGAGGTCGTCACCTGGCGCGTCCGGCCGAGATCGGCGACGGCCTGCAGGAAGGCGGGCGACTCTCCGGTCTCGGGCGCGGCGGCAGCGACGGCGGCGGTCATCCGTGAAAGCTAACACGGCGAGCGGGCGATGCATCGATCGAGAAGCACCGGGTTGCCAACTCTCTGTCAGGAAAGGCGAGTGTGCTGTCGTCTTTTCCCCTCTGGAGCGCACCGCGTCCCGCTTCCTACAATGGATCGATGCATGCCCTCCTCGAGCCCCGCACGCGCCGGCCGATCCGCGAGCTGCCCGGCGAGCTGATCAGCCAGATCGCCGCCGGGGAGGTCGTCGAGCGCCCCGCTTCGGTGGTTCGCGAACTGCTCGACAACGCCATCGATGCCGGCGCGACCAGCATCGTCGTTCGCCTCGTCGGCGGCGGCGTCCGCGGGGTCGCCGTCGAGGACGACGGGCACGGCATCGCCGCCGCGGAATTGCCGCTCGCGCTGCGCCGCCACGCGACGAGCAAGATCGCGACGCTGGCCGAGCTCGAAAGCATCGCGACGCTCGGTTTTCGCGGCGAGGCGCTGGCGGCGATCGCATCGGTCGCCGAGGTGTCGATCGCCAGCCGCACGAGCGAAGCGACGCACGCGACGCGCCTCGACGCGCGCAGTGGCGAGCTGCTCCCCGCGGCACGCGCCGTCGGCACGAGCGTCGAGGTGCGCGAGCTGTTCTTCAACACGCCGGCGCGGCGCAAGTTCCTGAAGACCGAGGCGACCGAGCTCGCGCACGCGCTCGAGGCAGTCCGCCGCCAGGCGATCGTCCGGCCCGAGATCGCGTTCGCCGTCTGGCACGACGGCAAGGCCGTCGCCCACTGGGCCCCGGCGACGCCGGCCGTGCGGACCAGCGACATCCTCGGCGCCGCGTTCATCACGCAAAGCCGTGCCGTCGCCGTCGACCTCGGCGGCCTGCGCCTGTCCGGCCGCGCCGGCTCGCCCGAGTCGGCACGCGGCCGCGCCGACCTGCAATACGTCTTCGTCAACGGCCGTCCGGTGCGCGACAAGCTGATCGCGCACGCGGTCCGCGCCGCCTATGACGACGTGCTGCACGGCGGCCGGCACCCGGCGTATCTGCTCTTCCTCGAGGTCACGCCCGAACGCGTCGACGTCAACGTCCATCCGACCAAGATCGAAGTGCGCTTTCGCGATTCGCGCGAAGTGCACGAGGTCGTTCGCAAAGCCGTCCAGGCGGCGCTCGGCGCGCCGGTTCCGGGCGCGCCGAGGAGCCAGACGTCGGGCGACGCCGCGACGCCGGCAAGCGGCACCGCGGCGTATGCCGTCGCCCTGCCGCCGGCCCTGCAGCGCGCGCTGAGCTGGGCGCCGGGCGCCGGCCCGCACGCCGCCGAACCGACGCCGCCGTACTGGAACCGCACGGCCCAGCTCGCCGAAGCAGGTTCGGCGCGTGCCGCGAGCGCCGCGGCGGAGACGAATGACTGGCCGCTCGGCCGCGCCCTGGCACAAGTCGCGGGCACCTTCATCCTCGCCGAGAACGCCGCCGGTCTGGTCATCGTCGACATGCACGCCGCGCACGAGCGCGTCGTCTACGAGCGGCTCAAGGCCGATCTCGACGCGGCGGCGCCGGCGATCCAGCCGCTGCTGATCCCGGTCACCTTCGCGGCGGGCGCGGCCGAGATCGCCACGACCGAAACGCATGCCGATTCGTTGCGCAGCCTCGGCCTCGATCTCGCGCCGCTCGGCGCGGGTAGCCTGGCGCTGCGCTCGGTGCCGGCGGCGCTCGCCGGCGGCGACGTCGTCGAGCTGGCGCGCAGCGTCCTCGCCGACCTGGCCGATCTCGGCGCGACGACGGCGATCACGCGCGCCCGCGACCGCCTGCTCTCGACGATGGCGTGCCACGGCGCCGTGCGCGCGAACCGGCAGCTGACGATCGACGAGATGAACGCCCTGCTCCGCGACATGGAACGGACCGAGCGCGCCGACCAGTGCAACCACGGACGGCCGACGTGGCGCCAGGTCAGCCTGCGCGAGCTCGACCAGATGTTCTGGCGCGGCCGATGAAGCCTGCTGACGATCCTGCGGCAGCGCCACCCGTCGACGCGCCGCGCCACGATTCCGCGCCGGCGCACGCCGACGGGAGCCTGCGCCTGTCGAAGCGGATGAGCGAGCTGGGCCTCGCCTCGCGACGCGAAGCCGACGAATGGATCGCGCGCGGCTGGGTTCGCGTCGATGGCCGCGTCGAGAGCGAGCTCGGCTCGCGCGTCCTGCCGACCCAGCGCATCACGATCGACCCGCGGGCGCGACGGGCCCAGGCCGAGTGGGTGACCGTGCTCCTCAACAAGCCGGTCGGCTACGTCAGCGGCCAGGCCGAAGACGGGCATCGCCCGGCGCGCGTGCTCGTCACCGCCGAGCGGCGCTGGCGCGAGGATGCCGCGCCGATCCGCTTCACGTCGCAGCACCTGAAGAGCCTCGTCCCGGCCGGCCGGCTCGACATCGATTCGGTCGGCCTGCTCGTGCTGACGCAGGACGGGCGCATTGCCAGGCAGCTCGTCGGCGAAGACGCCGGGATCGACAAGGAGTACCTCGTTCGCGTCGAATCGGCGAAGGCACTGACGCCCGAGGGTCTCGCCCTGCTTCGCCACGGGCTCTCGCTCGACGGCGCGGCGCTGCGCCCAGCCGAGGTCGAACCGCTCAACGCCGACCAGCTGCGCTTCGTCCTGCGCGAGGGCAAGAAGCGGCAGATCCGCCGCATGTGCGAGGCGGTCGGCCTGCGCGTGACCGGGCTGAAGCGAGTCCGCATCGGCCGGGTCATGCTCGGCGCGCTGCCGCCCGGGCAGTGGCGCTACCTGGGAGCGGACGAGCGCTTCTAGTGGAGGTGGAAGTTGCCGCCGAAGAGCCCGAGCAGGCCGATGACGATCAGGTAGATCGCAACGATGAAGTTGAGCATGCGCGGCACGACCAGGATCAGGATGCCGGCGAGCAACGCGACGAGCGGGCCGATGCTGAGTGAAAGGTTCATGTCAGGCTTTCGTTACTGGATTCGGCGAACCGAGGAGACCTGCCGCGTCAGACCGCCCATCTGCGGATAGTCGCCCGGCCGATAGACGGCGCAGCTGCCGCCGAAGTGAGCGTCGGTGCAAAGCTCCCACCAGCCGGCGTGGACGATGACGGATGCGGCGCGATCGTTGAAGTTCGAGGCATCGAGATCGCGGCCACCGTTCTCGATGCCTATCCGCTCGCCGCCGAATCCCGGCTCGGAGAAGAGCTCGATTCCGACATTGGTCGACGGCGCCCTGGCCGCAGACTGCGGGCCTTCGCCGCTCGGCCGGATCGACGAGATGGCGCGGTCGAAGCCGATCGCACTGAGGTCGTCGTAGCGGCCCGGCCCGAAGATGCGGCAATCGCCGCGGAAGTAGCTGTCGCGGCAGGCCAGCCAGCTTCCGGAGACGACATAGATCGAAGCCGTCGCGTCGTTGAAGCTCGACCGGTCGAGGTCGGCCAAGGGGCCGGAGACGTCGAGGCTCGCGCCGCGCAAGCCACGCTCGTTGTAGAGCACGACACGTCCCGCCGCGTCCGGCGGCGGCGCGGCGTAGCCGGAAGAGATGACGACCGGCGCCTCGTTCGCCGGACGCAGAAGCCGCGCCGACGACACCTGCCCCGACATGCCGTAGCCGAGGTCGGAATAGCGGCCGGGCGCGTAGGTCCGGCACGCGCCGGTGAAGCCGGCGTCGGCGCAGAGCTCCCACGTGCCCTGGGTGACGATCACGCTGGCGGCACGATCGTTGAAGCCGTTCTGGCGCAGCGTCGGAGCGTCGCCGGCGAGCTGGACTGAAGTGCCGGCGAAGCCGCGCTCGGCGAAGAGCTGAATGGCGCCGTGGCCGTAGTCGGAGTAGCTGCCGCGGCGCTCGCCGTAGCTGCCGACCTCGCGTGCCGAGCTGATGCGATCGTTGAGACGGCCGTCGATCACCGGATAGTCGCCCTGCACGAAGGTCGCGCAGTAGCCCTTGAAGGCGGCATCCGTGCACACCTCCCATCGCCCCGACGTGACGACGACGCTCGACGCACGATCGTTGAATCCGGTTTGCGCGATGTCGGGCGTCCAGCCGCGCAGCGTCAGCTGGCGACCGGCGAAATTGGCGTCCTGGTAAAGCGTGATCTCGGCGGCACTGGCGGCGCCGCACAGCGCGAAGAAGGCGGCGCCGGCGAGAACGTGCCGACCGCGAATCATCGTTGTCTTCGTCATGGAAGTCTCCGGGAGGTGCACCGCCGAGTCTCGGCCGATCTCGGGCAAGCGCCATCGGATGCGCGGGGCCGGGCGCGTCGGCAGCGAAGCCACGTCGCTGTCGGCCCGCTCCTACCGCTGCGCCTGCTACGCTCGCCGCATGCCTCGTCCCGACGCATCGCCGCGGCCCGCGATGACGACCTCCGTCGTCGTCGCGCTGCTGACCCTGCTGCTCGGCATCCAGCCGATCAGCACCGACGCCTACCTGCCTGCATTGCCGACCTTGCGTCACGACCTCGGCGCCGGCATCGCCGCGGCGCAGCTGACGCTGTCCGCGCTGATCATCTGCTTCGGCGTGGCCCAGCTCGTCTGCGGCCCGCTCGCCGATCGCTTCGGCCGCCGCCCCGTGCTCCTCGCCGGTCTGGGCCTGTACACGCTGGCCAGCTTCGGCGCGGCGGCGGCACCGGAAATCGTCGCGCTCGTCGCCTGGCGGGCCCTGCAAGGCGCGGCGATGGCGGCCGCCGTGACCTGCGGCCGCTCGATCGTCCGCGACCTCTACGAGCCCGCAGCGGGCGCACGCATGTTGTCGCGCGCCCTGACCGGCCTGGGCCTGATCGCCGTGCTCGCGCCGCTCGTCGGCGGGCTCGTCGTCGAGAGCTTCGGCTGGCACGCCGCGCTGCTGATTCCGGCGCTCTTCGGTGGCGGCACGCTCGTACTGGTCGCCTGGCGCTTCGAGGAAACGACACCGGCACGCGACCCCGGCGCAACCCGGCCGCGGGCGATCCTGCGCAACTGGGCCGAGGTCGTTGCCGATCCCACCTTCCGCGCCTGGGCGCTGCTGTCGGGCTGCACCTACGGCGGCCTATTCGCCATGCTCGCCGCCTCGTCCTTCGTCTTCATCGGCATGTTCGGCGTCGGCCGCTTCGCCTTCGGCGTCGTCCTCGCCTCGATGTCGCTCTCCTACATCGGCGGCACCGTACTGTGCCGTCGCCTTCTCGCCCGCCACGGCTTGCGCGGCGCGGTCAAGCGCGGCGCCTGGTTCAGCCTCGTCGGCGGAACGGCCATGGCGCTGCTCAGCCTCGGCGGCGTGCAGACGGTCTGGGCGATCCTCGTTCCGCAGTATGTCTACGCGATCGGCCATGGCATCCACCAACCGTGCGGGCAAGCGGGCGCGGTCGGACCCTTTCCGGAGAAGGCGGGAACGGCGGCGTCGCTGTCCGGCTTCGTGATGACCCTGACCGCGCTCGGCGTCGGCCTGTGGATCGGGCGAACCCTCGACCTCACGGTCTATCCGCTGACCTTGTGCATCGGCGCGTTCAGCGTCGCCGTCGCGGTCGTCGCATGGACGCTGGTGCAGCGGCACGGCGAGCCCGAGCCGGCCCTGCGCGCGCGCATGGCGACGCGTCCGGCGTGAGCAGCGACCGGGCCGCGCGCGCCGGCGCGCTCCGCTGTCTCTGCATCGCGGGGCCGACCGCCTCGGGCAAGAGCGCCGCGGCGCTCGCCCTCGCCGAGGCGCTGGCGCCGCAGCAGCGCGTCGAGATCGTCAGCGTCGACTCGGCACAGGTCTATCGCGGCATGGACATCGGCACGGCCAAACCCGACGCCGCCGAGCGCGCCGCCTGGCCGCACCACCTGATCGACATCGTCGATCCGGCCGATCGCTACTCGGCGGCACGCTTCGTCGCCGACGCGACGCGCGTCGTCGCCGCGGTCGAGGCGCGCGGCGCCTTGCCCGTGCTCGTCGGCGGGACGATGCTCTACTTCAAGGCCTGGTTCGAAGGACTCGACCCGATGCCCGAAGCGAACCCTGTGCTGCGCGCCGAGCTCGACGCGCGCGCCGCGGGCAAAGGCTGGCCGGCGCTTCACGCGGAGCTCGCCGAGGTCGACCCGTCGAGCGCACGCCGCCTGGCGCCGAACGACGCGCAGCGCATCCAGCGCGCGCTCGAAGTGCATCGCCTGAGCGGCCGAACCCTGAGCTCGTGGCACACGCGGCGGCCGCGCGCCGAGACACCGTCCCTCTTCATTTCCCTCGAGCCGAAGGATCGGGCCTGGCTGCACGCGCGCATCGAGCGCCGCTTCGCGGCGATGCTCGACGCCGGGCTCGTCGACGAGGTACGCGGCCTGCGCGCGCGCGGCGAACTGCACGCGGGGCTGCCTTCGATGCGCGCCGTCGGCTACCGGCAGACGTGGGCCGCGCTCGACGCCGGCGACCTGTCGACGCTGCAAGCCAGCGGCAGCGCGGCGACTCGCCAGCTCGCCAAACGACAGCTCACCTGGCTGCGCGCGATGCCGTGGCGCCACGTCGTCGCCTGCGACGCTCCCGATGCGACGCGCGTAGCGGTTCGCGTCGCGCAGCAGCTCTTGTCCCGCTGACTTCCGATGGCCCTGCTCGAGATCTCTGCGCTGGCGAAACGCTACGGCGAGTCGCCCGTGTTCGCCCGCGTCGAGCTCGCCGTCGCAGCCGGAGAGTTCGTCGCCATCCTCGGCGAATCGGGGGTCGGCAAGTCGACGCTGCTCAATTGCATCGCTGGCCTCGACCGCATCGACACGGGCTCGGTCTACATCGATGGTGTCGACGTCCATTCGCTTGCCGAGCCGGCGCAGGCGATCTTCCGCCGCGACCATCTGGGCTTCGTCTTCCAGGCGTTCCACGTGCTGCCGCACTTGACCGTCGCCGCCAACGTCGGCCTGCCGTTGCTGCTGCAGCGGCGCAGCGACGAGGCGCGCGTCCGGGCGATGCTCGCCGCCGTCGGCCTCGCCGGCTTCGACTCCCGGCTGCCGCAGACGCTGTCCGGCGGCCAGCTGCAGCGCGTCGCCATCGCGCGCGCGCTCGTGCACCAGCCGCAGCTCATCCTCGCCGACGAACCGACCGGCAATCTCGACCCGGCGACCGCCGACCGCGTCATGAGCCTGCTTGCCACGCAAGTGCGCCAGCAGCAGGCGGCTTGCGTGCTCGTCACGCACTCGCGCGCCGCTGCGGCACGCGCCGATCGCATCATGATGCTCACTCCGGACGGCATCGAGCGCGTCGGCCTCCTCCACCGGTCTTAGGCCGTCGACGCATGAGAGAACTGGCGTGACAGGCCCCAACGTGGCTAGGCTCTTGCGCCATCTCTCATGGCCCGAGCTGCGTCATCACCCGTGGCGCAACGCCGCCGCGCTGCTCGCCGTGACGCTCGGCGTCGCGCTCGCCTTCTCGGTACACCTCATCAACGCTTCGGCGCTCGCCGAATTCAGCGCCGCGGTGCGCGCGGTCAACGGCGATCCCGACCTCGAGATCGCCGGCCCGCCGTCGGGCCTCGACGAGTCGCTCTACGCGCGCGTCGCAAGCTCGGCGTCGGTTGCGCTCGCCAGCCCGATCGTCGAGGCCGACACCTGGGCCTTCGACGCTTCGGGAAAGCGCGTGCCCCTGCACGTCGTCGGCGTCGACGCCCTCGTCGTCGCGGCGCTCTCGCCGGCCCTGGCACCACAGCCGCGCGCCGGCGCCGAACGATGGGCCCCGCTCGACCCCGGAGCGATCTTTCTCAACGGCGCGGCCGCGCAGCGTCTCGCCGGCACGAGCCTCGCGATCCAGTCGGCGCACGGACGAACGACGCTGCACGTCGCCGGCAGCGTCGCCACCGGCGGGCCGCCGCTCGCCGTGATCGACATCGCCGGCGCCCAGGTTGCGCTCGGCATGGTCGGCCGCCTCACGCGCATCGACCTGCGCCTCGTCGCCGGTGCCGACCGGGACGCCGTTGCCCGCGAGCTGGCGCTGCCGCCTGGGGCGCGCGCCGCGGCGCCCGGCGAAGCGCTCGATCGCATCTCGAACGTGTCGCGCGCCTATCGCGTCAACCTGACCGTGCTCGCCCTCGTCGCGATGTTCACCGGCGCCTTTCTCGTCTTCTCGATCCTGTCGCTGTCGGTCGCCAAGCGCCAGCAGCAGCTCGCCCTGCTCGGCGTTCTCGGCCTGTCGGCACGCGGACGGCTCGGGCTCGTCCTCGGCGAAGCGGCGCTCCTCGGCGCGGTCGGCAGCGCGTTCGGCCTGGCGCTCGGCACGGCACTCGCGGCGCTCGCGCTGCGCCTGTACGGCGGCGACCTCGGCGGCGGCTACTTCGCCGGCGTCGCGCCGGCGCTTCGCTTCGACGCGGCCGGCGCGGCGCTCTACGGCGCGCTCGGCATCGCCGCCGCGCTCGTCGGCGGCTGGCTGCCGGCACGCGCCGCGCAGGCGATCGCCCCGGCACTAGCGCTCAAGGGACTCGGCGCGGCGCGCTCCGGACATCGATCGCTGGCAGGCG
>JGI24140J50213_10000993_pt1 | contig 12821 bp, 13 predicted proteins | sample BarGraIncu00222A_FD_50213 | JGI IMG/M metagenome (IMG submission 50213)
ACGACCCAGACCCGGTCGACGCGAGCCCGCCACCGCCCGGATTCGACGAGCAGGGGGATGTCGAGCAGCTCGACGCGAGCGCCGGACGCCGCCGCGAGGCGCTCGACCTCGGCACCGATGCGCGGATGGAGGATGGCCTCGAGGCGCTGCCGCGCCGCGGCGTCGGCGAACGCCGCGGTGCGCATCCGGGAGCGGTCGAGGCTGCCGTCGGCGGCGATGAACTCGGCGCCGAATGCCGCTCGGATCGCGTCGATGGCAGCGCCCCCGGCGAGGGTCAGGCTGCGGGCGATCGCGTCGGTGTCGATCAGCGCGGCGCCGTGCTCGACGAGCATCGCCGCGACGGTGCTCTTGCCGCTGCCGATGCCTCCGGTCAGGCCGATGCGGAGCCAGGCCATCGGCGACCCGTTGTCCGTCGCCGAATCAGGCCCAGCCGAGCCAACCGAGCACGCGGGCCTGGCCGGCGAGCATCGTCACGATCCCGGCTCCGGCGAGGAAAGGCCCGAACGGCACGTAGCGCCCCTCGCGCAGCGCCGCGCTCATTTTCATCGCGATGCCGACGATCGCGCCGATCAACGAGGCGGCGAGCACGATCGGCAGGATCATCTTCAAGCCGAGCCAGGCGCCCAGGGCGGCGAGCAGCTTGAAGTCGCCGAAGCCCATGCCCTCCTTGCCCGTCGTCAGCTTGAAGAGCCAATAGACCGACCACAGCGAAAGATAGCCGGCGACCGCGCCCCACAGCGCGTCGGCGAGCGGGATCGTCCAGCCGAGCGAGGCCGACACCATCCCGGCCCAGAGCAGCGGCAAGGTCATCGAGTCGGGAAGCAGGGTCGTGTCCCAGTCGATCGCCGCCAGGGCGACGAGTGCGGCCGAGAACGCGCACCAGAGGAGGACGACCGGCTGCGCGCCGAAACGCCAGCCGACGAGCGCGAACAGCGCGCCGGTGCCGACCTCGACGACCGGATAGCGGCTCGAGATGCGCACCTTGCAGGCCGAACAGCGGCCGCGCAGCCAGAGCCAGCTCGCGAGCGGGATGTTCTCGTGCCAGGCAATCGTGTGGCCGCACGACGGGCAGCGCGAGCGCGGCACGGCCAGCGAGATGGCCGGCGTTGCGGTGACGGTGACGCCGAGCAGATCGGCGCTTTCCTGCTTCCAGCCGCGCTCCAGCATGAGCGGGAGGCGGTGGATGACGACGTTGAGAAAGCTGCCGATGCAGAGGCCGAGCAGGGCCAGGACGTAGGGCGAGAGCAGAACCTCGGTGGAAGGCAACGTCAGACCACCTGGCCCAGCTTGAAGATCGGCAGGTACATCGAAATGACGATGCCGCCGATGAGAACGCCCAGGATGACGATGATGAAAGGCTCCATCAGGCTCGACAGGCCCTTGACCGCCTCGTCGACCTCGTCTTCGTAGAACTCGGCGGCCTTGCCGAGCATGGCATCGAGCGAGCCCGATTCCTCGCCGATCGCGCACATTTGCAGCACCATCACCGGGAAGACGCCGGTCGCCTGCATGGACGTGGTGAGCGCCGAGCCGGTCGATACGTCTTTCTGGATCTTTTCGGTCGCTTCGGCGAAGACGGCGTTGCCCGAGGCGCCGCCGACCGAGTCGAGCGCCTCGACGAGCGGCACGCCGGCGGCGAACATCGTCGACAGCGTGCGCGTCCAGCGCGCGATCGACGACTTGTTGACGAGAGCGCCGAACACCGGCACGCGCAGCAGCAGCCGATCCATGTACTTCTGCATCTTCACCGAGCGCTTCCACGACTGCATGAAAAAGTAGATGCCGCCGCCGCCGATGCCGAAGATCAGGTACCAGTACCTGACGAAGAACTTCGACATCGCGATGACGACGAGCGTCGGCGCGGGGAGGTCGGCGCCGAAGGACTTGAACACGTCCTCGAATGCCGGGATGACGAAGATCATGATGACCGCGAGGACGACGAATGCGACGACCAAGACGGCGACCGGATAGATCAGTGCCGACTTGATCTTGTTCTTGATCGCCATCGTCTTTTCCTGGTAGATGGCGAGACGATCGAGCAGGGCTTCCAGGATACCGCCGGCTTCACCGGCTTCGACCAGGTTGCAGTAGAGCGCATCGAAGTAGAGCGGGTGCTTGCGAAACGCCGCCGACAGGCTGGTGCCGGTCTCGACGTCGGAGCGGATGTCGGTCAACAGGCGCGTCATGCGCGCGTTCGTGCTGCCGCGGGCGACGATGTCGAAGGACTGGATGAGCGGGACGCCGGCGCGCATCATCGTCGACAGCTGGCGGGTGAAGACGGCGATGTCCTTCTGCTTGATCGACTTGCCGCCGCTCATGCGGCGCTTCTTCACCTTGTTGACCATCACGCCCTGGCGGCGCAGGCTCGCGCTCACCATGGCTTCGCCGCCGGCACGCATCTCGCCGCGAACCGCCTTGCCGTTCTTGTCCTTGCCTTCCCACTCGAAGACGATGTCCTTGATCCGCTTTGCAGCCAGTGCCGTTGCCATGTCGTCTCCGAGGACCGATTCCCGCTATCCGAATATCGCCGCTACTCGTTCGTGACCGAGATCACCTCTTCCAGTGTCGTCATTCCCGAGCGCACCTTGAGCAGACCCGACTGGCGCAGGTCGCGTACGCCTTCACGCTGCGCCTGCACCGCGATGTCGGTCGCTCCGCCCGAGGCCAGAATGATCCGCTGGATCTCGTCGGAGATCGGCATGACCTGGTAAATGCCGACGCGTCCCTTGTAACCGTTGTTGCACATCGAACAGCCGACGGAGCGAAACGGCTTCCAGTTGCCGTCGAGATCCTCCGGCTTGAAGCCGGCCTTGATCATCGCCTCGCGAGGATAGTCGGCCGGGGCCTTGCAGTTCTCGCAGAGCTTCCTCGCCAGGCGCTGCGCCGTGATGAGCAGCACGCTCGCGGCGATGTTGAACGCGGCGACACCCATGTTGGCGAGGCGGGTGAGCGTCGTCGGCGCGTCGTTGGTGTGCAGCGTCGACATCACCATGTGGCCGGTCTGCGCCGCCTTGATCGCGATGTCGGCGGTCTCGAGGTCGCGAATCTCGCCGACCATGATGATGTCCGGGTCCTGGCGCAGGAACGACTTCAGCGCCGCCGAAAAGGTGAGGCCGGCCTTGTCGTTGACGTTGACCTGGTTGACGCCGGGCAGGTTGATTTCAGCCGGGTCCTCCACCGTCGAGATGTTCACCCCCGGCTGGTTCAGGATGTTGAGGCAGGTGTAGAGCGACACAGTCTTGCCGCTGCCGGTCGGGCCGGTGACCAGGACCATGCCGTACGGCCGCTGGATCGCCTTCAGAAGCCGGTCCTTCTCGATCTTCTCGTAGCCGAGCGCCTCGATGCCGACCTTCGCGCTCGACGGGTCGAGGATCCGGATGACGATCTTCTCGCCGAACAGCGTCGGCAGCGTGCTGACGCGAAAGTCGATCGCCTTGTTGCCGAACTTGAGCTTCATCCGGCCGTCTTGCGGCACGCGCTTTTCGGCGATGTCGAGGCGCGAGATGACCTTGATGCGCGCCGACAGCTTGTCCTTGATGGCGAGCGGCGGCTGGGTGATCTCGCGCAGCTCGCCGTCGACGCGAAAGCGCACGCGATAGTGATATTCGTAGGGCTCGAAGTGCAGGTCGGAAGCGCGCAGGTTGATCGCGTCGATCAGCATCTTCTGCAGGAAGCGGACGACCGGCGCATCCTCGACCTCGCTGGAAACCTCCGCCTCGGGCTGCGACGTGACGTCGTCGGTGACGTCGAACTCGAAGTCGCCCGACGACAGCTGCTCCATCGTCTCGGTCGCGCTCGTCCCGGTGCCCTCGAGGATCTTGGCGAGCTTGTCGTGCTCGACGATGACCCACTCGGGCGCGAGCTGGGTCGCGAACTTGATGCGCTCGGCCGCTTCCTGGTCGGTCGGATCGGCGCCGCCGATGAAGACGCGGTTGCCGCGCTTGCCGAGGACGACGATCTGGTACTGCGACGCCAGCTTCGCGTCGATGATGTTTCGCGGCAGCTTCTGCGCGTCGATCGCCGTGAGATCGAGCAGCGGCAGCGCCAGCGCCGCCGCCAGGGTGTGCGCCAGATCCGACGGTGAGACCGAGCCGGTGGCGATGACCGAGGCGACGAAGCTGGTCCGCTTGTCGCGCGACGACCGCACCAGATCCTCGGCGGCTCGGGCGTTGAGCTTGCCCGCGTGAACCAGCACCCTCGCGACGCCGGAGAGGGCTGAATGCGGGGCTTCGGCAAGGGTATCCAACCTGGCGGGCTCGCTTAATCCTCGAGGAAACGGATGATCATCGCCGATTCACTCCAGGCTGTAAACGCCGGGTCCGGAGGGCCCGCGCCAACAATTCACGCCGGCTCGGCAGGCTCGTGCGGGCTCTCCGAGGCCACGCGAGGCCTCGCGCGTGGTGTGCGGAAGGGGCCAGGAGCAATCGGATGGTCGGGGTGAGAGGATTCGAACCTCCGGCCTCTACGTCCCGAACGTAGCGCTCTACCAGGCTAAGCTACACCCCGATGCTGTGGCGTTTGGCGCCGCGCCGGCCCGCCAGGAAGGGTCAGGAAGACCGCTCGACGGATCGAATCGACAAGTCTAGCAGAGCGTCGCGATGGACCGTCGCGGGAAGCGGCTCTAGCATCGTGCGCGCCTTGTCCGCCTCGGTACGCGCGGCTTCGCGAGTTGCGGCGAGGGCGCCCGTCGCGCGCACGATTTCGACGACCTCGGCAAGGCGCGAGACCTCGCCGTGCACGATCGCGTTGCGCAGCAGCGTGCGCTGCTGTGCCGTGCCGCGCTCCATGGCGATGAGCAGCGGAAGGGTCGGCTTGCCTTCGCGCAGATCGTCGCCGACGTTCTTGCCGAGCTGCTCGGTCGCGCCTTCGTAGTCGAGCAGGTCGTCGACGAGCTGGAAGGCGGTGCCGAGCGAGCGTCCGTAGGCGGCGCAAGCCTCCTCGGTCGCGACATCGGCTTCGGCGAGCACCGCGCCGAGACGTGCGCTCGCTTCGAACAACTTGGCGGTCTTGAAGCGGATGACCCGCAGATAGTCGTTGACGGAGACGTCGGGGTCGTGCATGTTCATCAGTTGCAGGACCTCGCCTTCGGCGATGACGTTGGTGGCATCGGCAAGCACCTCGAGCACGCGCATGCGACCGGCCGAGACCATCATCTGGAAGGCGCGCGAGTAGACGAAGTCTCCGACCAGCACGCTCGCGGCGTTGCCGAACAAGGCGTTGGCGGTGCGCCGGCCGCGGCGCAACGCCGATTCGTCGACGACGTCGTCGTGCAGCAGGGTCGCCGTGTGGATGAACTCGACCGTCGCCGCAAGCTCGAAGCGCTCGCGTCCGACGAAGCCGAGCGCGCTGGAAAACAGCAGCACGAGCATCGGCCGGATGCGCTTGCCGCCGGCGCTGATGATGTAGGTCGCGATCTGATCGATCAGCGCGACGTCGGAGGCGAGCCGGCGCCGGATGACCGCGTCGACCTGCCGCATGTCCTCGACCATCAAGACGGTGGCGCCGGAGATCGGCGGAGCGGGCGGCGAAAGCGAGGCGGGCACAGGCAGGCTCGGGCAAGGGGCCGATTATAGAAAGCCGGGCCCTGGGCGGCCCGGACCCCGCGTGGCACCTGCGATTCCCGGAGACACCCGGGGCCACCGCCTATCCTGCGCCGGGCTCGCCATGGTATAGTCACAGGCTCAACTCGATGGCGGCGTCTTGCGCCCAGCGAAGGATTCAGTGATGTACGCGGTCATCAAAACCGGCGGCAAGCAATACAAAGTCGCCGCTGGCGAGACACTCCGGGTCGAGCGACTCACCGCCGACGTCGGCGCCGAAGTCAAGCTCGACCAGGTGCTGGCGATCGGCAGCGGGGCCGAGCTCACGACGGGCTTTCCGCTCGTCGCCGGCGCCAGCGTCGTCGCCAGTGTCGTCTCGCACGGCCGGCACGACAAGGTCCGAATCTTCAAGATGCGCAGGCGCAAGCACTACCAGAAGCGCCAAGGGCATCGGCAGTCTTTCACCGAACTGCGCATTACCGCGGTCAACGCCGCCTGAAGCGGCGCGCGAGGATTCATTCATGGCACAGAAAAAGGGCGGCGGCTCGACCCGGAACGGCCGCGATTCGCAGCCGAAGATGCTCGGCGTGAAGGTCTTCGGCGGGCAAAGCATTCCGGCCGGCTCGATCATCGTGCGTCAGCGCGGCACCAAGTTCCACCCGGGCGCCAACGTCGGCATCGGCCGCGATCACACGCTTTTCGCGCTTGTCGACGGTCAGGTCAGCTACTCCGTCAAGGGCCCGCGCAATCGCCAGACGGTCGAGGTCAAGGCCGGCTGACGCGTCGAGCGCTGTCTCTCGCCCGACGAAGCCCCGGCCCACCGGGGCTTTTCTCTTCCGTCGCTGCACTAACATTGCCGCGTCGCAATCGACTACCCGAGCGAGGTTCGCATGAGCTGGAGCGGCATCATCCTGGTCATCGTCGGCGCCCTGCTGCTGGCCAACAACTTCGGCTGGTTGCAATGGGGTTGGATGCAGCAGTGGTGGCCTGTCTTTCTCATCGCCCTGGGTATCTGGTCGATCCTGCGGCCCCGGCGGGGCGATCGCCATCCATCGCGAGGTGCCGACCCCGGGCCATGAAGTTCGTCGACGAAGCGACCATCGACGTCGTCGCCGGCGACGGCGGCAACGGTTGCATGAGCTTTCGCCGCGAGAAGTTCATCCCTTTCGGCGGTCCGAACGGAGGGGACGGCGGGCGCGGCGGCAGCGTCTTCGCGGTCGGCGACGTCAACCTCAACACGCTCATCGACTTTCGCTACGCGCGGCGCCACGAAGCGCGGCGCGGCGAGAACGGGCGGGGCTCCGACCAGTACGGTGCGGCCGCCGACGACATCGTCCTGCGCATGCCGGTCGGCACGATCATCTCCGACGCCGAGACCGGCGAGCGCATCGCCGAGCTGCTCGAGCCTGGCGAAAAGGTCCGCATCGTCAAGGGCGGCGACGGCGGCTTCGGAAACCTGCATTTCAAGAGCAGCACGAACCGCGCGCCACGCCAGAAGACGCCCGGCTGGCCGGGCGAGCAGAGGAAACTGAGGCTCGAGTTGCGCGTGCTCGCCGACGTCGGCCTGCTCGGCATGCCGAACGCCGGCAAGTCGACCCTGATCGCCGCGATCTCGAACGCGCGACCGAAGATCGCCGACTACCCGTTCACGACGCTGCATCCGAACCTCGGCGTCGTCCGCGTCGGCCCGGAGCAGAGCTTCGTCGTTGCCGATGTCCCGGGCCTGATCGAGGGCGCTGCCGAAGGCGCGGGGCTCGGCCATCTGTTCCTGCGCCACCTGCAGCGCACGCGGCTGCTCCTGCACCTGGTCGATTTCGCGCCCTTCGACGCCGAGGTCGATCCGGTCGCGCAGGTGCGCGGCGTCGTCCGCGAGCTCGAGAAATACGACCCGGAGCTAGCTGCCAAGCCGCGCTGGCTCGTCCTCAACAAGCTCGACATGATTCCTGCCGACGAGCGGGTCGAGCGCGTCCGCGCGTTCGTCAAGCGCCTGAAATGGAAGGGGCCCGTCTTCCCGATCTCGGCACTGACGCGCGAAGGTTGCGAGCCGCTCGTTCGCGCCGCCTACGAGCACATCGCCGCGCGCGTTCCCGCCGCGCCGGTCACCGTCGATCCGCGCTTCGATCCGCCGCCGCCCGCCGCGGTCAAGGTCGGCGCCCTACGATGAACGACGCGTTGCGCGGAGCCAAGCGCATCGTCGTCAAGGTCGGATCGAGCCTCGTCACCGACGGAGGACGCGGCGTCGATGCACGTGCGGTCGGCGACTGGTGCCGGCAGATGGCCGCCCTGGTGCGGCAGCGGCGCGACCTCGTCATGGTCTCGAGCGGCGCCATCGCCGAGGGCATGAAGCGGCTCGGCTGGACGACCCGCCCGCACGCCGTGCACGAGCTGCAGGCGGCCGCCGCGGTCGGCCAGATGGGACTGGCGCAGATCTACGAATCTGCGTTGCGCGAGCACGGCATCGGCAGCGCGCAGGTGCTGCTCACGCACGCCGACCTCGCCGACCGCGAGCGCTATCTCAATGCGCGCTCGACGCTCGTCACGCTGCTCGGGCTCGGCGTTGTGCCGGTCATCAACGAGAACGACACCGTCGTCAACGACGAGATCAAGTTCGGCGACAACGACACGCTCGGCGCGCTCGTCGCCAACCTGCTAGACGCCGACCTGCTCGTCATCCTCACCGACCAGGCCGGCCTCTACTCGGCCGATCCGCGCAAGGACGCGAACGCCCGGCTCATCGAGCAAGGCACGGCCGGCGACAGCGAGCTCGAGCGCATGGCCGGCGGCGCCGGCAGCGCGCTCGGTCGCGGCGGCATGCTGACCAAGGTGCTCGCCGCGAAGCGCGCGGCGCGCAGCGGCGCGGGCACGGTGATCGCTTCCGGCCGCGAGCCCGACGTGCTGCTGCGAATCGCCGCCGGCGAGAGCGTCGGAACGACCCTTCTCGCTGCGACTCCGAAGGTTGTGGCGCGCAAGCTCTGGCTCGGCGACCACCTGAAGCTGCGCGGCTCGGTGCGGGTCGACGACGGGGCGGCGGCAAAGGTTCAGCGCGGGGGCAAGAGCCTGTTGCCGATCGGCGTCGTCGAGGTCGTCGGCGACTTCCATCGCGGCGACGTGATCGCCGTGCAGCGCACCGACGGCGCGGAGATCGGCCGCGGCCTAAGCAACTACAGCAGCAGCGAAGCCCGCCTCATCGCGCGCAAGCCGTCGGCGCAGTTCGAGCGCCTGCTAGGCTTCACCGGCGAGCCCGAGCTGATCCACCGCGACAACTTCGTGTTGTCGTGACCCGTGCCGTACCCCTTCAGGCGGCAGAGTCCTTGCCGATCCCTGAAGTGGCGTTCGCTGCCGATGCGGCCGGCGTCGTTTCGACTCCCGCCGGCACGGTCGCCGCGTCGAGATCCGATGCTTCGGCGACGTCGTCGTGGCGTCGATAGCGCTCGCCCGGATCGTCGCGGTGGTGCGGCCGCATCCCCGAGCGCAGATAGCGGTTGTGCTGGGCGCCGCGCGGCAAGAAGCGCGCGAGCTCGGTGAGCGCCATCTGATAGACGTCGCGCTTGAACTCGATGACGACGTCGAGCGGGATCCAGTAGTCGTTCCAGCGCCAGGCGTCGAACTCGGGGTGATCGGTCGCGCGCAGATTCATGTCGCAGTCGCGGCCGATCAGCTGAAGCAGGAACCAGATCTGCTTTTGTCCCCGGTAGTGGCCGCGCGCGTCGCGCCGGATGAAGTGCGTCGGCACCTCGTAGCGCAACCAGTCGCGCGTGCGCGCGACGATCCTCACGTGATCCTGCGTCAACCCCACTTCTTCGTGGAGCTCGCGGAACATCGCCTGCTCGGGCGTCTCGCCGTAATTGATGCCCCCTTGCGGGAACTGCCAGGAGTGGGTGCGTATCCGTTTGCCCCAAAACACCTGATTCTTCTGGTTGAGCAGGACGATGCCGACGTTGGGTCTGAACCCATCACGGTCGAGCATAATCAACCTCGATTCTTGCGTTGCCCGATTATTGCACCGGCATGACGCGAGTCAAACCCTCGCGTCCCCGGGCGCGCACCGAAAGGCGCCCTTCGGCAGGCGCCCGGCGCACCCCGCGCGGCGCGCATTGATCCGGGACGATGAAAGCCAGCCAGTTCTTCATTTCGACCTTGAAGGAAGCCCCGGCCGATGCCGAGGTCGTGAGCCACCGCCTCATGCTGCGCGCCGGCTTCATCAAGCGCCTGTCGGCCGGCATCTACACCTATATGCCGATGGGGCTGCGCGTGATCCGCAAGATCGAAGGCATCGTGCGCGAGGAGATGAACGCTGCCGGCGCCGTCGAGCTGCTGATGCCGGTTGTGCAACCGGCCGAGCTCTGGCAGGAAAGCGGGCGCTTTTCGAAGTACGGGCCGGAGCTGATGCGCGTCAAGGACCGGCACGAGCGCGATTTCGTGATCCAGCCGACGAGCGAAGAAGTCATCACCGACATCGCGCGCCAGGAGCTGCGCAGCTACCGCGCGCTGCCGAAGAACTTCTATCACATCCAGACCAAGTTCCGCGACGAGCGAAGGCCGCGCTTCGGGGTGATGCGCGGGCGCGAGTTCACGATGAAGGACGCCTATTCGTTCGATCGCGACCTCGATGCCGCGCGCCTCAGCTACGACCGCATGTACGCGGCCTACGAGCGCATCTTCCAGCGCATGGGACTGACCTTTCGTGCCGTCGCCGCCGACAACGGCGCGATCGGCGGGATCCGCTCGCACGAGTTCCAGGTCATCGCCGACACCGGCGAGGATGCCCTCGTCTTCAGCCGCGAATCCGACTACGCCGCCAATATCGAGCTCGCCGAGGCGCTGCCGCCGCAGGCGCCGCGAGCGGCGCCTGCGGAAGGGCTCGTCAAGACGCCGACGCCCGGAAAGAGCACCTGCGAAGACGTGGCCGAGCTGCTCGACCTGCCGCTCGCGCGCACCGTGAAGTCGATCGTGCTGGCGACCGATGCGCTCGCCGAAGACGGCATCGGCACCGAGAGCACGGTCTGGCTCCTCCTGCTGCGCGGCGACCATGCGCTCAATGAAGTCAAGGTCAGCAAGCTGGCCGGCCTGAACGCCGGATTTCGCTTCGCGACGGCGGCCGAGATCGAGGTGCATTTCGGCAGCCCGCCGGGATACCTCGGGCCGATCGGCACGCGCCGGCCGGTGCGCCTCGTCGTCGACCGCGTCGTGACACGGATGAGCGATTTCGTCTGCGGCGCCAACGAGACCGACTTCCACTTCAGCGGCGTCAACTGGAACCGCGATCTGCCCGAGCCCGAGCTCGTGGCCGACATCCGCAACGTCGTCGAGGGCGATCCTTCGCCGGACGGCAGGGGGCTGCTCGCGATCCAGCGCGGCATCGAAGTCGGCCACGTCTTCCTGCTCGGCTCGTACTACAGCAAGAGCATGAACGCAACCTACCTCGACGAGGGCGGCAAGGCGCAGCTCCTGCAGATGGGCTGCTACGGCATCGGCATCACGCGCATCGCCGGCGCCGCCATCGAGCAGAACCACGACGAGCGCGGCATGATCTGGCCGGTTGCGATCGCGCCGTTCGCCGTCGTCGTCTGCCCGATCGGCTACGAGCGCTCGAGCGCCGTGCGCGAGGCCGCCGACGCCTTGCACGCGCAGTTCCTTGCCGAAGGCATCGATGCCATCCTCGACGATCGCGGCGAACGCCCGGGCGCCATGTTCGCCGACTGGGAGCTGATCGGCGTGCCGCATCGCGTCGTCCTGTCCGAGCGCGGCCTGAAGAGCGGGCAAGCCGAATACCAGGGCCGGCGCGATGCCGAAGCCACGGTCGTCGCGGCCGACCGTGCGCTCGCTTTCGTGAAGGCCAAGCTCGCGGCATGAGCAGCGGGCTCTCCCCGCCGGGGAGCCGACGGCGCGACCTCGTCGCCGCAGCACTGCTCGGCCCGGCCGCGCTCGCCTGGCCGCGCGTCGTGCGCGCCGGCGCGCAGATCGAGGAACCGCTGGCCGACGCCGTCCGCTCGGCGCTCACCGCGGCGATCGCCGACCGGGCGCCGCCGAAACCGCAGTTCGCCAGCATCGACGAGCGCCTCGCCCATCTGCGCTGGCTCGGCGCCATGAGCGACAAGCTGCGCAAGCAGAAGACCGAGCTCGTCACGCGCGTCGAGTTCCTCGAGACCCTCTGGTACGAGAGCACGCGGGCCGGGCTCGAGACCGGCCTCATGCTCGGCCTGGTCGAGGTCGAGAGCGCATTTCGCAAGTACGCGATCAGCGTCGCCGGGGCGCGCGGCTATACCCAGGTGATGCCGTTCTGGGCCCGGCTCATCGGCGATGGGGACGTCGCCCGGCTCTTCCACATGCAGACGAACCTGCGCTTCGGCTGCGTCATCCTGCGCCACTACCTCGATCTCGAGCAGGGCGATCTCTTCTTCGCCCTGGGCCGCTACAACGGCAGCCGCGGCCGGCCCGAGTACCCGAACGCCGTCTTCGCGGCGAGCCGCAACTGGACCTATCCGCCGCGTTGACGGCGGCGGCGCCGCGCTCACAAGCCGGGCCACGCCTTCGGCGCCGCCCCGGCGATGCCGAGCAGGACGAGGACGCGCTCGACGCTGTCGGCGACGAGCTCGTCGATCGTCTGCGGCCGGTGATAGAAGGCCGGCAGCGGCGGGAAGACGATGGCGCCCATCTCGGTGGCCGCCGTCATGTTGCGCAGGTGCGCCAGGTTGAAAGGCGTCTCGCGCACCATGAGGACGAGCCGGCGCCGCTCCTTCAGCGCGACGTCGGCGGCGCGCGTCAGCAGGTTGTCCGACAGCCCGTTCGCGATCGCCGCGAGCGACTTCATCGAGCAGGGTGCTACGACCATCGCGTCGGCCGCGAACGAGCCGCTGGCGATCGCGGCGCCGATGTCGGCCGGGTTGTAGGCGACATCGGCGCGCGCTTCGAGCGCACGGCGATCGAGCCCGAGCTCGTGGTGCGCGTTCAGGATGCCGGCCGGCGTGACGACCAGGTGCGTCTCGCGGCCCGTCTCGCGCAGGCGATCGAGCAGCCTGAGGCCGTAGGTCGCGCCGGTCGCGCCGGTGATCCCGACGACGACGCGAGGCGCGCGTCCGGCGGCGCTCACGCTGTCGCCGGCAGCGCGCGGCTCAGGCGGGAAGGCCGAGCGCCTGCTGCAGCTCGCCTGCCTGGTACATCTCGGTCATGATGTCCGAGCCGCCGACGAATTCCCCGTTGACGTAGAGCTGCGGGATGGTCGGCCAGTCGGAATACGACTTGATGCCCTGGCGGATCTCTTCATCTTCGAGGACGTTGACC
>JGI24140J50213_10000994_pt1 | contig 12816 bp, 11 predicted proteins | sample BarGraIncu00222A_FD_50213 | JGI IMG/M metagenome (IMG submission 50213)
GCGGAAACATGCCGGCAACGATCAGCAGGGCGACCGTGCCGATGGTCGCAAAGGCCGCGAACCAGAGCAGTGAAATCCAGTTCGGTTCGATCGCCTGCATGATGGCTGCTCCGCTCGTTTACGCAGCGGATATCCGGTGGGCACATTACTCGGCCGGCGCAATAAATCCGGTGGACGGCTGCGCCATGTCCGGCCTCGGCGTCCGCGAGGTCTTGCGCATGTTGGTCTTGACGAAGCGGGTGTCGTAGCCGTTCAGCAGGTGGCCGATCAGGCCGCGATCGAGATCCGAGGTACCAAACAGCCAATCCATCACCGGGAAGGTCAGGTTCATGTTTCGCTCCATCATGATCGACTGATTGTGATGGGCGGTGTGATGACGCCGGATGGTGTTGACGAAGGGGGCGTTGCGCACGAACCAGTTCTCATCGACGTGGCAACAGAAATGCATGAATTCGTAGATCAGGTACATCGATGTCGTTGTCGAGATCAGCAGCCAGCCGACATTGGGCGAAATCAGCCAGCCCAGCACCAGCGCCGGCGGAATCGACATCATGGTGAAGGTCACCAGCGCGTAGGGCGGAAAGAACGTCACGCGCCAGTCGTTATGGTCGGCAAAGCGCATCTCCTGCTCGGTGAAGAACTGGTGATGCATCAGCGTATGGCGATTGTAGATCGCGCGGAACGCTTTCACCTGCGACGGCCGGTGCATGACGAAGCGATGGATCCACCATTCGAAGAAATTGGAGCACAGGAAAGTCACGGGTACGATTCCCAATTCCCACCAGCGCAGCTCGCTGATGTTGGCGAAATAGACCGACAGGGCCGTGAACCCGATCACGTAGATCACGAAGGCATGGAGCCAGCCATTGTACCATCCGGCGATGCGGTGGCGGTACGTCGCCCGGTAGTTTCGCTGCCGCTCCGTCATCGGACTCGATGATAATTCCATCACGTGTTTCCATCTACCGCATGCCGTCGCCGTCTAATATATCACCAATCTATTAGACCGGCAACGAATGTTTCGAAGTTGTCGACAGGCGCTGCCCGAGAGAAATCGCTTTGCTGCGATGCTTTTGATATATTTATGGTATGGCAACAAGCGCGCCAGGCGCGCCACGATAGTGGGATGCGTTTAGGAAGTTGATACCCTGCGTTTTTCCGACACGCAGATACCGGTATTCCGGGAGCGGAGCGAACCGGCTTAGAGACAGGAGGGCGGAATGAAGCATTATTGGGGAGACCGGACCATCGACGGCGTCAAGGTCACCGTCGACGGCGCACCGCTCGATCCGTGCATGAACATCATGGAGTTCAGCAAGAACGGCTTCGAGTGGAGTTACGAGGGTCCCGAGCCGCGCCAGCTCGCACTGGCGCTGTTGGCCGATCATCTCGGCGACCATGCCGCCGCGAAGGCCGCGGTCGAGCCCTTCATGCGCGCTATCGTCGCGAATTTCGGAAACGAGTGGGAGATGAACTCGGCGGATATTGACCTGGCGATGGCCGCGTTGGCCAGCAAGGCGGTCGCCTGAATGACGCTGCAGTATCGTGCCGCGGTGCTCCATGCAGCCCAAACGCCTTTGTCGGTCGAAACCGTTACCGCTGCGGATTTAAAGCCGACCGACGTGCTGGTGCGCCTTCGCGCAGCGGGTCTCTGTCACACCGATCTGGAGGTGATCGAGGGATCGCTGCGCTATCCGATGCCGATCGTGCTTGGACATGAGGCCGCGGGCGTCGTCGAACAGATGGGTGCGGGCGCGCGCGGCGTGAAAGCCGGTGACCACGTGGTGCTGTCGTGGAACCCGCATTGCGGGCAATGCTTCTATTGCGACCGCGACGCGCCGATCCTGTGCGAGGAATATCTCGGCGCAGGACCCAAGGCACGCGCATTCGACGGCGAAAGCCGCGGCCTACTGGCCGACGGCCGTGAGCTTCGGCAGCTGATGTTTATGGGCGCGTTCGGCGAATACTGCATCGTGTCGGACCAGCAGGCTATTCCGGTTCCGAAGGAGATCCCGTTCGACCGCGCCTGCCTGCTCGGTTGCGGCGTAATGACGGGCGTTGGCGCCGCGCTCAATCTCGGCGCGGTCGCGCATGGCGATACCGTGATGGTGGTGGGGTGCGGAGCTGTCGGCCTCGCCGCGGTGCAAGGCGCACGGCTGGCAGGCGCTGGCGCGATCATCGCAGTCGACCTTGATCCGGCGAAACTTGCTCTGGCACAGCGGATGGGAGCAACCCTTGGCGTCGATGCATCGAAGGACGATGTGATCGCGAGCGCAAAACGGGAGACCGCTGGCCGCGGCGCCGATGTCGTGATCGAGTCGGCGGGTAGCGCCTCGGCTTTCCGGGTGACCACCGAAGCCGTGCGGCCCGGCGGTCAGGTCATCTGGCTTGGCAAGATCGACGTCAACAAGGACGTCGCGTTTCGCTGGGGTTCGCTGATGCAGGAGAAACGCATCCGCCGCGTCAGCTATGGCAATGCGCGACCGCGTCGCGATTTTCCACTGCTGGCGCGGGCCTATCTCGACGGTTCGCTGCTGCTCGACGAATTGATCTCCCGCCGCATTGCATTGGAGGAGATCAACGACGGTTTCGCTGCGTTGAAGCGCGGCGAAACCATTCGCAGCGTCATTACATTTGATTGATATGGTTCAGGTATCGAGCGTCTTGCGCGCGAAATCCTCGATGTAGTCGATCAGCCGGTCGGACGCGGTTGCAGCGGCCTTGACCTTCTTTTGCGAAACCGCTTCGGCGACCGCCGCGTGCAGCTTGGCGGCCAACGGCAAGTCGGCGACCTCCTGATAGTGCTGGTACCAGAACCGGCGCGACAGCGCGTTCATCAGGCCCATCGACCGCCGGGCGAATTCGTTGCGCGCCGCCATCGCGATCAGGATGTTGAAACGCTGGTCGAGGCGCATAAAGGCGATGTCGTCGGCGTTGGCGGCGGCCGCCAGCATGGCTTCCGCCACCTCGGCGAATTCGCGGCGTTCGTCAGGCGAGGCGCGTTCGGCCGCCAGGCTCGCCATCAGCCGCTCAAGCTCGCGGCGCACCTCGAGCAGCCGCAGTTGCAGCCTCAAATTGATCTCGGAGACCATGATGCCGCGCCTCGGCATGATCACGACAAGGCCGTCCCGCGCCAGCCGTTGCAGCGCTTCCCGGATCGGGGTTCGGCCGATCTTCAGACGCGCGGCGAGCGCCTGCTCCGACAGCACCGTTCCGGGCGACAATTGCAGCGTGACAATCATCTCTTCAAGTTCGCGATAGGCGCGATCGGTCAGCGTGCCGTCCTCGGCCTCGGCTGCGCGAGGCCGGCGTTTCGTCGGCGTCTTCGATTTCAAATCGTGCCTCACATCCGGCTGTGAAAAGGTGCGCGGGGACCGGCCGCTGGATATCCATCCCAAGTGTATATCGGCCATATATCACGAAGCAACAGCACTGAGTTTCGGGTTCACGCTGAGCGCCCGCTTGAGCCGTTAGCGATATCCGGCGGCCTGCAGTTCAAACAGTTCGGAATAGCGGCTTGACTGGGCCAATAGCTCGTCATGGGTGCCGGAAGCCTCGATGGAGCCGTCGGCGAGAACCAGAATGCGGTCGGCCATGCGCACGCTGGAAAAGCGGTGGGAGATCAGGATGGCGGTCTTTCCGGAGCTGAGTTCCTTGAAACGCTGAAACACTTCGAATTCCGCTCGCGCGTCCAACGCCGCGGTTGGCTCATCCAGAATCAGCACCGCCGCCTCACGCATATAGGCGCGCGCGATCGCGATTTTCTGCCATTCTCCACCGGATAATTCCACGCCGTTCTTGAACCGTTTGCCGATCATCTGCTGATAGCCGCCCGGTAATTTGGCAATGACTTCGTCGGCCTGACTGCTTTTCGCCGCGCGGTCGATGCGCGCCAGATCGTCGCGCGCCGCGATCTTTCCGACCGCGATATTGTCGCCGGCATTGAGATTGTAGCGGACGAAATCCTGGAAAATCACGCCCATGCTGCCGCGTAACGCGTCGAGATCGTACTCACGCAGGTCGTGGCCATCGAGCAGGATGCGGCCTTCGACGGGATCATAGAGTCGGGTGAGAAGCTTCACCAGGGTGGTCTTTCCGGCGCCGTTTTCTCCGACCAATGCCAGCACCTCGCCGGCGTGAAGGCTGAAGGAGAGATGGCGTACCGCCCATCGCTCCGAGCCGGGGTAGCGAAATCCGACGTCTTCAAATTCAAAGCCGTGCCGAATCGGATTCGGGAAACTTCGCGGATTGGCCGGCGACCGGATTTCCGGCGTCACCTCGAAAAATGAAAACAGGTCGTTGAGATAGAGCGCCTGGCCGGCCGTGCTGGAGAAACTGGTCAGCAACCCCTCAAGAAGCGCGCGCAGGCGCCGGAACGAACCCGCAAGGAAGGTCAGGTCGCCGACCGAAAATTCTCCCGTCAAGGTGCGCCAGGTGATGTAGGCATAGGCCAGATAGTAGCCGACGGTGCCGATCGCGGTGAACAGTCCTCCCCAGCCGGCGCGCCGCAGCGCCAGCCGCCGATTGGCCGCGTAAAAATCGGTCGCCAGGCGGATGTAGCGATCGATCAGAAATCCGTTGAGGCCGAAGATCTTAACTTCCTTGGCGGTTTCAACGCTGGCGGCGGTTTGCCGGACATAGTCGAGTTCGCGCCGCTCCGGGGTGCGGACAAAATCAAGCGAATAGCTTTGGGCATTGAAATGCGCCTCGCCGACAAACGCCGGCACCAAGGCCAAGAACAGCAAGGCGATCAGCCAGGGTGCATAGAAGATCAGCCCGGCGGCAAAACTGATCACGGTGACGATGTCTTGCGCCTGACCGAATAGNTGGCCCATCAGCGACATTCTTCCGCTGGTCTGTCGGCGTGCCCGCTCGAGCTGGTCCTGAAATTCGGAGTCCTCGAAATCCCTAAGGTCGAGCGTCGCGGCGTGCTGCATCAATCGCACGCTCGAGGCATTGGTCACGCGCTCGGAGAGCAGGCTGTCGATCAGCGACACGACGCGCCCAAGAATGTCCGCCAGCACGGCGAGCGCGAATTCCGCCAGCAGCAGCAGGCCCAGCCAGTTCAACAGGCCGCTGTCGAGCCACAGCCGCAGCGTTTCAGGCTTATGCGGCGCTTGCACCAGCAGCACAACATTATCGATGATCAGCTTGCCGACATAGAGGGTCGCGACCGGCATCACCGCTCGAAGCAGCCGCAACACCAGTGATGCCGCGGTCAATTCGGGGCTGGTGCGCCAAACCATCAGCAGGAAGGGCCGCAGATTCCTTAAGGCTCCGACTCGCTCCCTGAGAGATCGGCTGGATGCCGCAGATGCCCCCATGGCGGCTGAACCGGAGGGGCGCCCTGTGTCTCGGCCTCCGTTGCTATATTGCCGCGGCACCAGAGGATTCCTGGAATCGTTGGGTTAGGGTTGTATGTTGCCCAGAAAGATAGGCACGGGCAGTTGCGAGGCAAGCTGCGAAAGCGAACTGCAGGGAAGTGTGGAAGCAGCAGCTTCAAAGAAAACCTGGAGCCTCACGCTCGTATCCAAGAAAAAGAGCCGCCCGATTTCCGGACGGCTCAAAGTCGAAGCCTGGAATTTAATTCCCCAGCGTCTGTGTACCGCCGTTACCTTGTTTGCGGCCATACGATGTGAGGATAGACAGCAGGCTGTCGATTCGTCTGTGACCTGTGCAACACACTGGCGGCACATTGATGCCGTGGCCCGGGGCTGAACAGGTAGGCAACGGCGAGCCGACGCCCCGAGTTGCGCCTAGCTAATGAGCAATTGCACGTCACAAAAGCTTCGCCCGGGAAATAAGCAAACCTCGGCTCGAGATACAACTGACTGAAAACACGAAAGATTCCGATACGAAGCGATGCGATAGGGCGTTGTACACAATGGCATAGGCCTTGCTTAGTTCCCTTCGAGGGTTCTCTCGTTCGGGGCGGGCGCAGGTCATGGCGAACTCCAGAAGTCCTTTCAGCGGCACGGTCGTCGCGGAGCCAACGCCGATCGACCTCGACTGGTCGGCCACCGCACTTCTCATCATCGATATGCAGCGTGATTTCATGGAGCGGGGCGGCTTCGGCGAAACGCTGGGCAACGACGTCTCGCAATTGGCGCGCGCGGTGAAGCCGATCGCGGCGGTGCTGGCCGCGGCCCGCGCCAACGAGATGCTCGTCATCCACACCCGCGAGGGCCATTTGCCCGATTTGTCCGACGCGCCGCCAGCGAAGATCGAGCGCGGCGAGCCAAGCCGGCGCATCGGCGATCCCGGTCCGATGGGCCGGATCCTGATCCGTGGCGAAGCCGGGCACGACATCATTCCGGAACTGTATCCGCTCGACAACGAGATCGTCATCGATAAGCCCGGCAAGGGCGCGTTCTACGCGACCGAACTCGGCGATGTCCTGCAAAAATATGGCATCGCGAATTTGCTGGTGTGCGGCGTCACCACCGAGGTCTGCGTCAACACCACGGTACGCGAGGCCAACGATCGCGGCTATCGCTGCGTCGTGCTGGCGGATGGCTGCGCATCCTATTTTCCCGAATTCCACGACATGGGCCTGAAGATGATCAAGGCCCAGGGTGGCATCTTCGGCTGGGTCAGCGACTCGGCCGCGGTTCTTGAGGCAATGACAGTGGAGACTTCAAACAATCTGGCAGCGGGAGCATCACGATGAGCATGAGCATGGCCGCGGAAAAATCAGGTTTCAAGCCGGCGCTGTGGACGCCCGGTGACTGGAATGCATTCTTCGGATTCGGTACCAATATCCTGGTCAATATGCTGGTGCTGACCGGCCTGCTGCGCTTCGTGCTGAAGATGCCGGACACGCTGGTATTCGGCCGCATCCTGCCGGCGCTCGGCCTGATGCTGTGCCTCTCCACATTCTACTATGCGTGGCTGGCCTACCGGCTGGCGCAGAAGACCGGACGCAACGACGTCTGCGCCCTTCCGTCGGGCGTCAGCGTGCCGCACATGTTCATCGTCACCTTCGTGATCATGCTGCCGATCACGATCAAGACCGGCGATCCCCTGAAGGGCTGGTCGGCCGGCCTCGTCTGGGTGTTCTTTCAGAGCTTCATCCTGATGATCGGCGGCTTTATCGCGCCCTATATCCGGAAAATAACGCCGCGTGCCGCCTTGCTCGGCACGCTCGCCGGCGTCTCGGTGACATTTATCTCGATGCGGCCGGCGCTCGAAATGTATATGACGCCGCAGATCGGCCTCGTCTGCTTCGCCATCATTCTGATGAGCTGGTTTGGCGGCGTGAAGTTTCCGCGGGGGATTCCGGCCGGATTGGTCGCGATCGCCGTCGGCATGATCATCGCCTGGGGCTCGAACCTGTTCGGCCTTGGGCTCGGAGGCTTGAGCGTCAAGGGCGTCGGCGACGCGTTCGCAAATTTCGGCTTCTCGCTGCCAATACCTGCGATCGGCCAGGTGTTCTCAGGCTTCGAATTTCTCGGCATCATTCTGGTGACGGCGATTCCGTTCGGCATCTACGATCTGGTCGAGGCGATGGACAATGTCGAAAGCGCCGAGGCCGCCGGCGATGAATATCCAACCACCCGCGTATTGACCGCCGACGGCGTCATCAGCCTGATCGGCTGCCTGATGGGAAATCCGTTCATCAATGCGGTGTATATCGGCCATCCCGGATGGAAGGCGATGGGCGGCCGGATCGGCTACTCGGCGGCGACCGGAATCATGGTGGTGGTGCTGGCCTGGTTCGGCATCATCTCGGTGCTGCTGGCGCTGGTGCCGGTGGTCGCGATTTCGCCGATCCTGCTCTATATAGGCATGCTGATCGGCGCGCAGGCGTTCCAGACCACGCCGATCAAGCATGCACCGGCGATCGTGCTCGCCCTGACGCCGCATCTGGCCGCTTGGGCCAAGCTGCAAATCGATACCATGCTTGGAGCGACACTTAGCGCGGCCCAGACCGTGGGGGCGCTGGCGCCCGACAAGGTCGGCGCCGTCAAGACCGCAGCCATCGCCTCGCTGCCTCAACAGGGCGTGCTCTATCATGGGCTGGAAGTGATGGGTGGCGGTTCGATCCTCGCGGGCCTCATACTCGGCGCGATCGGCGTTTTTGTCATCGAGCGTGACTTTACAAAGGCCTCGGCGTTCGCGTTTGCCGGCGCGGTGCTGACCTATTTCGGCTTCATGCATGGTGAGGCGGTTGGGATCGGCGGCGGCCTCGGCGTCACGCCCGGCGTCGCACTGGCCTACGCGGTCGTGGCGGCTGGATTTCTCGCGGTCGAGAGGTTTGGCGCAACGAGCAGCGAAAGCATTTCGGATTCCCATATGCCGCTGGCAGCGCCTGCCGAATGAGGTGACGGCGCCCTGAGGGCCTGCTCGCGCCGGCGCTCAGTGACCCGCCATGTGCCGTCCGATTTCCGTGAGGTCTGCCTCGCTGGCGCGAGCTTCATACACGAGTTCGCCGTGGAACATCACGGCGAGCCGGTCGGAGAGTTCAAGCAATTCGTCGAGATCCTCGCTGACCAGCAGCACCGCGGCGCCGCGATTTCGCGCAGCCATGATTTCGGCGTGAATTTGCGCGACAGCGGCAAAGTCCAGTCCAAAGCAGGGATTGGCGGCGATCAGGACTTCGACCACATCGCCGAGCTCGCGCGCCAGCACCGCGCGCTGCACATTGCCGCCGGAGAGCGCTGCAATCGGCGTATCGGGCGTACGGGTCTTGATCTTGTACTGCGCGATCTTCTTGTCGGCGTCGTCCTGAAACGCGACACGGTTGAGCCACCATCCGCCGCTCGCGAACGGCGCCCGGTCGAACTGGCGGAATGCGATATTGTCGGCGACGCTCATGCCGCCGACGCAGGCGTTTTTCAACGGCTCTTCGGGCAGCAGCGACATCTTGTGCCGGCGCATTTCCTCGCGGCGGGCATGATAGATGTCGCCGGCCACGCGGATTTCACCGCTTTCGGCTTCGCGCTGGCCGGCGAGCACCTCGACAAGCTGCCGCTGGCCGTTGCCGGAAACCCCGGCGATGCCGACGATCTCTCCGGCACGGACGGCAAGCGACACGCCATGCACCGCGACCGCACCGGCATCGTCGAGTGCGGTGAGCTTGGTCAGTTCGAGCCGTGTCTCGCCGACTTCTCCCACCCGGGGCGGCTGAATGGTCAATTCTTCCGCGCCGATCATGGTGCGCGCCATATCGTCCGGCGTCAGATCCGCAACACGGCCGCGACCGGCGAGCTTGCCGCGGCGCAGGATGGTGACTTCGTCGGCGAACGCCATCACCTCGCGGAATTTGTGCGTGATCATCAAGATCGTCAGATCGCCGTTGACGACCATGGCCCGCAGCATGCCGAGCACCTCGTCGGCTTCTCCCGGCGTCAGCACCGATGTCGGCTCGTCAAGGATCAGAAACCTGCGCTTGAGATAAAGCTGCTTGAGGATTTCGCATTTTTGCCGCTCGCCGGCGGAAATGTCCGACACCCGGGCATTGAGCGGCACCTTGAACGGCATCCGCGCAAGAAACGCTTCCAGTTCCTGCTTCTCCTTGACCCAGTTGATAACGGCTGGAACATCGTCCCGCGCCAGCACCAGGTTTTCGGCCACGGTCATCGCCGGCACCAACGTGAAATGCTGGTACACCATCCCGAGGCCAAGCGCGTGGGCGTCCTTCGGATTGGCGATCGCCTGCTCACGGCCGCCGACCAGCACCTCGCCCTGGGTCGGGTGGTAGTAACCCATGATGCATTTGACCAGCGTGCTCTTGCCGGCGCCGTTTTCGCCGAGCAACGCATGGAACGATCCGGGGCGTACTTTCAGTTCGACATTGTCCAGCGCTGTGAACTCGCCGAACCGCATGGTCATGGCAATGGCATCGACGCCAAGCGCCCCGCTCTGCATCGGCACTTCGCCGATAATCACGATAAGGCTCCGATCAGACTTGCCGACGTTGCGACGGCCCCGAACACCCCGCCCTGCATCTTGATCATCTTCAAGGCATGTTCATGATTGCTCTTGTCGGTGGCCGCGCAGCAATCCTCGACCAGCACGCATTCGAAGCCGCGGTCATTGGCCTCGCGCATGGTGGTATGCACGCAGACATCGGTGGTGATGCCGGTGAGAACCAGGTTCTCGATGCCGCGCAGCCGCAGCATCAGTTCAAGGTCGGTGGCGCAGAATGAACCCTTGCCGGGCTTGTCGATGATCGGCTCGCCTGGCAGCGGCGCGAGATCCGGGATGATCTCCCAGCCGGCTTCGCCGCGCACCAGCACCCGGCCGCACGGGCCGGGATCGCCGATCCCGGCGCCGATCTGGCGTGACCGCCAGCGCTTGTTCGCCGGCAGGTCGGTCAGATCCGGCCGATGGCCCTCACGGGTGTGTATGATATGGAAACCCTGATCGCGCATCACGGCCAGCAATCGCTTGATCGGCTCGATCGGCGCGCGGGTCAGCGACAGGTCGTAGCCCATCTTGTCGACGTAGCCGCCGACACCGCAGAAGTCGGTCTGCATGTCGATGATGACAAGGGCGGTGTTGTCCGGACGCAGATCGCCGTTGTAGGGCCAGGCGTAGGGCTCGGACTTCAGATAGCGTTCGGCCATTTTGTGGTCTCTCTAGCGTGTGATCGAAAGTTCCGCGGGCGCGCCGGTCAGCGTGCGCTTCGGCGAGCAGGTGATGATCATGATCGCCAGCGTGAGGATGTAGGGCGCGGCGTTGAACAGGTGATAGCCGGAAGTGACCCCGACCGACTGCAGCGCGGGCCCGAGTGCTGCCGCGCCACCGAATGCCAGCGATGCCCACAGGCATAGCATCGGGTCCCAACGCGCGAAGATCACTAGTGCGACGGCCGTGATGCCTTGACCACTGGACAGGCCTTCGTTCCAGCTACCGGGATAGAACAGCGACAGGAACGAGCCGCCGACACCAGCGAGGAAGCCGCCGACCATCGTCGCGCGCAGACGGATCGCCAGCACGGAATGCCCCATGGCGCGCGCGGCGTCCGAACTTTCGCCGGCGGTCCGGATCAACAGGCCCCAGCGTGTGGTGCGAAATGCCCAGTATAGAATCGGTGCCAGCGCCACCCCGATCAGAAACAGCACATTGATCCGCAGCGCCGCGCGAACCTGCGAGACATCGCTCCACCATCCGAAATCGATGGCCGGCAATCGCGGCGCCGTGGGTTCGATCAGCGGCTTGCCGAGATAGAACGCAAGGCCGGTGCCGAACAGCATCAGCGCGATGCCGACGGCGATGTCGTTGACCCGCGGCAGCGAACAAATACCGGCGTGGAGCGCGCCGAGCAGGGCGCCGGTCAGGCCGGCGGCGAGAACCCCGAGCCAGGGCGAACCGGAGAGATAGGAGATGCCGTAGGCGCTCATCGCGCCCATCACCAGCGTGCCCTCAAGACCGAGATTGATGCGTCCCGAGCGCTCGGTGATGCATTCGCCGAGGCTGACGAACAGAAACGGCGTGGAGACGCGGATCGCGCCGCCGAACACCGCGAGCGGGACCGTCCAGAGTCCAATCGTGCCGTCCGCCATGTTCAGGATTTGCCTTTCAGAAAGCCGATCCGCCCGTAAAGCGCATCGCTCGCCAGCACCGCGACAAAGATAATCCCCTGCAGCACCAGCACCGATGCATCAGGCAGCCCAAGCCGCCGTTGCAACAGCCCGCCGCTGGCGCTGATGCCGCCGAGCAGGATTGCAACCGGAATGATCGCCAGTGGATTCTGCCGTGCCAGGAAAGCGACCAGGATTCCGGTAAAGCCATAACCGGCAGCAAGGTTGGCGTTGGTTTTGCCCTGAACCGCGGCGACTTCGATCATGCCGGCGAGGCCGGCCGATGCGCCCGCCAGGAAGCAGATCGTCAGGATCAGCCGGCCGACACTCAGGCCCACGATCTTGGCGGCGCGAATATTGCCGCCGGCGACTCGCGCGGCGAATCCGAACACGGTGTGATAGATCAGGATGTACGAAGCGATCGCGGCGACGATGCCGAATACCAGTCCCCAATGCACATCGGTGCCCGGGATCGAACCGATCATGTTGACGGCGCCGATCTCGCGGGTCGATGGCTTGTTGAGACTGGCGGGGTCGCGCATCGGGCCTTCGACCAGATGGTTGAGGATCGCAAGTGCGATATAGACCAGCAGCAGGCTCGAAATCGTTTCGTTGACGCCGCGATATTGACGAAGCCCGCCCGCCAGCATGATCCAGAGACCGCCGCCGGCCATGCCGGCACAGACCATGACAAGCTGCACCACCAGAGGCGGCGCGGATTGCACGAGCAATGCCGCGCCGGTTGCCGCCAGCGCGCCGATCAGCAGCGCGCCTTCGCCGCCGATGATGACCATGCCGAGTTGCGCGGGAAGTGCTGTGCAAAGCGCGGTCAATATCAGGGGAGCCGCGCGCGTCAGCGTGTTCTGCCAGGAAAACCAGGTGCCGAACGCGCCGTAGTACATGTAGAAATAGAGATCGAGCGGGTTCTTGCCGAACAGGGCAACGAATATCCCGAACACGCCGAGCGCGCCGACCAGCGCCGCGCCCGGAATGAGGATGTATTCGATGGTGCCGCCGTAGCGTTGCAGAAATCCCGGATCAGCGGCTGGAGAAACCGCAGCTGCTTCGGCAGGATCCGCAACGCCAGATGTCACGAAGTCGCTCCGACGACGCCCTCGACCAGATAGTCCATCTTTTCCAGCTCGGCGTCCTTCTGGCCGCGCTCGGTTCCGGCGCCGATCACGGTCTTGCCCTTGTTGTCCGCGATCGGACCCTTGAAGATGACGTAATCGCCGCCGACCAGCTTGGCCTTGATNTCATCCGCGTGTTTGCGGGCCTCGGCCGAAAC
>JGI24140J50213_10000996_pt1 | contig 12808 bp, 8 predicted proteins | sample BarGraIncu00222A_FD_50213 | JGI IMG/M metagenome (IMG submission 50213)
GGACACCCCGTCTTGCTCAGACAGCGCTCCGCGGTTCGCCCTCGCGCAACGAGCNAGCATCGCGCTCGGTCGAACCGCTNCGCGAACTCGCCACCGGTGTGTCCCCCCCTCCCGTCCTGGCAGTCGCGAGTGAACTCGTCAATGACATCAGCGCGCACAACGGGGCCGGCGCCGCCTCCTCTGAAAGCGCGGGAACGCCGGATCTCTCGGCGGGAAAACCGAGGTGTGTGCTCGTGATCGGCTCTGGGCCGGTGATCATCGGGCAGGCGGCGGAGTTTGACTATGCGGGGACGCAGGCGTGCAGGGCGCTGCGTGAGGAGGGGATCCGGGTGGTGCTGGTGAACAGCAACCCGGCGACGATCATGACTGACGACTCGTCGGCGGATGCGGTGTATGTGGAGCCGCTGACGGTGGAGGTGCTCGAGCGCGTGATCATCGCGGAGCGGCCGGATGGGTTGCTGGCGACTCTCGGGGGGCAGACGGGGTTGAACCTTGCGGTCGCGCTTGATGATGCGGGTGTGCTCGAGCGGCACGGCGTGCGTGTGCTCGGGACGGGATTGCGGGCGATCCGGATGGCGGAGGATCGCGAGCGCTTCAAAGAGCTGCTGACCTCGATCGGCGAGCCGGCGCCCGAGTCGGCAACGGTTTCGTCGCTGGCGCAGGCGCGAGCACTGCGCGATCGCATGGGCCTGCCGCTGGTGGTGCGGCCCGCGTTCACGCTGGGAGGAACCGGTGGCGGGCTGTGCGAGACGGAGGAGCGGTACGCCGAGACCGTGCTCGCCGGCCTTGCGGCGTCGCCGATCAGCCAGGTGCTCATCGAGCGCTCGGTGGCCGGCTGGCGGGAGATCGAATACGAGGTGATCCGCGATGCGGCGGGCACGTGCATCACGGTGTGCAACATGGAGAACCTCGATCCGATGGGCGTGCACACGGGCGATTCGATGGTCGTCGCCCCCGCCCAGACCCTCACGGATCGCGAGCATCAGCAGCTCCGCAGCGCTGCGCTTCGGATCATCAATGCGCTCGATATCCAGGGCGGATGCAACGTGCAGTTCGCGCTCGCACCCGGGTCGCACGAGTATCACGTCATCGAGGTAAACCCCCGGGTGTCACGCTCGTCGGCGCTGGCGTCCAAGGCGACCGGCTATCCCATCGCTCGCGTTGCCGCAAAGATCGCGGCAGGCAGGCGGCTCGACGAGATTCCCAACGCCGTGACCGGCAAGACCTGCGCGGCATTCGAGCCGGCGCTCGACTACTGCGTCGTCAAGATCCCGCGCTGGCCGTTCGACAAATTCCCCGAGGCCGACCGGCGGCTGGGGACGCAGATGAAGTCGACCGGCGAGGTGATGGCGATCGAGCGGTCCTTCGAGGCCGCGTTCAGCAAGGCGCTGCGCTCCCTCGAGCAGCCGTCACCGGACCCGTCGGTGCTGCACGAGCCGGTGCTCATCGACGTCGCCAACGACCGGCGCGCGGCGGCGCTGCTGGAAGCGCTGCGCGGCGGGGCGACGCCCGAGGAGTTGACGCGGCGGAGCGGCATCTCAGCGTGGTTTCTGCGCCGTCTCGGCGCCATCGTCGCGTGCGAGGAGCAACTTCGCTGGAACGGGTTGGATGACGATGCGCTTCGCGCCGCCAAGCGCGCGGGCCTGACCGACGCGCGCATCGCCGCGCTCACCGGGGTCGCAAGCGAGGACATCCATGCTCGCCGTCGCGACCTCGGACTGAAGCCGGTCTTCAAGTGCGTCGACACGTGCGCCGCCGAGTTCGAGGCGGCAACGCCCTACTACTACTCCACCTACGAGACCGAGGATGAGGGACCGGCCGCGACAGCACCGGCACCGAACACCGTCGTGGTGCTGGGGAGCGGTCCGATCCGCATCGGCCAGGGCATCGAATTCGACTACTGCAGCGTGCACGCCGCACTGGCATTGCGTGCCCAGGGCGTCGACGCGGTCATGGTCAACAGCAACCCCGAGACCGTCAGCACCGATTTCGACTGCAGCACCCGTCTGTACTTCGAACCGCTCGACGAGGAGGCGGTCACCGCGATCATCGACGAGGAACAGGCGTCCGGGGTCGTCGTGCAGTTCGGCGGTCAGACCGCGATCAACCTCGCCGAGCCCCTGGCCCATGCCGGGGTCACGATTCTCGGGAGCAGCATCGCGAGCATCGACCTCGCCGAGGACCGGCGCGCTTTCGAGGCGTTGATGCGCTCGCTGTCGATCGCGCAGCCCCAGGGAGCCGCGACGACCGATCTCGACGAGGCGCTCGCCATCGCCGACGACATCGGCTTCCCGGTGCTCGTGCGCCCGTCGTACGTCCTCGGTGGGCGGGCGATGGAGATCGTGCACAGTCGCAGTCAGTTGCAGCGATATCTCGAGGCCGCAATGGCGGCGCTCCCCGCCGAGGGCGGACGACGCCGCGGCGCCGTGCTCATCGACCGCTACCTGTTCGGCACCGAGGTCGACGTCGATGCGATCAGCGACGGCGAGACCGTGGTCATCCCGGGGCTCATGGAGCACGTGGAGCGCGCCGGCGTGCACAGCGGCGACTCGATGGCGGCCTACCCCGCGCGGATTCTCGGCGACGACGTTCGCGCGCTCATCGTCGACGCGACGGTGCGCATCACGCGCGCCCTCGACGTCCGCGGCCTGTGCAACATCCAGTTCGCCGTCCACCGCGGCATTCCCCACGTGCTCGAGGTCAACCCGCGCGCATCGCGCACCGTGCCGTTCCTGAGCAAGGTGACCGGTGTTCCGATGGTCGAGCTTGCCACCCGGGTCATGCGGGGCACCACGCTTGCGGAGCTGGGTTGGACCACGGGGCTCCTTCCTCCGCGACCACTGGTGGCCGTGAAGGCGCCGGTGTTCTCGACCGTCAAGCTGATCGACGTCGACACGGCGCTCGGGCCCGAGATGAAGTCGACCGGCGAGGTCATGGGCATCGACACCGACCTCGGTGCCGCGCTCGAGAAGGCGTTTGTCGCCGCGCTCGGCGACATGCCGACCAGCGGTGGAGCCCTGTGCAGCGTGGCCGACGTCGACAAGGCGGAGGCGCTGCCGATCATCGCCCAGCTGAGCTCACTCGGCTTCACCATCTATGCGACCGCCGGAACCGCCGCCGCGTTTGCGAGCGCGGGCATCTCCGCGGTCGCGGTGGGCAAGATCGGCCACGGCCGCCCCAACGTCATCGATGTCATCCAGGACGGCCGCGTGTCGCTCGTGATCAACACGGTCTCCAACTTCGGCACGGACGAGCTCGACTTCCGAGCCGACGGCGGTGCCGCAGCGGCGGTGGGACGTACCGTCAAGGACGGTTACCGCATCCGCCTTGCCGCCGAGCAGCGGCGCATTCCGTGCTGCACCTCCCTCGACACCGCGGCTGCGCTTGTCGACGCGATCGGCCGCCACACCTCGGGGCAGAGCGTCCGGGTCGCGACGGTTCGCGAGTACCGGGACGGTGTGGTGCAGGCGGTGTCGTGACCGCGGACCTGAGCAGGGCCGCGCTCGAAACCGGCGAGGTGCTCATCGTCGAGCGGCTGGGGGGCGGGCTCCTCGAACTGGTTGCGCGGCTGCCGCATCTCGCCGCAACGGCGATGCCCGGATCCTTTGCGCAGCTTCGCTGCAGCCGGAGCTCAACGCCGCTGCTCAGGCGTCCGTTCAGCGTCGCCTGGACCCAGGATGACAACTGCGGCTTCGTTTTCGAGGCGGTCGGGGCGGGGACCAGGCTGCTCTCGGAGCTGCAGCCTGGTGATCCGCTCGACACGCTCGGCCCGCTCGGGCACGGCTTCAGTGTCGTTGACAGCGGGTCGGTGGTCTGCGTCTCGGGTGGGCTCGGGTGCGCGCCCTTCCCGCTGCTCATCAACGAGCTGCGCCGCCGCGGTGTTGAGGACATCCTTGTCTTGAACGGGGCGCGCACCGCCACCCGCCTGTACCCGGCCGAACGATTCGCCCGGCCGGCGGTTCCCGTCGTCGCGGAGGCGACGGATGACGGTACTCGCGGCCACCACGGCCCGGTCACCGATCTCCTCCACCAGGCGATGGCCTCGCACCCTTCGGCGCTGTACGCCTGCGGACCCAACGCGATGCTCGGCGCGGTGATGAGCACCCTGCTCGAGTCGGGTGCCGACCTCCCGCCGACGCTCGAGGCCTCGCTCGAAGCCCCGATGGGATGCGGGTTCGGAACGTGTCTGGGATGCGCGCTGCCGGTGCGCGCAGAGGATGGAACCTCGGCCTGGCGGCTCTGCTGCACGGACGGTCCCGTGATGCCGATGCGCGATGTCGATTGGGACGGGCTGCGGGCGCTCCCCGGGGCGGACGTCGCGTGACCGAGAACGCACTCGAGGGCATCGACCTCGGACGCGGCCTGGTGCTGCCGAACGCGGTCGGCCTGGCGAGCGGAACCGCCGGATACGGCTTCGAACTCGAGCAGTTGATCGACATCCAGCGCCTCGGCGCGCTGTACACCAAGGGCACGACCATGCGCCCGCGTGAGGGGAACCCACCGCCGCGCATCGCGGAGACGGGCGGCGGGATGCTCAACAGCATCGGTCTCCAGAATCCCGGAGTCGATGCGGTGGCAGCCGCGTATGCGCCGCGCTGGAGCGGTTGGGCGATTCGCGTCATCGTCAACGTCGCCGGTGGCTCGGTCGACGAATATGTGCACTGCGTCTCGGTGCTCGAGTCGGTCGCGGAGGTCGCGGGCATCGAGCTCAACATCTCGTGTCCGAACATCGCCCAGGGCCTGGACTTCGGCCGGGACCCCGCTCTGGCCGCGCGCCTCGTGGCCGCGGTGCGCGCGGTCACCGAGCGTTGCGTGATCGTGAAACTCAGCCCCAACGTCACCGACATCGCCGCGGTGGCTCGCGCGGTCGAGGACGCCGGCGCCGACGCCGTGTCAGCCGTCAACACCTACATCGGCAAGAAGATCCACCGCGCAAGCGGACGATCCGTCCTGCCTCTCGGCACCGGGGGGCTCAGCGGCCCTGCCATACAGCCGCTCGCGCTTGCAGCCGTCGCCGCCGTTTGCGACGCCGTGCACATACCGGTGATCGGTGTGGGCGGGATCATCGATGCGGCGTCTGCCCGTGACTTCCTGATCGTTGGCGCCTGTGCGGTTCAGGTCGGAACCGCCACATTCATCAACCCGGAGACCGCCCTGCAGGTGCTTGACGGTCTCCGGGGTTGACGACTCTCAGCTGACGGCTCGCTTCAGGCCGGTGAGCCGGCCTCCACCGGCGTCGGGCTCAGGTGGCCGTTGAGCGACATGACCGGCTCAGGTGGCTCCATATCGATCGCCACCTCTCCGTGGAGCAGCAGGTCGCCGACCTCCAGCTCCTGGTCGGTCATGCGCAGCGGCACGATGAAGCTGACGAGCTTGATCACGACGAAGGTGGCCACTGCGTCGTAGACGATGATGAAACCGAGCGCGATCGCCTGGAGCAGTAACTGCTTCGCGTTGCCGTAGACGAGACCGGTCACGGCGACCGATGCGGTCCCAGCAGTCCCCACGTACACGATCATGTTCGGTGACGCGAGCACACCGGTCATGAGACCGCCGAACGCTCCCGCAACACCGTGCGTGTGGAAGACGCCGAGCGTGTCATCGACCCGCCCGGTGAAGAGCTTGGTCTTGCCGAGATAGTTCATGGAGAGCCAGGGGAGGACGCCGGCGCCGACGCCGATCGCGAATGCCGCATAGGCATTGACATAACCGGCTCCAGGGGTGATCGCCACCAGGCCGGCGATCATGCCGCTGATCATGCCGATGATGGTCGGCTTCTTCAGGAAGAAGATGTCCATGATCATCCACACCAGCAGTGCTGTGGCCGTGCAGAGATGCGTGTTGAGCACGGCCGCCGATGCATCGGCGTTGGCGAAGTACGGATCTCCGCCGTTGAAACCGCTCCAGCCGAGCCAGAGGAGTCCGCCTCCGGCGACCGCCATCATGATGTTGCTGGGCGTGTTGTTCTGCCGGTCCTTGAGCATGCGTGGGCCGATCACCGCGGCGGCAACGAACGCTGACACGGCAGCGGCGACGTGGATGACGTAGCCACCGCTGTAGTCGACGGCGCCGAGGGAGCCGAGCCAGCCACCGCCCCAGAGGCTGAATGCACCAACCGAGTACACCAACGTGATCCAGAGCGGGACGAAGAGCGCCCATGCCCGGAAGCTGATGCGCCCGAGGAGCGCGCCGCCGAGGATGATCACCGTGATCGTCGCAAACACGAACTGGAAGTAGACGAGCGACGACATCGGGAATCGCAGCGCCGGGATCAATCCGGTCAGCAGCGGGATGCTCGCCTGCTGCTCGAGGTCAGTCGCGCCGGCGACGGGGTGGGGTATCCCGACGAATGTCGTCGCGGCGCCGCCGATGTGCAGCGGGCTCCCGAACGACATGTCGTACGCGAAGAACATCCAGATGACGAGAGTCATCGCGAACGCGTAGATGACCATCAGCGCTGAGTTGACAGCGAATTTGCGCTTCATCAACCCTGAATAGAGGATCGCCAGACCGGGGATGCTCATGATCCCGACGAGCGTCGCCGACGTAAGTTGCCAGGCGGTGTCGCCTTGGTTCAGCCAGCTTGGAGCCTCGTTCAGGGCCGACAACATTGCGATACCTCACCTCTAACACTGCTGATGTGCGTGCGCAGCCATCCGCGCCTTGCACGGAACTCTGTCAGAGGCGGGCCTGAGGTTCTTCGGCCACCGCGCACAGATCCGAGGCGGCTCGTCTGTACGCGGCGCACGAGTCACAGTGGTCGAAGTGCACAGACGCCGCCGGCGAGCTGCGAGCGCGTCAGACGGCGGTGCGGAGGTACCTGGGGAAGGGCGCAGCGGGCTCGGCCGTCGCCACGCGCAGGGTCGGAAGCGTCCTCCCTGTCTCGAAGTCCTGCGCGGGCACGGGTCTGCCGGTGAAGTAGCCCTGGGCGCGATCGCACCCCAGCAGCGCCAGCAGCTCGAGGGTCGCGAGCGTCTCGATCCCCTCCGCGACAACCAGCAGTCCGAGCGCATGACCGAGCTCGATCGTGGCGCGCACCAGCTTGACGTCCTGCTCGCGTCCGCCTGCGCTCAGTCCGGTGATGAAGGTGCGGTCGAGCTTCAACTCTGTGATCGGCAGGCTCCCGAGGTACGCCAGGGACGTGAATCCGGATCCGAAGTCGTCGATCGACACGCCGAGACCGAGACCGCGGAGCTCCTCGATGACGCTCTGGCACGCGGCGAAGTCGCGGATGATGGTCGTCTCGGTGATCTCCAGGATGAGTGCCGCTGCGGGGACGTGATGGCGGCGCAGCGCCGACCGGACGACGTCGATGAATCCCGGGTCCAGGAGATTGGATGCAGAGACGTTCACGGACATGGCGATGCGCCTGCCCGCGGCGCGCCAAACGGCGCACTGGGCGAGCGCCTGATCGAGGACGAGACAGGTGAGCGGTCCCATCAGCCCGGCCTCCTCGGCAAGTGGCAGGAACTCCAGGGGCGGGATCAGGCCGAGGCGCGGGTGGGGCCAGCGCACCAACGCCTCGGCGGCGACGGTCTCACCGTTGCGCAGGTCGACCTGGGGTTGATAGTGCAGGACGAGCTGCCCATCCTCGACAGCGGCGCGCAACTCCTCAACGCGCGCCAGCCGGCTGCCGCCGTCGTCGATCGCCGGCGTGTACATCTCATACGACTGATGGGTCAGCTTGGCGCGGTACATGGCGACGTCGGCGCAGCGCATGAGCCCGACGCTGTCGGTGGCGTCGGTGGGCGCCCCGGCGATGCCGATGCTCGCGCTGATCCGGACGCTCACCCCGTTGAGGACGAATGGCTGCTCGAGGAGTGCGGTGAGCCGCCTGGCGAGGCCGGTGGCGTAGGAGCGATCGCTGTCGATCAGCACGGCGCCGAGCTCATCGCCGCCGATCCGGAGCAACACGTCCGACGCGCGCAGTGAGCTGGTGAGGCGAGGTCCGAGCTGCCTGAGGAGCTCATCGCCCGCGGAGTGACCGAACGAGTCGTTGATCTCCTTGAAATGGTCCAGGTCGACAAAGAGGAACGCCATGCCCCGTGGCGGCGTTGACGGGTCGGCGAGGTCCTCGAAGTAGGCGTCAAGCAGCGTGGTCAGCTGGCGGCGATTGCCCAGTCCGGTGAGCTCGTCGGTCACGGCCTGGCGGTGGCGTTCCTCGGTCAGGGCGCGCAAGCCGCGGACAGAGAGTGCCGAACGCACTCCGACCACCACAAGCGTGGCGGTGGCAAGGGCCACGGCAACCTCGATCACGTCATGGTGCACCGCTCCCAGGAAGAGGATCACGAGACCCGCGAACGCGCCGGCCCCAGGAAGCAGGAAGCCGGGGAGCTTTGCGCCATCGGCCAGGTCTCGTCGCCCCGGGGGCACCCACACGGACAACGACATCAGGGTGATCGCGATCGGCCAGGCGATGCCGTTGAAGACAACCCCCACCTGTGCTGTGGCTCCAAACAGGTTGAACGTGTCCCCGATCCCGTTGACCGCGCAGGCGGTGGCGAAGAGCAGCCAGGGCAGGCGCCGCCCCGGCAGGATCGCGGTGCCGCCGACCACCAGGGCGAGAAGCAGGACGTCGCCGATCGGGTAGACGAGATCGACAGCCACCCCGAACGGGTCGCCCCCGAGCGACCTGAAAACAGCATGGAAGGCGAAGGCCGCGCAGACGGCCGCAGCGCCCAGGCCGGCGATCGCTCCGTCGAGCCAGGTGGCCGGCAGCAATCGCTTGATCTCCTTGCGCAGCATGAGCACGATCGCCGCATAGGCAAGCGGGTAGAAGCAGACGTAGAAGGCGTCGGCCAGCGACGGGTTGGTAACCGTCGCTCCACCCCACGACTCCGCGGTGAGGACCACGTCGCCCATGGCCCAGGCAAGCACCCCGCTCCCCAGCGCGAGGGGAACTGCCCGGCCCGGCAGGCCGCTGAACGCGCGGGCGATGAGCAGAAGGCCGAGGATGACCTCGTAGGAGGCCACGCCCCAGCCGTCGATCCAGGGCCAGGTATCGCCCGGGGATCGCACCATCAGCGAGGCGATGTAGGCGGCAAGCAACCCGGCCATCAGTGCGTAGACGACCCAAAGCGCCCTCGGGGCCGCCCCGGTCGCTCTGAGGTATGTCGGGAGTGCCCGCCTCTCGGGAGGGGCCGCGGTACTCACCGGAGCAGCTTTGCCGATCTCGTGTTGAATTCCGGTTGCGACCGTGGAACGACAATGACCTCTGGCCGCTAAGAAGACAGCAGATCGGCCGGCGGATCTGCGTACACCAAGGAGGCGAGGAATGCCGCAAGACGCTCGGGTGGAGGTTGGCATGGTCACCACCGAGGCGCACGTCCGGCGGTTGCTGCCGCTGATGCGGGCCTATTGCGACTTCTACCGGGTCGGACCCACTGACGAAGCCCTGCTCGCCATGTCGCGCACGCTGATGGCCGATCCGACCCACGAAGGCGTCCAGTTGCTCGCCACCGACGCTGGTGTGGACGTCGGATTCGCGACCCTCTTCTGGAGTTGGGAGACGACGACATCCGGCCGGATCGGCGTCATGAACGACCTGTTCGTTGCTGCTTCGGCACGGGGACGCGGTGTCGGATCAGCGCTGATCGACGCCTGCCTCGAGCGCTGCCGCGACCACGGAGCGATTCGCATGACCTGGCAGACCGCGGTGGACAACGTGGCCGCGCAGGCTGTCTACGACCACGCCGGCGCGAATCGGGAAACCTGGATCGACTACTGGCTCGCCACCGGCCTGTCGACGACGTCGGCAGCGGTGCCGGAGCAGCGCTAGCCGGGGCGGTCTATTTCTTGGCGGCCTGGTAGTAGGGATTCGCGCCCTGCGCGTGGTCCGTGGTGTCGCGAACGTCGGTGATCTGCGGGAAGCGCTCGAGGATCGCGACACGAACGCCCTGACCGAGGGTCACCTCCGCCATGCCGCAGCCCTGGCAGCCGCCACCCATGTGGATGAACGCGACCCCTTCGCTCACATCGAGCAGATCGATGTGCCCGCCGTGGGAAGCGACCGACGGATTGATCTCGTCGTCGAGGAGACGCTGGACGTCGCGAGCAAGGTCGTCCAGCCAGAGCGGGTTCGGGTTGTCCACGGTNAGTGCGCCGCGCATCCGGTCCGCATCGATGGTGATGCCGTCGAGGTAGGGCGCAGACGCCAGCGGCATCGTGAAACGCACGCCTTGGGGTCCGGTCACGACAAGATCACCGTCGCGCTCTTCCCCCGGATTCACCAGCGAGAGGTCGTAGCTGAACGCCCCGTCCTGCCTGCCGGTGATGGCGATGCGGACGCCCGCATCGGGCTGCTTGCGGTTGGCACGCACCTGCTCGATGCGCGTCAACGCGAAGTCGGTGATCGCGATGCGGGGTTCCTTCATGCCGTTTGTCATGGTACGTCGGTCCGAATCGCGAGCGTAGGCTGACCCGGATGCCCAGGGTGATGCTCGTCCTGCCCACCGCGACGTACCGCGCCACTGCGTTTCTTCGCGCCGCGGCCGATCTTGACCTCGAGGTGGTCGTCGCCTCGAATGAGGCGCCGACATTGGCAGCGCTCATGGAGGGTCGCGTGCTCACGCTGGATCTGCAGCGACCCGGCGAGTCCGCCGACCGCGCAATGGAATTCAGTGCTCGCTGGCCGGTCGATGCCGTCGTCGGCGTCGACGAGGCCTCGGTGGTCACCGCGGCGAACATCGCAGAGCGATTGGGCATCGCGCTGCACAATCCCGTCGCGGCCGTCGAGGCGACGCGTGACAAACGCTTGTTGCGCAGGCGTCTCACCGCGGCAGGACTGGTGCAGCCGCGCGTCGCGGAGATCGACGTCGATGCCGATGCACGCACGCTCGACGCAGCTGTCGGCGTCGTGGGCCTGCCGTGCGTTGTCAAGCCGGTTGATCTGGCAGCCAGTCGCGGCGTGATCCGTGCCGGCAGCCGTGCTGACGTCGACGCCGCCGTGCAACGTGTCGGCCGGCTCGTGCGTGCCATCTGCACCGATGGATCGACACCGCCGTTGATCATCGAGACCTATGTCGACGGCGCCGAGGTCGCGGTCGAGGGGCTCGTGCGGGATGGGCAGCTCGAGGTTATTGCCTTATTCGACAAGCCGGATCCGCTCACCGGTCCCTTCTTCGAGGAGTCGATCTACGTCACGCCGTCACGGCTCGATGCAGCCCCGCGGCAGGCTGCGATCGACTCGGTCGGCGAGGCTGTGTCGGCGCTCGGGCTGCGCCATGGGCCGATCCATGCGGAGGTGAGGATGTGCGCCGGCGCGGCTGTCGTCATCGAGGTTGCCGCGCGGTCGATCGGGGGCCTCTGCTCGCAGGTCATCCGCCTCGTGTGCACGGATGCGCCCCACGAGGTCCGGTCCCTGGAGAACGTGATCCTGCGGAGCGCGTGCGGGTTGCGATTGGGCGCCAGCCATCTCTTCGACTCGGCGTCGGGCGTGTACATGTTGCCCGTGCGCGCTCCTGGCGTTCTCCGGGGCGTGAAGGGCATCGATCGGGCGATGTCGATCGCCGGCATCACGGGCGTGACCATCTCGGTCCCTCCGGGGGAGCGCTTGACCCCCCTCCCGGAGGGTGATCGCTATCTGGGCTTCATCTTTGCGCAGGGCGACACGCCTGACGAGGTCGAGGCCGCGCTCCGGCAGGCGGAGTTGCAACTCGGTGTTGATCTGGTGCCCCCTGGAGGAATCGAACCTCCCTCAACCGGTTAAAAGCCGGCTGCTCTACCGATGAGCTAAGGGGGCGGGACCCAGGATTGTATTGCCGCCCATGCGGCACGCCCTACCATCGGCACCTGTGACTGATGAGATTCCCGGATTCCCCGAGCGGTTCCCCGTCCGAGACGACGGCGTCCGGAGCTGGCGCTACAAGGTGGTCTCGCTCATCTGCAGAGCCTCGCTCCGAGGTTTCTTCGGTCGTGGGCTGAAGCTCGATCCGATGTCGTCCTTCCCTGCCGAGGGGCCTCTGCTGGTCGTGTGCAACCACCTGAGCAACATCGACCCGTGGATCTTCGGCGGCTTCGGGCCGGGGATCCTCTACTGCATGTCGAAGCGCGAGCTGTTCAACAACCCGGCCGTGGCCTGGATTCTCGCCGGCTGCAACTGCTTCCCGATCGACCGTGGCACAGCCGATCGCCGGGCTCTGCGGACTGCCTTGGACGTGCTGGCGCGCCGGGGTCGCCTGCTCATCTTCCTGGAGGGCACCCGCTCCGCGACACCGGGCATGCGGCGGGCCGAGGCCGGGGTGGGGTTCCTCGCGCGCCGTTCGGGCGCCTCGATCCTGCCGGTGGGTGTCTGGGGCTCGGAGGCGGCGCTTCCCCGGGGTCGCAAGTTCCCCAAGCGCGTGCCCATCCGGCTCAAGATCGGCCCCGCCTTTCAGCTGCCGGAGCGGCTGCCTGGTGAGCGGCGTGACGACCAGGCGGTCGCGGACCTGATCGGATCGCGCATTGCCGAACTCCTGCCCGACAGCTACCGCGGCGTCTACGCCTCCCTGCCGGCCCCTGAGGCGCTCCCCGCGCAGGTGAGTTAGCCGGGAGGAACCGGTCAGCGTCCTCGGCGGTTCGCCGAGGGCTTGGCGCGCGCCGACTTCGCCGCCCCGCCCGAGGGGCGTTTGGCAGCCGCCGGTCGACTGGATTTGGCCGGTGCAGCCTTGGAGGCCGTCTTCTTCGGTGGGGACGCCTTCGACTTCGCGACGGGCTTCGCCACCGGCTTGGCGCTGGACTTGGTTGCCGGCCGGGCTCGTGCGGGCCGGGTCCGGGTCTTTGGGGTCGCGGTGCTCCTCGCGGCGGCGCTCCTGGTGGCCGGTTTCGGTTT
>JGI24140J50213_10000997_pt1 | contig 12793 bp, 14 predicted proteins | sample BarGraIncu00222A_FD_50213 | JGI IMG/M metagenome (IMG submission 50213)
TGAAGTCTCAGCCTTAACCGGTTTTGGCCTTGAAAAACTGAAAGAAGATATGACCGATAAGGTGACCTTGTTTTCAGGCCATTCAGGTGTTGGGAAATCAGCTTTGATCAATAAGATACAGCCAGAACTCGAACTGCGGACCGGAATAATTTCAGAAGCGCATCAAAAAGGTAAGCATACGACAACTTTTGCCGAAATGTTTCCATTGAATTTTGGAGGCTACATCATCGATACTCCGGGCATCAAAGAGTTTGGCCTGGTGGATTTTGAGACGACTGAGGTAGCTGAACGCTTTCCCGAAATGCGCGAACTCATGCACTTGTGCCAGTTCAATAATTGCACTCACGTTCATGAACCACGGTGTGCCGTCATCCAGGCTGTTAAAGAAGGACGGATCAGCCAGAGCCGTTATCACAATTATATCAGCATCATCAACGATGATTATTTTGACGAGACCGATTGGAAATAACATTCTATCATTATGCGAGCAGTCATTCAAAGAGTAGCCTCTGCATCAGTTACAATTGACGATGCAATAAAATCGAAAATAGACAAAGGTTTATTAATTCTGCTTGGTATTGAAGAAGCGGATACCGATGAAGACATTGAATGGCTTAGTGGAAAAATAATCAGATTACGCATTTTTGATGATGATCAGGGCGTCATGAATCTCTCAATTTCAGATATAAAAGGAGAAATTCTCGTCGTCAGTCAGTTTACTTTGCATGCAAGCACCAAAAAAGGTAACCGTCCTTCCTATATAAAAGCGGCCAAACCTGAATTAGCCATTCCCCTTTATCGAAAATTTGTTCAGCAATTGACTCTGGAACTTGGGAAACCCGTTGCTACTGGTGAATTTGGTGCCAATATGCAAGTCAGGTTGATCAATGATGGACCGGTCACTATCATTTTTGATACAAAAAACAAAGAATAATTTTGAAAATTCCAAACCATTTAGTATCATTGTGCCCCCTTAAGGAAAAACTTTTTTCCTATTGAGATTGTTACCTTACCAAACTTTTAATTTCATGACGCCAGAGAAAATTTTGATGCAAAATAAAGGTATAGCTGTACCTGATTATCCTATTATACCATTTATTGAAGGTGATGGCACCGGTCCTGACATTTGGGCAGCTGCAGTACGTGTGTTTGACGCTGCTGTTTTAAAGGCATATAAGGGGAAGAAAAAGATTTTCTGGAAAGAAGTGTTGGCTGGCGAAAAAGCCTTTAACCAAACCGGCAACTGGTTGCCCGATGAAACTTTACAAGCTTTTCGTGATCACATTGTAGGCATAAAAGGGCCTTTAACCACACCGATTGGTGGTGGTATCAGGTCGCTCAATGTTGCCCTTCGTCAGATTCTTGATCTTTATGTCTGTCTTCGTCCCGTTCGTTGGTTCGAAGGAGTCCCCAGCCCTGTAAAACGTCCAGATCTTGTTGACATGCATATCTTCAGAGAGAATACCGAAGATATTTATGCCGGTATAGAATTCATGACCGGAGATCCTCAAAATAAGAAATTAATGAAATTCCTGATTGAAGAATTGGGAGTCACGAAAATCAGATTTCCTGAGACCTCATCATTAGGTATTAAGCCCGTTTCAAAAGAAGGTACTGACCGCCTGATCCGTGCCGCTATACTCTATGCCCTTGATCGTAAATTACCCAGTGTGACCATTGTTCACAAGGGGAATATCATGAAGTTTACCGAAGGTTCATTTAAGAAATGGTGTTATGAACTGGCTGAACGTGAGTTCAGTGACAAGGTATTTACATGGGCTCAACATGATGCAATCACCGAAAAACAAGGTCGCGAAGCTGCCGATGCTGCTCAATCACAAGCCGAAAAAGCAGGTAAGCTCATCGTGAAAGATGTAATTGCCGATGCTTTCTTGCAGCAGATCTTGTTACGACCTTCTGAATATTCAGTCATTGCAACACTGAATCTGAATGGTGATTATATTTCAGATGCCCTTGCCGCGATGGTAGGTGGTATCGGAATTGCTCCCGGCGCCAATATTAATTACGACAGTGGTTTTGCAATTTTTGAAGCTACCCATGGTACCGCTCCAAAATATGCAAACCTTGATAAAGTAAATCCCGGTTCAGTAATCCTTTCGGGTGCAATGATGCTTGAATACATGGGTTGGTTCGAAGCCGCACAACTCATTTACGACAATGTAGAATTAGCAATACGCAATAAAAGAGTCACATACGATTTTCACCGGTTAATGGAAGGAGCTGTCTTACTAAAGTGCTCTGAATTCGGAACGGAGATTGTAAAAAATATTCAACACTCCTAAATGGTTTAATTTCAATTGCACTTAAAATGGTAAAACTTAAAGACAAGCTAGCTGAAAAGATTGAGATACAGCGTCTTCGAATAGACAAATTAATAAAAGAATCNAGTAACGTGGTCGTTGANCAGGTGACAATTGGGAAAATCATNGGTGGTCTGCGTGGAGTGAAATGTCTGTTGACAGATATTTCATANTTGGATCCGTATGAAGGCATTCGATACAGGGGCTATACGCTNCCCGAATTATTCGANAAGTTGCCTAAACCAAAAGGAGCAGAGATGCCCTATGTNGAGGGATTGATTTATTTATTGTTTACCGGTGAAATCCCAACATTAGAAGAAACGCTCGANGTTGCTGATGATATTAACAAAAGGCGTATTCTGCCCCGTTATGTTTATGAGGTGGTCGATGCATTTCCTTGTTGCAGTCACCCTATGACTATTTTCTCGGCAGCAATTATGACCATGCAACGTGAGTCATTCTTTGCAAAAAAATATCAGGCTGGGATTTCAAAATCACAGTACTGGGATCCGATGTATGAAGATGTGTTGAATATGATTGCCAAACTTCCTGAATTAGCAAGCTATATCTACGCTAAACTTTATCGGGATGGCAATCGCATCCAGTCAAATCCTTTCCTTGATATGGGAGGGAACTTTGCACATATGATGGGCAAAGCTGCTCCTTATGATGATGTATCACGTCTTCATTTCATCATCCATGCTGACCACGAAAGTGGAAACGTAAGTGCACATACAGGCCACCTTGTTGCAAGTTCTTTGTCTGATGTATATTTGTCTACAGCTGCAATGGTGAATGGTTTAGCCGGTCCTTTACATGGTTTGGCTAATCAGGAAGTGTTGCGTTGGTTGCAGGAAATCATGGATAAGATGGATGGTCGCGAACCAACCGAAGAAGAAATGAAACAATTTGTCTGGGATACCCTGAATGCAGGACATGTTATACCGGGTTACGGCCACGCTGTATTGCGTAAGACTGACCCCCGCTACATGATTCAACGCGAATTCTGTCTCAAGCATTTACCCGATGATCCTATCTTCAAATATGCCGATATATTATATAAGGTGGTTCCCGATATTTTGAGGGAACAAGGCAAGGCAAAAAACCCATGGCCCAACCTTGATGCGCAGACTGGTGTCATCCAGTGGCACTATGGGATCCGTGAATACGATTTCTATACAGTATTATTTGCAGTGGGAAGATCTATTGGTATTGCTGTCAACCTGGTCTGGGACCGTGCATTAGGTTTCGCTCTAGAGCGGCCTAAATCACTGACAACAGATATGTTGGAAGCCATTGCAAGAGGTGAAGATCTTCATATTCCTGAGGAATAAACACGCTTTAGTAATTCTAACGCCTGACAGATAATCTAAAAATGTAGGAGCGGCTCTTATGGCCGCCCTTTTTTATGTTTCGGATAAAACAAGCTGGTGGAGATTTAAAATCTGCACCAGCTTGTTTTATGTACCGGAAAAAATCGCGGTATATTTTATTTTAAAATCGAATGTTGTCTCTTCCAATCATCGGTGTATGCAATAATATCCGGCATAAAGATCCTGAACTCCTTCTTAAAGGCTTCATAATTTTCCAGCAGAAAAGCCGTGGCCCCCTCCATCCCTGAATTAAACCTGGTTCGGTTCGACATCCCGTTCAATGCCCTGCTTAACCCCTCTGTCTTTGCATATGCCGCAAGCCAGTTATTCCCAACCATATAAGGAAACATATGTTGCGTCCTGGCCGGCATGATGGAAAGATAGGGAACAAGCAGTTCGTAGATGAAAAGTGAAAAACGTTCAAGGGGAACACGATGATAATCCTTCCATAGAGAGGCCAGAAAGTGATCATAATACATATCGATGATCACCGACCCATAATGGCCGAAATCACCGTTGAGTCTTCTGACTCCCTGAACCACCATAGGGTGATGATCCGTGAAATGATCAATAGCCCGATGCAATTGGATCCCTTTAATAACCCCCTGAGAATATTCAAGTTGTGACTTACCTTTTACATGATCCGCTATAAAATTGCCAAGCAATAACTCATTCTCCTCACCGGATAAAAAAATATGACCTAAGAAATTCATTGATCTGAGTTTAAAAGATAAAATTTTAATAATTATTCTTAAACAATCGGTTGCGCCTTGAGTTCACATTTTAAAGGTAATGAAAAAGGATGTAGTTTTGCTGAAAATAACAAATCAAGCAAGTAAGTTATTTAATTAGAAAACTTTAAAGAGATGCAAAAATTAATGCTTTTGGGCGATGAAGCTATCGCACAGGGAGCCATTGATGCCGGAATGAGTGGAATATACGCTTATCCCGGAACTCCTTCAACAGAGATCACCGAATATATCCTCCAATCAAAAGAAGCAAAAGAAAAAAACATTCGTGCAGGCTGGTCCACTAACGAAAAAACTGCGGTCGAGGGCGCTCTTGGCATGTCGTATGTCGGGAAACGAGCCATGACCTGCATGAAACACGTTGGACTCAATGTAGCAGCCGATGCGTTTATCAACTCTTCGATCACCGGAGCCAATGGCGGACTGATTATCGTATCAGCCGATGATCCTTCTATGCACTCTTCTCAGAATGAACAGGATTCGAGGTTTTATGGCGATTTCGCGATGATCCCTATTCTTGAACCTTCCAACCAGCAGGAAGCCTACGACATGGTGTCTTACGGTTTCGACCTGTCAGAGAAATACCGTATCCCCGTGATGATGCGCATTACCACCCGATTAGCGCATTCGCGTACTGGAGTGGTAAGGGGTGAAATAAGGGGCCAGAATGAAATAAAACTTTCAGCGAATCCCAAACAATTTATCCTGCTCCCCGGCAACGCCCGGAAACAGTACAAGACGCTGCTTTCCAATCAGGATTCCTTCCTTGAAGAATCCACTAAGTCAGCCTTCAATCAGTACATTGACGGTCCTAATAAAAAAATGGGCGTCATTGCCTGTGGCATTTCGTTCAACTACCTGATGGAAAACTATCCCCGAAAGGTTGCTTCTTTCCCGGTCCTGAAGATCGGACAATATCCAATTCCGGTAGATCAGGTGCTCAAAATGTATGATGAATGCGATTCTATTTTGGTCCTCGAAGAAGGATATCCCTTGATCGAAAAACATTTGAAGGGTCTATTGAACAAAGGCAAGGTGATCAAAGGTCGTCTGGATGGCACGGTTCCTCGCGATGGCGAGCTGTCTCCAAATCTGGTAGCCAAAGCATTAGGTCTACCTATAGCAGAAGAAAAAGCCATTCCTTCTATCGTTAAAAACCGCCCCCCCGCTTTATGCAAGGGCTGTCCGCATATCTATTCTTACAACGCCATCAACGAAGCGATCCTGGGAACCGAAAAAGGCCATGTCTTTGCGGATATCGGCTGCTACACGCTTGGTTTTATGGAGCCTTATAATGCTATCGATACCTGTGTCGATATGGGCGCTTCCATCACGATGGCCAAGGGCGCTGCCGATGCAGGTTTTCAACCTGCTATTGCTGTTATTGGTGACTCCACCTTTACGCACTCCGGAATGACGGGCTTGTTGGATGCTGTTTCTGACAAAAGCCCCATCACCTTGTTTATTCTCGACAACGAAACCACGGCCATGACCGGCGGACAGACCTCACAGGCCCGCGGAAAGCTGGAAGCCATTTGTGAAGGCCTTGGCGTTGATCCAGGTCATATCCGGGTGCTCAATCCCATGCCCAAAACTCACGAAGAAAACGTGCAGGTTATCAAAGAAGAGATTGCCTACCAGGGAGTTTCTGTTATCATTCCACGTCGCGAATGCATCCAGACCGCTGCTAAAAATTTAAAATCAGCGAGACTGGAAAAAGAGCCAACTAATTGATATTCAGGTTTAGTTTAATTGATTTAATGTAAGCATTTATGAAAAAAGACATCATACTGGCAGGCGTTGGGGGACAGGGTATCCTTTCAATTGCTGCTATCATCGGGACGGCTGCCGTTAAAGCCGGATTGTATCTGAAACAGGCTGAGGTTCATGGCATGTCACAACGTGGGGGCGATGTACAGTCTAACCTGAGGATTTCGGATGATCCCATTGCATCCGATCTGATTCCGGTCGGCAAGGCCGATTTAATTATCTCTGTTGAACCGATGGAAGCGCTCCGCTATGTCCCGATGCTCTCCAACGAAGGATGGATGATCACCAACATCACCCCGTTTATCAACATCCCTGATTATCCTGCGCATGAAGATATTCTGGCTGTAATCGATCAGCAACCCTATCACATCAAGCTCGATGCTGAGGCCATCGCCAAAGAAATAGGATCTGTAAAATGTGCCAACGTGGTCATTCTTGGAGCAGCAACATCATTCCTTGGCTTGAGTTATGACCAGATCGAAGATGCTATCTGTATCATGTTTGCCCGAAAAGGCGAAAGCATGGTTAAAATGAATCTGGCCGCTCTGAAAGCAGGTAGGGAGTATGCAAAGCAACAGATCAAACTTCAATCCGTAAAATAATCACGGCCTGACTTCGTCCCAATCCCGGTGACAGAGGGGTTTGTTAATCTAATGAATCTTACATAAAGGATCCACTATTCTGATAAGACTCTTCTCAGCACGCTATTTGTTTGGGGTTTTCTTCGTGTTTACTTGGTGTTTCCTTCGTATTACAGGGACCAAGTAAACACGAAGAAAACACCAAGTAAACACGAAGCAAACACGAAGATGCCTTGGTTGTTTGGAGAGTTATCGATAAGTCATATGAGATTTGAAGAACCAATAAAGAAGCTGATCACTATCTTGAATAAACGGTTTTTCCGGGAAGAAATTAATTTCAACAGAAATTACCTACCCATTTATTTAGACCAGCAGGACTTTTAACTAGTTGATAATGTGCGAATAGTCAAGCACAATTGAAGTATAACAGGTAGAAAACCGGTATCGCTTTCAATAAATGTTAAAGTCTCCATCGAAGAAGGTTCATAGTATCTTCATAGTCTATAATTGGAAGTACATTGAACATACATCGAACCAACTATGAAGGCACTATGGAAGTTTTGCCAATTGTATTCCGGTTTTATCCCAGTTGTATCTTGATTATCTCCCGATATTATTCATCATATCCAAAGTTATTAAATTAATTATTGTGTATTAGATAATAATTATTGTAAAACAATAAATAAATATTGCTTTTTAATAATTGTTGTATTAGATTTGCAATCGAATTATTTAACAATAAGAAACATGAAACCTAAATTTATTATATCCTTTTTGTATTATTTCATCTGGATTGCTTTAGTTGTTTTAACTTTAGCAACAGTACTTTTTCTTGTGACATCGATTATTAATATGCATGATAAAAGCAAATCAGGCTTCGTCAGTGAATTTATGGAATCTGGTTTTCCTATTTCCATTTATCACGATGTAGCAACAAAAGTCGATTATTCTTATGCAAGTGATAGTACATTCCGTTATATTCCGGTAATTAAAGAATATACAGTACAGGTAAAGTCCAATACATCCTTAGCATATTATTTTTTTATATTCAAAATAATTCTTTTATCCTTAAACTTAATAGCTCCTTGGTTCATTCTGAAAATTTTAAACACGATAAAACAGGGTAACCCTTTTAATTTCCAATCTATTAAATATTTGAAGATTATAGCAGTAATATTTATCATAGCAGATATATTAATATTTATTAATAATCTAATATTCAACCAATTTATACACCAATCTAAACTTCAGCACGGATTTCAATTTCCTAATTCTTATAGTATTGGTAGTGGAGTATTTATAGGCCTTGTTATCTGGATTCTTGCAGTAATATTCCAGCGAGGTGTGGAGTTGCAAAATGAAAACGATTTAACAGTGTAAGCTATGCCAATTATTATTAATCTTGATGTAATGCTTGCCAGACGGAAAATGTCTTTAACGGAATTAAGTGAAGGTGTCGGAATTACAATGTCAAACCTGTCGATACTTAAAACCGGGAAGGCCAAAGCTATTCGTTTAGAGACCCTGGAAGCTATTTGCCGTGTGCTTAATTGTCAACCTGGTGATTTATTGGAGTATAGGATTTAAAAATTCAATATCTTTAACCTTTTATCCAATAGTTGGTTATATTTATCTTTCATGCCTTCTGAAAGAAAACTGAGGTTGATCAATTCTTTCCATTGTGGTATTGCCCCTTCGATTTTATGCAAAATATTATCAATCACTTTATACGTTAATCCGCACCTTTCTTTTCCAAAATATTTAACAAGGATCTCAAAATTCAATCTCTTTTTCTTGCCTGAGAGATACAATGCAATTTCTTCCACATCTCCTGATAAAACGATCGTGGTATTCAGTAAATCATATACAGGAGAGAGTTCAGTAACATCTTCTCGGCTGATCAGTGAATAGTTCTTAAGGTGCATATCTTCATTCCCAATCAGATAATTGAAGACCACCATTTTGAAAAGTTTAGCCTTTTCTTTAGCCGGAAAAGTGCAATAGGAATCGATTAATCCGACTAACTTTTCCATTGAATAGTTATACTTTGTGCCTCTGGTTAAACCGGCTAACTGAGAAAAATCTTCAAGGGGGAGTTTATCCTTGTGTCCTTTCCGGTCAAATCGTTTAATAAAATAGGTTAAAGTAAGATCCTTCGCATAGATTAATCCATGTAGCGGAACGTCTAAACCTATGCATTGTGCCAGTCGCATCGTGAGATCTTCATTCTCCGGAAGCTCGGGATATTTATCGTTCTGGGGTTTTAAAATGTATCTCCCATGTTGATCTACTATTTCAAAACATTCATTTTTTATATCCAGTATAGCGCTTAATTTAGGTTGGACACCCTGTACTGACATCTTTACCGATCTGTGAAAGGCCTCTTCACGTTGCTCTGCAGCCGTAAATTGCAGTGTCTTCAAACCTCGAAGAGTAGGAGCCAGCAGTTTTAACCCCTTTTCACTATACAAGCTTTCCCCACAAAGTTCATAAGTTATCGGACACCTGTTCATTCGAAGATCTCCTTAACCGTTATGGCGCCTACCATGTCTTCACCCACAACCATTAATTGTGAAAAATAATCATCCCGATCTAATTTCTTGATTTTCAACAATCCTTCAAGTTGTGTGCCCTCAGGAAGCAAACCATCTAAAAAAGGTGGGAAAGCATAAAAATCCCACAGTTGCTGATTAACAGGCATTGTGAGTGATATCGGATAATCTTTATACCCATCCAGATATTGAAACCGATACTTTTTGCCCGCAATAGTTTCGGTTAATATCCCTGCTTCTTTTGCTTTGACGTAAACCTTAGCTTTTCTCATCGGTTTCTTCAATTATCTGATTCATTAACGGACTAATCAACGCTACCTTTATATTCAGGACATGTAAAATTTTCCGTAAAGTAACGAGTTGAATGGTATCTTTTCCCTTTTCAATATCATAAACTACCGTCTTACCTACTCCAGCCATTTCGGCAAGTTGGATTTGGGTGAGCTTTGCTACTTTCCGATGTTTTTTCAGAAAGGCAGCCAATGTCTGGGGTTCAATCATTGAATTACTGTTAAGGCAGTAAAAATAATACTTTTTGATATGAAAAGCAAGGAAATTGTAAAATTATGCTGCTGTGGCGGTAAATAATGCTCTATTTGCCTCGGATTCCATTTTCTATTCCATTTTCTTTTTTTTCTGTTCGTAGAAATGCATGCCTCTCATGTATTCATAGACCTTAGTTGGGAGGAAGAAATCCATGTTTTTGTTGTTGCGGATGCCTTCGCGGATGAAGCTGGCTGATATTTCCACAAGAGGAGCGGGGATGAACTTGATCTTTGGGTGGTTGGCCCAGTCTCCAGGTTCGTAACCCGGGCGGGGATAGATGTAAAGCTCGTACTGTTCAAGGATCTGCTCCCAGTTTTTCCATTTATGAAAAGAGGGGAGGATGTCCATGCCACCTATTAGTACGAAATGATGATCAGGATAATCTTCGGCCAGATAGGTCAGGGTATGAATGGTGTAGGAAGGTTTGGGAAGCTTCATTTCTATATCACAAACCTTCAGACGGATGTGGTCTTCGGTAGCCAGCCTGACGAGCGTGACCCTGTGTACATCGGAGAGCAGGCTCTTTTTATCTTTCAAAGGGTTGTGAGGCGACACGACATACCATACTTCATCCAGGTCGGTGAATTCGGCCATGTAGTTTCCAATGATCAGGTGACCGGTGTGGACCGGGTTGAATGAACCGAAAAACAGACCTATTTTCTTATGAAGGGTTGGCATGGATGATCAGGTATTTATTGGATGATAAATTTTGCGATGACCTCTTTAATCTCTGGAGTTGAACGGTCAAGGTTGTCGTTGAGCAGCTGGTAGTCAAACTGATCGGCAAAGGAAATCTCGTATTTGGCTTTATCAAGACGTTTTTTGAGGCTCTCGGGATTTTCGGTGCCACGGATTTTGAGCCTGACTTCGAGTTCATCAATGGAAGGGGGCATCACGAATATGGAAAGCGTTTCTTGGGGATAAAGTTTTTTGATATTGATGCCACCGATCACATCGACATCAAAGACGACATGCTTGCCAAGTTGCCAGATCCGGTCGAGTTCTGATTTCAGTGTGCCATAGTAACTTCCGGGGTAGACTTCCTCCCACTCCAGGAATTCGTGGTCGTTGATGCGTTGTTTGAATTCTTCGGGGGAAAGGAAATAATAGTCCGTGCCATTTACTTCTTCAGGACGTTTTGGACGGCTACAAGCAGAGACAGAAAACGCCAGAGGGAGGTCGGTTTTCAATAGCCGGCGAACGATGGAGGTCTTGCCTGCGCCGGAAGGGGCTGAAAATACGATTAGTTTTCCGTTCATGTTGACATATTATATGACGCCCTTGCAGGGCTAAAGTAAATCTTTTATTTCATTTGCTACAATCATGTCGTCCCTTCGGGACTAAAGAATATTCATCAATTGTTCCTTGATTTTTTCAAGCTCGTCTTTCATCTGGACGACCAGCTTCTGGATGTCGGCGTCATTGGCCTTGGAGCCCATGGTATTGATTTCGCGACCCAGCTCCTGGGTGATGAATGCCAGCTTCTTTCCCTGTGATCCTTCTTCTTTGATTGTGTTCAGGAAATAATCGATGTGCTTGGCCAGTCTCACTTTCTCTTCGGTGATATCCAGTTTTTCGATGTAATAAATCAGCTCCTGTTCAAAACGGTTGGGGTCAAACTTGGAAGAATCGACAAGTTCGGTGATGTCTTTCATCAGTCGTTCGCGAATCACCGGAACCCTTGCTTTTTCAAAGGGGACTACTTCGAGCATATATTTACGGATCAACCCGATGCGGTATTCAAAGTCTTTAGCCAGTAAAGTACCTTCTTCGGTGCGGAAAAGATCTGCTTTTGTGAGCGCTTCATCCACGGCGATCAGCACATGGCTCCATTCTTCCTCGTCAATATCTTCGCGGACGGTCTTCAAAACATCCGGCATCTTCAGTGCAAGTGGGAGCAGTTCAATGGTCTCCCCGATCTCTTCTGAAAGGGCTTTGAGTTCGTTATAATAATGTAAAACGAGTGGTTTATTGATAGTATAATTAGACTGATCACCTGAAATCTCGACCGAAAGGTAAAAATCTATCTTACCTCTTTCGAGGATCTTTGTGATTTCAGACCTGATTTCTAGCTCTTTATCTTTATATGAACCTGGGATTTTGATGGACGCGTCAAGTTGTTTGCTATTGAGAGACTTAACTTCTACTGTTATTTTTTTCCCGGGAAGCTCAACAGTTGCTTTGCCAAAACCGGTCATCGATTTAATCATTGGTGGTTATTTTTTGCAAAGATACGAAGCAGAACACGCTATTGCATGCTTTTGTTGACATCTTTAAATTTAGATAGATATTTTTTGAATTAGGGCTTAATATTTGCAGAAGTTTTAGTATATTTGAATCAACCGAAAACAATCCCGGTCATGCAAAAACAACAATGATAGCAAAACGGCAATTCCAGCTCTTTACGCAACCTCCCCGACTCTATGAGGCGATGCTTGAGGATATAAGGAATGCGCGTGAGTACATCTGTATCGAGACCTACCGGTTTACGCATGACAAGGTCGGCAGGATGTTTCGCGATGCCTTGATCACTAAGGCCAGGGAGAAAGTAAAGATTCGCTTGCTGATTGACTCATGGGGCGGGACCGCAAATGACACTTTCTTTGCTGAATTGGTAAAGTTGGGTGCTGAAGTGAGGTTTTTCAAGAAGATCAGGTTCTCGTTTGATTTCTTTACCCGTAATCACAGAAGGAACCACCGGAAACTTTTCCTGATTGATGATAAAGTAAGTTATATTGGCTCGGCTAATATTGCTGCACACTCTTTGAATTGGCGGGAACTTACGTTGCGGATTGAAGGCAGCCTCACCCCCATATTTAAAAAAACGTTCAACAAGAGTTTTAAGCAATTCAACAAATACATTTTCAATAAATTTACTTATCACAGGACTATCTTCCATTA
>JGI24140J50213_10000998_pt1 | contig 12789 bp, 11 predicted proteins | sample BarGraIncu00222A_FD_50213 | JGI IMG/M metagenome (IMG submission 50213)
TGTACAAGGCGCTGACAGCTGCCGGGGTCACGGTCACCTTCGAAGGTCCGTACACCGACCTTTTCGACAACGTCGCGGGCATCCGTGATGGCAACCACACCTATGGTTGTACAAGGCGCTGACAGCGGCCGGGGTCACGGTCACCTTCGAAGGTCCGTACACCGACCTGTTCGACAACGTCGTGGGCATCCGTGATGGCAACCACACCTATACCGACCCGAGCTTCGACCAACACCATGATGCGCTCTGGGGCAATACGTTGCAGGAAGCTGCGGCCCTGATCAGAAGAGATGTCGCGACCTACTCCCCGGACTACGTGCTCGTGGCCCTGGGNCTTGACGATCTGGCCTGGGGGTTCAGCGACGCTGCGGGTACCGAATCGTCCTTGAAGAGGTNNNTCGCTAACGCCCGGGCTGCCAAACCCGATGAACGGTTCGTCTTCTCCCAGATACCTCCCAACGTCCGTGAGCAGTCAGATCCCACCTTCGCAGCCATGATCGGTGACTACAACCGGCGGCTCGTCGACAAGGCTTCTGCGTTGTCGACCTCNNGGTCGCCGGTCTTTGTCACCGACGCTGGCGCCNACATCATCCCCGCGATCGACCTGTGGGACGGCACCCNTCCCAACGCACGGGGCGAGCAGAAGATCGCCGCCGGTTTCGTCGATGCCCTTGCCAGGGACTTCGGTATCGGAACCGGCTACCCACGGGGGTACCAGGCCGTGCCGATGGGTCCCCGCACGAGTCCGGTGTTGTCGGTCCAGCCCGGCGTTGGGCAGGCCCGGCTCACCTGGACAACGGCGCCGGGGGCGACCGGCTACTACGTCTACCTGAAGAACATCACCAGGCCAGATGCGAGCTTCGCCAAGCTGCCCTTCCCGGTCGCGGGTTCGTCCTGGACCGCCGGTGGGCTGGTTGAGGGTGACACCTATGAGATCTACCTCGGCACGACCAAGGGCGTGACCGAGGGCGTGCTCTCCAGCACGCAGCGCTTCACGGTCAAGCACGCGTCAGTGCCACCAGTGCCACCAGTGCCGAGGTGATTTCACAGATGCCCACCCGCAGTTTCGGGGCGTCTGCATCTCGTGGTGGCCCGAGCCGCCCGCAGGTGGGGGCAGCGTCACTGTCCTGCTCGCCGCCGGTGGTGTCACCGCCGTCTACCACGGTCGGGCAAGGACATCGCCTAGCCCCCGCAGCAGATGACGCGCGGGCCACGGTCCACGGCGGCCAGCGTCCGCAGCACCTCACTCTGGCCGCCTCAGAAAACGGCCGCTTCGGCCCTCAGGTAGGCGTTGCGGTGCGATGATGCGTTGAACCCAACGGAGGACACGATGACTGACAGTATCTGGCCCACGATTCATGCTGAGCGCCACGCCTTGGCCGATGACCTTGCCGGTCTCACCGCTGAGCAGTGGGCTACCCCGTCCCTGTGCACCGAGTGGACCGTTCACGACGTGCTCGCGCATCTCCTGTCGGCGGCCAAGATGACACCGCCGAAATTCTTCACTCGTTTCGCCGGGGCTGGGTTCAACTTCGATCGCTTCGCGGCCAAGCAGGTCGAGATCGAGGGTGCGGCAGGTCCTGCGGCGACGCTGGCCGCATTTCGGGCCGCCGAGCCGCGAGAGAGCGCGCCACCCGGACCGAAAGAGACCTGGCTGGGTGAGGCCTTCGTGCACGGCGAGGACATTCGCCGGCCACTGGGCATCACCCACGTGTACCCGTTGCCGCAGGTCGCCCGTACCGTCGCGCTGTACGCCAGAAGCAACGCGATCATCGGGGGCAAGACACGCGTCGCGGGAGTGATGCTGAAGGCCACCGATATGGACTTCTCGGTCGGTTCTGGCCCGCTTGCGCAGGGTCCGGTCATCTCGTTGCTGTTGGCCGCCTCCGGGCGGAAGTCTGCCCTGGACGAGTTGTCCGGAACGGGGGTCCAGGTGCTGGCGGGTCGCCCCTGAGGGCGTGGACACTGTTCCGCCTCGCGCGCCTGGCACCTGGAAGACCCGGACACAGCGGATGGCCCCGGTGAAGGGCTCCTCGCCGCGCGCAGAGATATCGCGACGCTGCCGCGTGGGACTCTGAAGTCCGCCTCCGACCATGAGGCGCCGCCAAGCGGAGAGTGGGCGCAGTCACACACCACCACCCCCCTGCGCGCCATCGTCCAGCGGTGGGCACTGAACAACTGAGCGCAGAGACGTCATGAGGGTCCATCTGAGCACTGTCTTCGTCGACGATCAGGACAAGGCGCTGCGGTTCTATACCGAGGTGCTGGGATTCGAGAAGAAGACCGAGATGCCACTGGGCGATCACCGATGGCTGACGGTGGTCTCACCGCAGGACCGGGACGGGGCCAACCGCTGCTTGAACCCGATGCCCACCCCCAGGTGGCCCGGTTCAAGAAGGCCCTTACCGCAGACGGGATCCCGTTCGCGTCCTTCGCGTCGACGACGTTCCCGGCGAGGTCGGGCGGCTCAGGGCCCTCGGGGTCAGCTTCCCGCATCCCCGCCGACGTCAGGTCCCGGGCGGTAGCCGCACGCCGGCGCCGCCGATCTGGTCGTGGCGGATTAGCTGTTTGCGCGTACGCTCTGGGCCCGGCGCGCCAGGGCGAGCTCCCGGATTCCGGCCAGATCCTCGGCGGTGAAGACGCCGTTGACCCCGGAGATGGTGGCCAGCTTCATTCCGTGCTTGAGGCCCAGCTTGTAGATCTCTTTGACCTTCTCCCACTCGATATTGCGCCCGACGGTGAAGGTCTCGTAGCGCCCTTCCAGGGCCAGCACGACGGTCTCTGCCATGCAGGCGTACGCCACGCCTTTGGGCAGGCCGATGTTCTTCATCTTCACGTCGCCGGGCAGCGTGATCTCGCCGGACTCGACCACGAGCACGTCGGGACGTCTGGCCACATCCTCGGCCGAGAGGTCCAGCGGACGCGCCACATCCGTGATCACGCAGCCGGGCTTGACCTCCATGATGTCCAGGATCCGCTTGCCGGCGCCCGAGGTCGCCGTGACGATCAGATCCATGTCTGCGAGGTGCTCGTGCGGGGTGGCCGCAACGTGGATCTCTGCGCGGGGGGCACCTCGTTCGATGTCGTGCTTGAGGCTCAGCAGCTTCGCCGACTCGGGCGACACCAGCCACACCTCGTCGCTGGACAGGGCCAGCAGCCTTGCGCAGACGGACCCGATGGCTCCGCTTGCACCCACGACCATGACCTTGCCCTTGATCCGCCCCTTCTCGTCGAGCTCGGTGAGCCCGAGCTGGGAGAGCGCATCGTGTGCGGCCCACAGGGCACCGGACGCGCTGTAGCTGTTCCCCGTGGTGATCGGCAGCACAGACTGCTTGGCCACCGTCACGCCGGCATCGCCGACGACCTTGGTGAACGCACCGAGCCCCATGACCTGGGCGCCGAGCTTCTTGGCGGTCTCGGCGGCCGCGAGCAGCCGTGCATAGGTGAACTCGGGACTGTGGGCCATCAGCTCCTTGGGCGTTCCGCCCACCGAGATGAGCCAGCCCTCGGCTTCGGCGCCGGTGGGTGAGGTGATGCCGGTGACGTGGGAGTACGTGAACGGCGGCGCGTACGCCATCGCCTTCTCTATGGCGTCGACAACCACCGGGGGCGCGACCTTGGTGATCGTCGCTAGCGGCTCGACGACCTCGAAGAACTTCTGCGACAGGGGATGGATGACGAAGGCGAACCTGCTCTTGCGCTTGGGTCCGTTCGGGTACAGCACCCGGGGCTCGAGGCCCGCCGAGACGATCATGTCCAGCAGGTCGTCGTTGGTCAGGTCCCCGGAGCTGGAGACGGCGGCCAGCATCATGGCCTCAAGCACAGCCGTCACGACGGTGACATGGAACGGCTGAGGTGTGGAGTCGAGCACCATGTCCACGCCACGGCTGGCCAGGTCGGCGAGCCGGTCATCCGAGATAGCCGAGGAGATGACGGTCTTGCCGGCCAGATCCTCCAGCCCGAAACCGGTCAGCTCGTCGTAGGTGGCAACGACGACGTCGCAGTTGCGGGCGGCACTGCGCGCCATCGCGTTGCTGATGCGACCGCCCGGCGCCTTGATCAGCGACTTCAGCTCACCCGGGAGCCTGCGGATCGGCCACATTCCCACGTTCGCTGCCAGCCCGAGGACGGGGTTGGCGTCGAGCCTGGCCGGCAGGTCCAGTCGTAGCAGCGGGTCCGCGAACTCCAGGTTTGACGTGAACTCACGAAGAATCCGGGTAGTCCGATCGTGGTTCAGCCCACCCAGGACGACGGTGCGGGCGTTGTTGAAGTACCCGGGCATCTCGGTCTGGACGTGCCGGATTGCCCACTCCTGAAGCACATCGCGCAGCCCATGTCCGTCGGTGACAGGAACAGCCGTCGTAGCGTGCTTGACCCGCTCGATCGCCTCGAGCTCCCCGTCATACAGCCCGGCGGCACGTGCCTCCCGGATGCCGGTGACAGCGATCGCGTCCGCCTCATCAGCCCACTTGCGGACGAGCGCCTCGGCGGCGGTGACGTCACCGTTGGTCCCCATCCGCACGATGCGGAAGTCATGATGGAGGAAGGTCACGTACTCGTCGTAGTCGCGCTCTGGCCCGGTCAGGCTGACGTGGACGATGAGTGTGGGACTGGTTTTTGGCATCTTGTTTCCTTGAGTTGTCATTGAAGTCCGCCGCTGCGCATTCAGACCATTGCCGAGGAATCGATTTCCGGGTGGTTGACCATAAAGTCCAGCAAGGTGGCGGCGTAGCTGTCGAACGACGGACAGCTCAGGCCAGTTCCGGCCAGCGCAGCGAGCGTGTTCGTGGTCGGGTAGGTGGTCGGGGAGGCGAAGTAGTTCAGGGCTTCGGCCGGCAGGCCGAGCAGGCTCTCCAGCCCCGGCACGGACCCGACAGCAGCCCGGGTGATACCCAGTGGCAGCGGCACCCAGATGACGCGCTTGCCCAGGTGGCCGGCAAAGGTGTCGACCAGTTGCCGGACAGTTGGCGGGTTCGGGTCGGTCAGGGCGAAGGTCGACCCGATCGAGGTGTCGAGCACCGACAGCTGGTCCATCGCCTCGATGACGAAGTCCCGGGGGACCAGGGAGACAGTGACGCGGTCAATGTTGCCAATCGCAGGGACCAGCGCTATCGGGAGCTGCCGGCGCAGGAACGCCGCCAGGAAGTAGGGGCCGTCATACTTCTGGGTCTCTCCGGTGCTGGAGTCGCCGACGACGATCCCAGGTCGGTAGATCGTCGCCGGCAGGCCGCCGGCCATCGCCTTGCGTACAAGGGTCTCTGCTTCGAACTTCGTGGACTCGTAGTGGTTCAGGAAGCTCTGCCCCTCATCGAGAGCGTCCTCGGTGAACTCGCCCTCATACCTCCCGCTGACGTAGCACGTGCTGACGTACTGGAGCCTGGCGAGCCGGCGGCGTGACTGGCAGAAGGTCAGGACCTGTGCGGTCCCGTCGACGTTGACCCGGTGGGCGATCGCCTTTTCGACGGTCAGGTCGTAGATCGCCGCCAGATGCCAGACCTCGGTCACTGCCTCGAGCAGATCGCTGTTGGCCTGGTCGAGGCCCAGGTCAGGGGCGGTAATGTCGCCTGCCATGAGCTCAACCCGGCCCAGGGTGTGTGGTTGAGCAGCCTCGATCTCGGCGAGCCGGACTTGGGCCAGGTCCATGTGCTGGGGCTGTACCACGCAGATCGCCTGGACTCCTGGTCGTCGTGCCAGCAGGCGGGGAAGCAGGGCAGAGCCCAGAAATCCCGGGAAACCAGTCATTAGCAGTGCAGTCACGCGAATCGCCTTCTCCAGGTCGTGGACATGAGCCCGACACCCGAGAATACGACTTCACGACGCCCCGCGGGCAGTCGAATCCTCGGGTGTGGTCCGAGGTGTCCCGCGGGTAGCCGGACACATGCCTCAGTGTCCACGGGTGGAACGTCCCATCACGCAGGGGCTGGCAAGGCAGTGAGGAGGCCGGAAGCGGGGGTGCCCACCTGATGGGCCGAGCAGCGACCGCGCTGGTGGCGTGGGGGCGTTGTCCCCATTGCAACGGCCACGGCGGCACCGGAGCGCGCCGAGCTGAGCATGCCGTGAGGTGGTGGGGGGCGTCCGGCCACCGGGATGGCCCAGGGTGTCTCGGCGGCGGTTTGCTCGTGCTGACAGGATGACGCAATGCGCCCGATCACCCAGTCCTTGAAGCTCAAGCATGTCCGGTACGACGTGCGCGGCCCGATTCTCGTTGAGGCAGAACGTCTTGAGGCAGAGGGTCACCGCATCTTGAGGCTCAACATCGGCAACCCTGCTCCTTTTGGTTTCGAGGCACCGGCCAGGATTCTGCGGGACATGATTCACAACCTGCCAACCGCCCAGGGATACAGCGACTCAAAAGGGATCCACTCCGCCCGCACCGCCGTGGCGCAGTACTACCAGGGCCACGAGCTGGACGTCTCCCTCGAGGACGTCTTCATCGGCAACGGCGTCTCCGAGATGATCACGATGGTTCTGCAGGCCTTCGTGGACGACGGCAACGAGATCCTCGTGCCCGCTCCCGACTACCCGCTGTGGACCGGAGCAGTCGCGCTGGCCGGCGGTACTCCCGTGCACTACCGGTGCGACGAGGCCAACGGGTGGTTCCCGGACCTCGACGACATTGAGGCCAAGATCACCGCGAACACCCACGCGCTGGTGGTCATCAACCCCAACAACCCGACGGGCGCGGTCTACTCCGAGGCGGCGGTCAAAGGGCTGGTCGACATCGCGCGCCGGCACAACCTGGTCCTGATGTCGGACGAGATCTACGAGAAGATCCTTTTCGACGACGCGGTCCACCACCACAGCGCCACCTATGCCGGTGATGACGTCTTCTGCCTCACCTTCAGCGGGTTGTCCAAGGCCTACCGCATCGCCGGGTTCCGCAGCGGCTGGGTGGTGGTCAGCGGCCCGCGTGGTCGCGCTGATGACTTCCTTGAGGGCCTGACCCTGTTGTCGAACATGCGAATGTGCGCGAACGTGCCTGCGCAGTATGCGATCCAGACCGCGTTGGGTGGTCACCAGTCGATCAACGAGCTGATCCTTCCCGGTGGTCGCCTCAGTGAGCAGCGCAATGCCGCCCATGAGCTGTTGTCCGCCATCCCGGGGGTGAGCTGCGTGAAGCCGCAAGGTGCCTTCTACTGCTTCCCGCGGCTGGATCCGGATGTGTACCCGATCAAGGACGACGAGCAGTTTGTCATCGACCTGCTGCGGGCCAAGAAGATCTTGGTCACCCACGGCACCGGCTTCAACTGGCCGGACCCGGACCACTTCCGTCTCGTCACGCTCCCCAGCGTCCCGGACCTGCACGATGCCATCGGCCGCATCGCCTCCTTCCTGCAGACCCTTCGCGGTGCGTGAGAGCACCACCGATTCGCCCCGTCGTGATGGGCCTCGCTGCCACCGTCGGGGCCAACCGGCTGGAGGCAGCCCTGAGCGCTCTAGCCGGGTGCCGGCTTTGGTCCAGGCGGTGCGGGGTATCGGTCGCCTGCGATCTGCGTGCGCTCGTCCTCCCGCGAGCTGACACCCACGATCTGAAACCCTCGCCTGGTCAGCCCCGAAGAGCGTCACAGCGGGACCCAGACAATCCCGCTCAGCCAGGACCGGCGGGAGTCCAGCGCCGATGTCGCTGCCGGGCAGGCTCAGGCTGGCGGCGGGTTATGGCTGGTGGGCTCGCTGCCGGCGCCAGCTTGTTCGGCGGCCGGTGGGCTGCTCGCATCGCTGGTCGGGCTCTGAGGGTCGTTCTTCATCTCGCTCATCTCGGACTTGAATATCCGCATCGAGCGGCCGAGACCACGCGCGGCGTCCGGCATTCGCTTCCAGCCGAAGAGAGCCACGATCACCACGATGAGGATGAGGGCATGCGAGCCCTCAAAGAGATCTCTAATTCCCATGGGCAGAATGCCTTTCATGACGGAGGCCTCAGACTGCCCCGGTGCGATATGCCATGGACTCTACCGTCCTGACCGACGCTGCGTACCGTCCTGACCCACGCTGCGGGCGTGATCGGCCATGATGGCGGCTGCGGGCGAGGGCGGACCCCGGGGCACCGGCTGGGCTGGGCCAGCTCAGCGTGGGCAGGTCAGGACAGGGTCCGAAGAACCTCCCTGCCCCTGAAACGTCAGGCGACCACAACAGCGATGACTTCCCGCAGCGTGATGGCCGGTGGTGCCTGCTCAGGACAGTCCGCCGGCGTAGATATGGCCTTCGCATCACGCGGAACGAGTGACACCACCTCGCGGGACTTGATCCCGCAGGACGATTCGCCATGCCTCGTCGTCCCAGCAGATCACCCGTATATCAACGAGCCACCCGAGTCACTTGCGACCCTTCGTCATGGATGAAAGCCAACGCGCGAACGCCGTGACTTTCCAAGAGGTGCTGCTGGTCAATGCTGCAAGCTCCGTGTGAAGCGCCGAATTGGCTGCCTGCACTTCCGCGAGCTCTGCCTGGCTTGCAGACAGTTTCTTCCGCGTTTCCTCGGTTGCGATCATGTCGAAGGTCCGTGCGCTTTCTCGCTGTAGACCCGGTTTCTCTATGTCGTGTACATTCATTGACATGTTGAGGTCTGACATGCTGCCTTTGCGCAGTAAAGATGGCCCTGCCTTTCGGAAGATGGCGATGAAGTCAGCCCAACCTGACTCCTGCGGTTCAGCAATGAATGATTCGACAAGATCGACTTCGATCCCGTTGCGTGTTGCCCATTCCACCAGGCCCACGCCGGCATCCGGATAAAACCGCCAACAGTCGACCGGATAACGGTGGAAGGCGTTGTTGCTCGGGGCGTTGATGTAGAGAAGCCCACCAGGGCGCAATACTCGCAGGAGATCAAGGAATGTTTCCCAGAAGCAAGCGTCGTGCTCAAAGGCTGAACTCGTCACTATCACGTCGCTAGAAGCGTCGGGAAGCGGTAAGGGCTTGCCTGGAGTGACCACGATGTCGACACCTTTGGCGTCGATCATGTCGAGCCCAAGATATACCGCTGACTTCGGTGCGTGATTCCGTAGAGTTCCATTTACGTCTTGGCTGCCAAGTTCGACCACGTCGGTAAATCGAGGATTCCAGTACAGTTCAAAGAATTGTCGGCCGTGTTCGTACGCGCTTTCATGCATCCTGCGATCTTAGCCTCAATCCATCGGAGGTTTGGTGCATGGAGCCTCTCGTATCAGAGGCTGACGTCGGCACGGGTTCGGGCGGTTAGCCACAATCACCGAATTCACGCTCCTGCTGCCTCAACGACCGCGAGACCGGGTTGCTCGATCGAAGCTTGGAGAGTCGGCGTCTTGCTCGTCGGCTACCTTGGTACCCTCGCGGCGCGCCCAACCTCGCCGCAGCCGATCGTAAGGATCATGGCTCCTGACTTGGAGCCATAATTCAACTGCGGTCAGGGCGGGTTTTGACCTCGTAGCGCGGGATGAGGTCGGTGCCGGGGTAGCGGGTTTGGGTGCTGGTCAGGTGCTCGCAGACCCGCGCGATGGCGGTGGTGGTCCGCTGTGTTGGTAGGGGGTCCAACCTGACGGTCAGAACGCCGTCGCCGGGGTCGATGTCGTCGCTGCCGGTCAGCGCTTGGCGGATGAGGGCAGGTGATTCGTGGTTGGCGCGGGCGTAACCGGTGTGGACGCGGATGTCTCGGGCCAGGGCGGTGGCGGTGTTGAACACGGCGATCCGGATGGCGCGGCTGATCAGCGTGGTTTGGATGTCCAGGATCTGTTGGCCGGGGTTGACCTGGCCAAGCAGAAGCCGGGCTGAGATGGCCCGGTGGGCGCCTTGGGCGGTGTTCAGGTTGGACTCTGCTGTGTGGAGGTCTCCGTGTCGTTTGTCGTGATCGGCGTTGGTGATGAGTACCGCCTGGCCTTGTTGCGGCGATACTGCGTCGAGCAGGGCGGCGTCGGTGGCGGCCGGGGCCCGTTGGTATCGGGCCCGTGCGGCCAGGACCTGTTGGTGGGCTGGTCTACCCGGTCTGGAGCCGCGGCCGCCGGCACCGGTATGCACCACCGCCGGCGGGAGGCGCTGCTTGGCGACGTGCTGGCCTGGGAGCGCGAACAGGGTCTGGACCAGCCACGCTTGGCCGGTCTGTCCGCCCGCCGCGAGCGCGAGCTTCTCGATGCCCTGTCCCGGACCAGGCAGTGACCGTCACGGCGGCCCGATGGTTTCGGCGCCAACACGGCACCCCTTCGGTCCCGCTGGCGAGGTGGGTCCCGAGCTGACTCCAGCTCGCTGGGTCAGCCGTTTGTCCCCTTAAGCGGGCTGAAGAGCCGAGGCGGTCGCCAGACTGATGCAGAGATGCTTGACGTGAGCCGGACCGCAGGTGGTGGCCTTCACCCTTGTTGGCCACTGGTGGGGTGCTGGTCACCGGTGACCATCGCCGTTCACAAGGAGTCCGTTCCGTGAAGCACCTTGCCCGCCCTGTTGCCGTCCTTGCCTGCTCGGCCGCCATCCTCAGTCCGATGGCCTTGGCGTCCAGCGCCTCGGCCTCGGCGGTCGCGCCCACTTATCCGGCTGCGGTCAGCCACACCCCACGGTGCACCATCACGGCGCCCGACCGGACAGCGCTCTTGGACCAGCTGGCGCAGCTGCGCGCCCAGCTTCGCGGGACGCGCCCGAGCACGGCTGACGTGCGCGCCCTGCATGCGGCTATCGCCGAGCTGCGTACGGCCGCTCTGGCCGCCAACATGAGCGCGCCGCTGCGGGCAGCCAAGCTGGCCCAGCTGGTTCAGCTCTCAGCAGCGCTCAAGGCGGCCACGTCGGTCACCGACCGGGTTGCGATCCGGGCACAGCGGGCTGCCCTACGCGCAGAGCTTCAGGCCGCACGCCTGACCTGGGCCCAACGGGTCGCGATCCAGGCCGAGGCTACGGCGCTGCGCGCCGCGTTGTGGGGTCGGCCGACTGCTGCGCAGGCGAAGGTGCTTCGCGCCGAGGCGGTCAAGATCGAGGCTCAGCTGCGCTGCCATATCGCGCTGACATCGGTACCTGTTGTGGTGGGCGCCTGAGCTGCTCGGCAGTACCTCAGCTCGGGCCGGGACCGGCCGAGGCGTGGCGCTGAGCTGCAGGCGCGGGTCCCGTGCCGGCCGCGGCGGCGCGGTTCACCTCCCACTCGGCGGAGGTGGCCCCATCGGTGTCCGTCACGGTCGCCGGCCGGTGTCGCCTACGGGCGTCGAAGAACCGCGCGGATCCGCTGTGCTGCCTCCGAGAGGATGTCCAGGATCTCCTGGCGCGCGGAGTCGTCCGCCACCCGCCGTATCGCATCGCGGACCTCGAAGCGGAAGGCGTTGATGGCTGCTTCGATGTCGCGGGTGCTGGTTGCCTCGTCACTGCCACCTCGCCGCGAGGCGTTCGGCCACGCCCTGTCGTAGGTCGTGCCTGCGGGGGTGGCGTTGGCGCGTGCCTGTTTGGCCGCCTCCTTCAGCTCGGCGCGCAGGTCCTGCGAGCTGCCGTGGACGCGTTGACGGACCTGCTGGGCAAGCTCTCGCACGGAGTGGTCAAGGTCCTGCTGAAGGTCGGCGAGGTCCAGCTGGCGTGCCGCGACCTCGCGCCGACCGGCATCGGTGATCAGGTAGGTGGCTTTGCGGCCGTCCTCGGTGCGCTCGACCAAACCCTCGTCCTCCAGCTTGGCCAGCCGCGGGTACACGGTCCCGGCGCTGGGGGAGTAGAGGCCGTTGAAGCGCTCCTCGAGGTCCCTGATGACCTCGTAACCGTGGCGCGGCCCCTCGTTCAGCAAGGCGAGCAGGTAGAGGCGGAGCTGACCATGGGCGAAGACAGCCATCGTCAGTCCTGGACCTTCGCGTCGCCGGTCGTGTCCTGGATGTCGGCGGTGCGCAGGAGGACGATGTCTCCGGATACCGAGTTGGCTTTGATGGAAAGGGCCTTGTCACCGTCGCTGAGTCGCCCGCCGTGCTGGTGCGGCGTGTTGCCGTTCATGGACTGCCCGTCGATGACAACGTGGCCGGAGGCGGTGTGGGCGGCCACGTCGTAGCCACCGCCCTGGGGGATCCGGACCGTCACGTCGCCAGAGACAGAGTTGGACTGGATCTGGGCCCCGCCGTCGGTCAGGTCCAGGGTCATGTCACCGATGACGGTGTTGAGCCGGATCTGGCGCAGACGGCTGGCCTGCACCGTCAGTGCACCGGAGATCGAGTTGCCGGTGAAGTCTCCCTGCAGCCCGTGACACTCGATGTCACCGCTGACGGTGTTGGCGTCCACGTCCCCCACGATGTCATCAAGGGTCAGCGCGCCCGTGACCGTATTGGTCTTGACGCTGGCGCGCACGCCGTTGATCAGCGCCTCGGCGCTGACCGTGCTTGCGTTGATGTCCGTGCTGGCCGGGACCGAGATGCTGATCCGGGCTCTGCGTCGGCCCTTGTCCTGCCCCAGAGACATCAGGCCGTCCCACCAGTTGCCGTTCTTATCCTTGAGGTGGTTGATCTTCAGGGTCCAGCCGTCCCAGGTGACCACGAGCGGCTGTCCCGCCACCTCATGCACCTCGAGCCGGGCCGTGGGGGAGTCGTCATGGGTGACGATGTCCACCCGACCCGCGACCATGCCCAGTCGAAGCTTGCCGACAGTCTCGTTCTCGTTGCCGATGTCGAGGACCTTCGGTCCGTCGATCTGCCATTCCTGTGCCATCGTTGATCCCTTACGTCCGGGGTGTGGCGATGGTTCGCCACACGCGCTATATCGTGTTTCGCCTATTCACGATATAGCGCGTTGTGGCGCAGAGGCAACCCCATGGAGTCACTGATTCCTGCCATGGGCGAGGAGGTGAGGTGGCGTCGTCGGTCGGCACGCCCCAGTTGA
>JGI24140J50213_10000999_pt1 | contig 12777 bp, 11 predicted proteins | sample BarGraIncu00222A_FD_50213 | JGI IMG/M metagenome (IMG submission 50213)
AAGCTCGAAGAAGTCCGTGACGCCCTGACCGCCATTGGCGTTCACGGTCTCACGGTGACGGAAGTCAAGGGATATGGCCGGCAGAAGGGCCATACGGAAATTTATCGCGGTGCTGAATATGCGGTGAGCTTCCTGCCCAAGATCAAGATCGAGGTCGCGGTCGCCTCGGACCAGGTCGACAAGACCATCGATGCCATCACGTCAGCGGCAAAAACCGGACAGATCGGCGACGGCAAGATCTTCGTCATCAACCTCGACCATGCGGTTCGCATCCGCACGGGAGAGGCAGATGCCGCGGCACTTTGATTTCGCGCTCAACCTTATCCAATCAGGAGTAAAACAAATGACGTTTGAACGTCCAACCCGCGCGGGATTGGCAATCGCTGCACTCGGCCTGCTCTGTGTCGCGGGTTTTGCCGGTGTAGCGTTTGCCGAGGACGCCGCCCCCGCCGCTGCGGCGGCCCCGGCTATCGTTCCCAACAAGGGCGATACCGCCTGGATGCTGGTATCCAGCGCGCTCGTCCTGATGATGTCGATTCCCGGCCTCGCTCTGTTCTATGGCGGTCTGGTTCGCACCAAGAACATGGCCTCCGTCCTCACCCAGGTGTTCACCATCGTGGCCTTGGTCGGCGTGGTCTGGACGCTTTATGGCTACTCGCTCGCCTTCGGCGATGGTGGCAGCATGACCCCCTATATCGGTGGGTTCGGCAAGGCGTTCATGCACGGGATCGATGCCAATTCGACCGCGGCAACCTTCTCCAACGGCGTCGTGATCCCCGAACTCGCCTACTTCGTCTTCCAGATGACGTTCGCGATGATCACCCCGGCCCTGATCGTCGGCGCTTTCGCCGAACGCATCAAGTTTTCCGCGGTGTTTCTGTTCATCCTGCTCTGGGTGACGTTCATCTATTTCCCGATCGCGCACTGGGTCTGGTATGTCGCAGCACCCGATGACGTCGCTGCTGCTGCCAAGGCGCTCGCCGCCGCGGCTGACGGTGCGGCGAAGACAGCCGCACAGACAAAGCTCGATGAAGTCACCGGCAGCGTCGGCTGGCTTGCGGGCGCCGGCGCTCTGGACTTCGCAGGCGGCACGGTCGTGCACATCAACGCCGGCATCGCCGGTCTGGTGGGTGCGCTCATCATCGGCAAGCGCGTCGGCTACGGCAAGGAGTTGATGCCTCCCCACTCGCTGACCATGACCATGATCGGCGCTTCGCTGCTCTGGGTCGGCTGGTTCGGCTTCAACGCCGGTTCGAACCTTGAAGCGAACGGCACGACGGCGCTGGCCTTCGTCAACACCATGGTGGCAACCGCCGGCGCCTCGCTGTCGTGGCTGCTCTCCGAATGGATCGTCAAGGGCAAGCCCTCGCTGCTGGGCATCTGCTCCGGCGCGGTGGCAGGCCTGGTCGCGGTGACGCCAGCCTCCGGCTTTGCCGGCCCGATCGGCGCACTGGTGCTGGGCCTCGTCGTCTCCCCGGTCTGCCTGTTCTTCGTCTCGACGGTGAAGAATGCACTCGGCTACGACGATGCGCTCGACGTCTTCGGCGTTCACTGCATCGGCGGAATCATCGGCGCGTTGGGCACCGGCATTCTGGTCAACCCGGCTCTGGGTGGCGTCGGCATCACCGACTACACCAACATCACGGGCAACAATGCCGGCACCTACGACTTCGCCACGCAGATGATTGCTCAGGGCAAAGCTGTGCTGGCGACGCTGCTGTGGTCCGGTATCGGTTCGGCGATCCTCTACAAGATCGTCGACGTGATCATCGGTCTTCGTCCGACCGTGGAAGCGGAACGCGAAGGTCTCGACATCACCGATCACGGCGAGCGCGCCTACAACATGTAAGTTCTCCCGGGGGCGCGGCCTTACCGGTCGCGCCCAGAACTACGGTTTGGGCACATACCCGGCAATGCCCCGACCGTTGAGGGGCTCCAGCGCAAGTTGGAGCCCCTTTCTTTTTTGTGGAATTGAGGGTCTGGATATCGGCCGCCGGTCGATGGTTAATCGTGTCTTAACCTCGCCGTATCTATGGTGATCTGATCCGTTTCCGGACCGGTTTCAACGTGCGATCGGCTGCCCCAACTGTGCTGGCGCTTCAAGTATGGCAATGACCGCTTCATCCCGCGCGCCGCAGGGCGCCGGCAGCCCGCAGAGCGAGCGTTCGCCCTTCGCGCGGCTGGCCGAACTCCTGGCCCCGCATCAGCCGGGTAAGCCGTTGATTACGCTGTCGTTGGGCGAGCCGCAGCATCCGGTGCCTGACTTCGTCGGGCCGGTACTGGCCAAACACATCGCCGATTTCGGCCGTTATCCCATTGCCAAGGGCATCGAGCCGTTCCGCCGGGCTGCCGCTAACTGGCTTTCCGGCCGGTTCGACCTGCCTCGGCCCATCGATCCCGAGAGCGAAATTCTGGTGCTCAACGGCAGCCGCGAAGGCTTGTTTTTTGCCGCGATCTCGGCTGCGCGCTATGTCGGCGCGCGCCGCGGCAGACCTGCGATCCTGCTACCCAATCCGTTTTATCCCGCCTATGGCGCCGGTGCGCGCGCCGCCGACTGCGAGGCGATCTATCTGCCGACCACGCTCGCGAATGGATTCCTGCCGGACCTCGACGCGCTCGATGACGCGACCCTCGCACGCACGGTCGCGATCTACATCGCCTCGCCGGCCAATCCGCAAGGCGCGGTGGCTTCACGGGACTATTTCGGCCGCCTGAAAAAACTCGCCGACCGTTTCGGCTTCATGATTTTGAGCGACGAATGCTATTCGGAAATCTACACGCAGACGGCTCCCGGCAGCATGCTGGAATCCGCCGGCCCCGATTTCACGAATGTCGTGGCGTTTCAGTCGCTGTCGAAGCGCTCGAACCTGCCGGGCATGCGGGTCGGCTTTGCCGCCGGCGACAGGAAATTTCTCGGCATGTTTCACGAGCTGCGCAATGTCGCAGCCCCCCAGGTGCCGATGCCGCTGCAGCATGTCGCGATCTCGGCCTACAGCGATGAGGCGCATGTCGAGGAAAATCGCCGGCTCTACCGGCTCAAATTCGATCTCGCCGACCAGATTCTGGGTGATCGCTACGGCTATCGCCGGCCCGCCGGAGGCTTCTGCCTCTGGCTCGATGTATCGGCCCACGGCGGCGATGAAGCGGCAACGGTGAAACTCTACAGGGATGGCGGCGTGCGGGTGGTGCCCGGAAGCTATCTGGCCCGACAACAACCCGACGGCACCAATCCCGGCGCCGGCTACATTCGTCTGGCGCTGGTGCAGGACAGTGACACAACCGCCGAGGCGTTGCGCCGGCTGGTCGAAATTCTGGATTAACGACGATGATTTCGGAATCGCAGCCCATCATGGCCTACGCCTCTCGCAACGAGGCGGAGCGCGCCGCTTTCTTGCCGCTCGTGCTTCAGCCTCTTCCAGACTCCAGTCGCAGGGCCCCATGAGCATGCCAGCGATCGAACGTGTGATTCCCCTGGTTGGCCACTTGCCGGCGACGATTCGCGAGGCATTGGCGCGGCGGTTGCGCGAACTTGCAGGCCTCGGCTTGCTATCGCTGTCCGGTATTGCCGCGGCGGCGCTGATGACATGGTCGGTGCAGGATCCAAGCCTGAGCCACGCCACCTCGCGCGCGATCCGCAACATCATCGGCTATCCCGGTGCGATTGGCGCCGATCTCCTGATGCAGATTCTCGGCCTTGGCGCGATCATGCTGATCCTGCCGATAGCAATATGGGGTTGGCGCATGCTGACCCATCGTACTTTTGACCGCGAAGCGCTGCGGCTCGCGTGCTGGATACTCTGCACGGTGATATCGGCCGGCTTTGCAAGCTGTTGGCCCCATGGCGGAGCATGGCCGCTGCCAACCGGGCTCGGCGGCGTCGTCGGCGACGCGCTGGTGCGCGCCCCCGCCGTCGTGTTCGGGCCACCCAATTTCATCTACTGCCTAGTGCTCGGGATCATCCTCGGCGCCGGGATGATCGCAACCTTGCTGATCGCCAGTGGCATGGGTTCGCGCCCGCAGCCGGACGAATTGACGGCGATCGAGGACGACGACGCGCCGTTCGTCGAGGAAGATGACGGCGCTTCGGTCTCGCTGGGATGGGCGTTTCATGCCATGATGAGCGCCAGAGCGCGGCTGTGGCGGCTGCTCGCCCTGGCCTACCGCTCGCTGGTCGCCAGCGCGCCGACGACGCGCGCGGCCTCGTTCGAACGCCAGGAGCCAAGTCTGGGCGGCCGTGCCGGACCGCCGCTGGCGCCGCATTCCGACAGCGATCCCGACGAAGAGATCGACCACGAGGAAGAGCAGGAAGAAGTTTCGGCGGCGCGCGCGCCGCGCAAGAAGCCCGCCCCGCGTGCGCCAGCGCGCAAATCATCCGACAAATTCGAGTTGCCGCCGATTTCGGTGCTTACCTCGCCAAAGGCTTCGGATCGCCAGCCGCTCAACAAATCCGAACTGGACACCAATTCGCGCGCGCTGGAAGGCGTACTCGGCGATTTCGGCGTGCGCGGCGAGATCGTCAAGGCCCATCCCGGTCCGGTGGTGACGCTGTACGAACTGGAGCCCGCGCCCGGAATCAAATCGTCGCGCGTCATCGGCCTGGCGGACGACATCGCGCGCTCGATGAGCGCGCTCTCGGCCCGCGTCGCCGTCGTTCCCGGCCGCAACGCCATCGGCATCGAATTGCCGAACCCGCATCGCGAAAAGGTCTATTTGCGCGAATTGCTGGCGGTCAAGGATGGCAATGAATCGGTCGCGAAACTTCCGCTTTGTCTCGGCAAGAATATCGGCGGTGAATCCATCATCGTCGATCTCGCGCGGATGCCGCATCTGTTGATCGCCGGCACCACCGGCTCCGGCAAATCGGTCGCCATCAACACCATGATCCTCAGCCTGGTTTACCGGCTGCGGCCGGATCAGTGCCGCCTGATCATGGTCGATCCCAAGATGCTCGAACTTTCCGTCTATGACGGCATTCCGCATCTTTTGACCCCGGTCGTCACCGACCCGAAGAAGGCCGTTGTCGCGCTGAAATGGGCAGTGCGCGAGATGGAAGAACGCTACAAGAAAATGTCCAAGCTCGGCGTCCGCAACATCGACGGCTACAACGCGCGGCTGACGGAAGCGAAGACCAAGGGCGAGGAACTGACCCGCACGGTGCATACCGGCTTCGACAAGGAAACCGGCAAGGCGGTCTATGAGGACGAGAAACTCGATCTGGAGCCGCTGCCCTATATCGTCATCATCGTCGACGAAATGGCCGACCTGATGATGGTCGCCGGCAAGGATATCGAAGGCGCGGTACAACGCCTCGCACAGATGGCGCGCGCCGCCGGTCTGCATGTGATTCTCGCCACGCAACGGCCATCGGTCGACGTCATTACCGGTACCATCAAGGCGAACTTCCCGACCCGCATCTCGTTTCAGGTCACCTCCAAGATCGACAGCCGCACCATCCTCGGCGAAATGGGCGCCGAACAGCTGCTGGGCCAGGGTGACATGCTTTACATGGCCGGCGGCGGACGCATCAGCCGCGTCCACGGGCCTTTCGTCTCGGACGAAGAGGTCGAGAAGGTGGTGCGCCATCTCAAGTCGCAGGGCCAGCCCGAATACCTCGAAGCGGTCACGGCAGAAGAGCCGACCGACGAAGACGGTGCGGTGTTCGACTCGACCGGCATGGGCAGCTCGGGCGAAGGCACCGACCTGTTTGCGCAGGCCGTGCAGATCGTCAAGCGCGACCGCAAGGCTTCCACCAGCTACATTCAGCGCCGGTTGCAGATCGGATATAACCGCGCCGCATCGTTGATGGAGCGGATGGAACTCGAGGGCATCGTCGGACAGGCCAATCACGCCGGCAAGCGCGAAATTCTGGTCGAAGAAGAAGAAAGTCGCTTTTGAGACGCCTGATCCGGCCAAGGAACCATCATATTTTCACGGAAAAACGATATCTGCTTCTATCAAAAGCACGATAAAAGGGCCGAAAGCCAGCAGGACGACGCGTTGACCAGAAATCCGAAGTTTCGAATGGCGGAGCAAACGGTGATCCGCGGCATCCGCACCGGTGCGGCAGCATTGATCGCGGCATCCCTGATGTGCGTCGCGACACCGTCCTCTGCGCAGACCACGCAGACCGTTTCACCCCCAACGATGCAGAAGCCCCCGGTACCAAAGCCTGCGCCAAAGGCTCGCGACAAGCAGCTCAGCGCGTCGGACCCGCAGAAAGATTGGGCGGCGGCCAAGTCGCAACCGCCCAACCCGGTGATTCCCGATCCGCGGCGGAACGTTCCAGCCAATATTTTTGCCACCTTCGATGCCAATCAAAAAGCGCAAGCCGCCAGGGTAAGCTCCTATCTGTCGTCGCTGCAGACGCTGGTCGGAAATTTCGTCCAGGTCGGACCTGACGGCAGCAGGGTCAAAGGCGATTTTTATATCCAGAAGCCCGGCAAGGTGCGTTTCGAATACGATGCGCCGTCACCACTCGCGATTATCTCCGACGGATCGTCGCTGGTGGTGCGCGACCGCACGCTTGCGACCCAGGACATCTATCCGTTGTCGCAGACGCCGATACGGTTTCTGCTGTCGGACCGTATCGATCTCATGAGGGACACCAACGTGGTGAACGTCACGGCCGATGACATGTTCATCAGCGTCACCATCGAGGAAAAGCAGACCCTGATCGGCACCAGCCGCCTGATGCTGATGATCGGCGCCAAGGATGGCCAGCTCAAACAGTGGACGGTCACCGACCCGCAGGGCTACGACACCACCGTCGCGATTTACAATCTGGATACCACCAGAAGGGTCAATCCTGACCTGTTCAAGCTCGACGACTTCTCAAGATTTACGCCCGGCTGAAAATCATTCTTGATCGCGAAGCAGGGACGTGCGTCATCAAGCGCACGCTCTGTTGCCTTGCCGGGATTTCATGCGCTTCTCCCTAACGACATGGAACATCAATTCGGTGCGCCTGCGCATCGATCTCGTCGCCAAATTTCTCAAATCGGCGAGGCCGGACGTGCTGTGCCTGCAGGAAACCAAATGCATCGATGACGCCTTTCCGTTGAAACGTTTTCGGCGTCTCGGCTATGAGCACGTCGCCCTGAACGGGCAGAAGGGCTATCACGGCGTCGCGGTGATCTCGAAGCTGCCGTTCGAGACCACGAATATCCGCACCTTCTGCGACAAGATCGATTCGCGCCACATCTCGGTGGCGTTCGGCGACAAGGCGCAACTGTCAAGGCCGCTGGTGCTGCATAATTTCTACGTTCCGGCTGGCGGCGATATTCCCGATCCGGAGCTCAATCCGAAATTCGAGCACAAGCTCAGATTCCTCGACGAAATGAAGGCTTGCGAGCCGCTGCATCCGCGCGGCGATGACCGCCACATCCTGGTCGGCGATCTCAATGTCGCGCCGCATGAGAACGACGTGTGGTCGCACCGGCAATTGCTGAAGGTCGTGTCGCATACCCCGATCGAATGCGAGAAGCTGCTGGCAGCGCAGGCTCACGGCGAATGGATCGATGTGGCGCGGATGCGGATTCCGCTCTCGGAAAAAGTCTACACGTGGTGGAGCTACCGTGCCGCCGACTGGACCCAGGCCGATCGCGGCCGCCGGCTCGATCACATCTGGGTGTCGCGCGCGCTGCAGGAAAGCGTCAGCGATTTCCGGATTACCAGGGATGCCCGTGGCTGGGAGCGGCCATCCGACCACGTTCCGGTGACGGTGACGCTTGAGGTGTAAGTTCTGTTTCCTCATCCCCGGATGAAGACCACTGGTCTCATGGTTCGAGACGCGCAAGTGCGCTCCTCACCAGGAGGACCTGTTCAAATGCTCAGCTTGGCGCCCGCCATCAGGATCTCGCTGGCAATCTGGCTGGTACGGTTTGCGAATTCGTCGCGAAGCCGACGCGCCGCGGCGGGATCGCTTTCCAACACCCGCTGAAACAGGCTGCGCGCAACCCGGATCACCGAGGAATGCTCCAGCGCAATCGCGGTGGAGGGCCGCGGCATCGCTACCACCAGCGCAAGTTCGCCAATCAATGCGCCAGGACCCGCGATGATCTCGACGCCGCCGCCGTCCTCGATCCGGAACGCCCCGCGTTGAACAATATATCCGGCATCGGCATCTTCGCCTGCATTGAACAGCACATCGCCGCGGGCGAAATCGCGCTGCTCGGAGCCGATCGCCAGCATGCGCAGAGAGGTCGTCCCCAACAGGCGCAGTGTCGGGACGCGCTCAAGCAGGGCAACATCATCCTCGATCGACATGGAAAACCGGTTGCGCCAATACGAATCGCTACGCGAATCGTATCACGGTACCAGCTTGTAGCCACCCGCTTCCGTCACCAGTATCTCGGGATTGGCGGCGTCTTTCTCGATCTTCTGCCGCAGCCGGTAGATGTGGGTTTCCAGGGTATGCGTGGTCACGCCCGAATTGTAACCCCAGACCTCCTGCAGCAGCGTTTCTCGCGACACCGGCAGCTGGCCGGCCCGATAAAGAAATCGCAGGATGGCGGTCTCCTTTTCGGTCAGACGCACCTTCCGGGCATTGGCGCCGGTGAGCATCTTGGAGCCCGGCCTAAAGCTGTAGGGACCGACCGAAAACACCGCATCTTCGCTGGCTTCATGCTGCCGAAGCTGCGCCCGGATCCGCGCCAGCAGCACCGCGAAACGAAAAGGCTTGGCGACATAGTCGTTGGCGCCGGATTCGAGCCCGAGAATGGTGTCCGAATCGGTGTCGTGTCCGGTGAGCATGATGATCGGCGCCTTGAAGCCACCCTTGCGCAGGCTGCGCACGACCTCGCGACCGTCGGTGTCCGGCAAGCCCACATCCATCAGCACGAGATCGGGAGCATTGGCCTTGGCGGCGCTGGCACCCTTCGCCCCGGTGTCGACCGCGGAGGCCTCGAACTCGTCGTGCAACGACAACTGCTCGACCAGCGTGTCGCGCAGATCGGTGTCGTCATCCACGATCAGGATCTTGCGGGCGTTGGCCATGGCGTACAGTCCTTTTGGGGGGCCGGTTCCGGCGTGAAGCGCCTTCCGCCGGGTTGTCGTTGGTAAGGTGTTGGTCGGCTAAAGTCTTGGTTGGGCGGTCTTGATCCGTCTTGAGGTAGGGGATTGTTACAGATTCACAAGCCAAAACGCAGTCTACTCCAGAATCTGCGACCATTTGGATGAATGTCCTGTAATGGCGGGAAATAGGGCATTTTCAGTCAAGGCCGCGACTAAGCGCGTTGCGATTCGCATGGAAAAACGGGTTATTTCAAGTACTTATAAGACAACATCGCGTGATCGACCGTTCCAGGCGATCCGGATCAGCACAGCCGCCGGCAATCCCCGCCGCGGCTGGCTCACGGCCGGTGGGCGAACGGTGCCGGTGGCGCTCGGGCGGGGCGGCGTCCGGGCCAACAAGCGCGAAGGCGATGGCGGAACCCCGAAAGGCACGTTCCGGCCACGGCGATTGTGGTGGCGCGCCGACCGCCATCCGAGGCCGCTTACCTTCTTGCCGGTTCGCGCGATCCGGCCCGAGGATGCCTGGTGTGAGGATCCATCGAGCCGGCACTACAACCAGCCGATGCGGCTGGATCGCGAGCAGAGCGGCGACCGGCTCCGGCGCGACGATCATCTCTATGATTTCATTGTCGAGATCGATCACAACAGTTCCCCGCGCATCTCCGGCCGTGGCAGCGCGGTATTCCTGCATCTGGCGCGCGAGAATTTCTCGCCGACGGCGGGATGCGTCTCGATGACAAAAGCGACGATGCTGCGATTGCTGGCACGGCTGGGGCCGAAGACGAAGATCGTGATCGAGTGAGCATCGTGTCGAGGTATCAAAACCATGCTCGATAAAAGCCAGATAGAAGCGGCGTCCCGGACCCTGCACGATCATTGGCGCGCCGGCACCAAGCTCGCAGCTCTCGAACCGTCGCATCGCCCTCGCGACCGCAGGGAAGCCTACGCAATCCAGGGGGCGCTCGAAAATCATTCGGCCGGAAACCTGTTCGGCTGGAAAATCGCGGCCACCAGCGAGGCCGGGCAGAAGCACATCAACGTCGATGGCCCGATGGCGGGACGCATCCTGTCACAGACGGTGCTTCCCGATGGCGGGACCGCTTCCATGGCGGGAAATGAAATGCGGGTCGCCGAACCCGAATTCGCCTTTCGCATGGCGACAGATCTGCCGCCGCGATCGTCACCCTATTCCATGCAGCAGATTCTCGATGCGGTCGCCACGTTGCACCCGGCGATCGAGATTCCGGATTCGCGGTTTGCGGATTTCGTCAGCGCGGGTGCTGCGCAAATCATCGCGGACAATGCCTGCGCGCATTTGTTCGTTCTCGGCGCGCCNTCCACCGCGAACTGGCGCTCGCTCGATCTGGTCGAGGAGAAACCGGTCATTACGCTACGCGGCAGGCAATTCATCGGTCATGGCAAGAACGTGCTCGGCGACCCCCGGATCGCGCTGACCTGGCTCGCCAATGAGCTTAGTCAGCTCGGCGTGACCTTGCGCACCGGCCAGATCGTGACAACCGGCACCTGCCATCCGCCGCTGCCGATCCAGTCAGGCGATCTGTTCGACGCCGATTTCGGCGCGATCGGCAGGGTGTCGGTGAGGTTCGAGTAAAAGCTGTTTCCGAACCTATCTCCGCAAGCGTCCGCAAGAGCGGCGCGAGGGAGCGCCCCGAGCGCCTGGCCGGGACGGCGGATTTTGTTCTTATCGATGCCCGAAGATCGCCGAGCCAACCCGCACATGGGTGGCGCCGAACTGGATCGCAATCGCGAAGTCGGCGCTCATGCCCATCGACAGGTTCTTCAGCCCGTTGCGCGCGGCGATCTTCGCGGTCAGCGCGAAATGCGGCGCCGGCGCATCGTCGACCGGCGGAATGCACATCAGGCCGGAAATCGGCAAACCATATTTTTCACGGCAACTGGCAATGAAACCGTCCGCCTCTGTCGCAGCGANGCCTGCCTTCTGCGGCTCNTCCCCGGTATTGATCTGGACGAACAATTCAGGCCGCCGTTCTTGCGCGTTGATTTCCTTGGCTAACGCTTCGCAAATACTCGGACGGTCGACCGAATGAATGGCGTCGAACAGCGCCACGGCTTCCTTTGCCTTGTTGGATTGCAGCGGCCCGATCATGTGCAGCGCGACGCCGGGGTAAGCCGATATCAACCCCGGCCATTTTGCCTTGGCCTCCTGAACGCGATTCTCGCCGAANACGCGCTGTCCGGCCTCGATCACCGGCACGATCGCGTCGGCCTCGAACGTTTTGGACACCGCGATCAGCGTCACCGACGCGCGATCCCGGCGCGCTTCGTTGCAGGCGCGGAAGATGTCGTATTCCACCGCGGCCAGCAGGTTTGGTAAAGGCGAGGTTATCGCCGAAGGCTTTTCAGGCGCCATGTCATCTAACGATCAAAAACTTACGGGGTCGGTCGAATTCTACCGAGTTCGAGAAAGGCTTTTTGAACCCTGCTCTCTACGCTCCATGTGGGGTCGGGGGATCAAGATGTCACGCTTCACTTTCAACCGTAAAAGATAAGGTCGCCGGAATCCCGGCGCTATGGCGGAATTCTGCCTGTTGCTGCCAAATACCGACATCGGCCGGGCGCCGCAGATCGGCGAGACGGTACGCCTGGCGGTCCAGGCGCTCGCGATGCCACATTGTACCAGCAGCCATCAAAGCGTCAGCGTCGGGGTCGCCTGATGGCGCTGGCGAGCCGGCGGTTTCGGCGCGGCTGTCGCGGGGGATAAAAAGCCCGCGCAGCCGCTCGCTTCGACCGCCCAAGGCGTTGACCCATCGCGGTCTTTTGTGGCCTAGTCCGCCGTCCTTTTGACCGGCCTTGAGACCCACGAAACCCTGCGATTCCATGACCTCCGAACGCTACAACGCACGCGAATCCGAGCCGCGCTGGCAACGCCAGTGGGACGAAAAGGCGATCTTCGCCTCCCAAAACGACGATCCGCGGCCGAAATATTACGTGCTCGAGATGTTCCCCTACCCGTCCGGGCGGATCCATATCGGGCACGTCCGCAATTACACACTGGGCGACGTGCTGGCGCGCTTCATGCGGGCCAAGGGCTTCAACGTGCTGCACCCGATGGGCTGGGACGCGTTCGGCCTGCCGGCGGAAAATGCCGCGATCGAGCGCAAAGTCGCGCCGAAGGCGTGGACCTACGACAATATCGCCGCGATGAAAAAGCAGCTGCGCTCGATCGGGTTGTCGCTCGACTGGAGCAGGGAGTTCGCGACCTGCGATCCGTCTTATTACAAGCACCAGCAAAAGCTGTTCAACGACTTCCTGCGCGCCGGGCTTGCCGAGCGCGAGCATCGCAAGATCAATTGGGACCCGGTCGACATGACCGTGCTCGCCAACGAGCAGGTGATCGACGGCCGCGGCTGGCGTTCGGGCGCGCTGGTGGAACAGCGCGAGATGAAGCAGTGGGTCTTCAAGATCACCAAATATTCGCAGGAACTGCTCGACGCGCTCGATACGCTGGACCGCTGGCCCGACAAGGTGCGGCTGATGCAGCGCAACTGGATCGGACGCTCCGAAGGCTTGCTGGTGCGATTCGCGCTCGATACCGCGACCACGCCTGATGGCGAGAGTGAGCTCAAGATATTCACGACACGGCCCGACACGCTGTTCGGCGCCAAATTCATGGCGATCGCGCCCGATCATCCGCTGGCACAGGCTGCGGCGGCGAAGAATCCCAAACTCTTGGATTTCATCGCCGAGGCAAAGCGTCACGGCACCGCGCAGGAAATCATCGAC
>JGI24140J50213_10001000_pt1 | contig 12772 bp, 8 predicted proteins | sample BarGraIncu00222A_FD_50213 | JGI IMG/M metagenome (IMG submission 50213)
GCCGCCTGCTTGTGCATGGCGCCGGACGCCGGCGCCGTACCACGGATCGCCTTCACCGAACGTTCGATCGCAGCCCATAACCGGCCGATCTCCGCCGCGGCGCGGCCTTCGGCATAGTATTCGCGCGCGCCTTCACCATGACCGAGCGCCATCAACAGGTCGGCGCGGTTGGTGATCTGGCCGCCCCACACCGGCGCACGGAATTTGGTCAGCGCTTCGCGCGCGATGGTGACGATCGGGCTTTCCGCTTCATCCCTGCGTGCCGGCGCGCCGTTGAGCACGACGGCATAGGGTTTGCGCGCCGCNCGGCAGGTCAGGATGGTTTCCTGCACGGCNTTGACGTCGAATACCCCNGGCCGCGCCGGAATGACCACCATGGTGGCGTTNCGGATGGCATCTTCGACGACCGACGACACATTCGGCGGCGTGTCGATGAATACCCATTCGATTCCATCGCGCTTGGCGGCGGCGACAATCCCGCTGACGGAGTTGACGGCGGTCTTGATCGCCGGTTCGTTGGTGCCGCGCAGCTTGTGCCACAGGGTCAATGACCCCTGCGGATCGGCATCGACAAGCAGACACGGCTTCGTTGATTTATGGACATGCGCAGCGAGATGAGCCGCCAGGGTGCTTTTCCCTGAGCCGCCTTTACGCGATGCGAAAACAATGACGTTCATACCTTCGCCTCCAGATTGACCCCAGAACACAAAAATGAATCAGCTCGGTGATTCGTGAAAGAAAAATTTACCGTAAATTACGCGAAGCCCCTGATTTATCTTTGGCACTGGTATTTGAGTCACACCGTGCGCCGCAACAGGGCGAAAAATCGAATCGGAACAACGTTTACGGGAGTCCTTGAGCCGTTTTTTGGCGCGTGACGCCCGAACCGCCTGGGTTTGACGATCCGGCAGCCGCGCTATCGCGGCGAACAAAACGAGTCCGAATCGCAAGAACGTGCCTTCAAAGCGGGCACGGGACAGGTGATATCCACCATGCGGCAGCCGCTTGCTCATTCCGGTGGGGCGCGCGTTAGCACGAACCTCAGATGTGCAATTCCACATCCGGGAATCTCGCGCTGATCATCTCCAGATTCCGGGCTCTGCAATTCCACATCCGGGAATCTCGCGCTGATCATCTCCAGATTCCGGGCTCAGCCCCGATGGGCTGCCCCGGAATGACGAAGCAAGTTGAGAGTCCGGCTTGGGAAATATATTGAAGTAGCTCCCTACTTCACATCATCCCAGCTTGCGCCGTTGAAGCGCTGCAGCTGCATGTAGGTCACCACGCGATAATCCGTCTGTGATGTGTTGATGCGGCTGTTCGGCAGCAGCAGGCCGAGGTGGAAATCCCGCAAGTTGGCGGCCTGCTTCATGATGTTCTCGCGGGTCAGATTGTCGCCGCACTGCTTCAGCACCTGCTCCAGCGTCTGGGCAAAGCTGTAGCCGGCAGCGGTCAGGCTATCGTTGAGGTCCGCCGAGGGCATGTTGGCCTTCATCCACTCGGTCCAGGTCTTGACGTCGGGATCATCGGCCCATTTGGGATCGGTGACGTCCTTCATGAAGCCCGCGCTCATGATGCCGGTGGATTTGTCGAGGCCGGCGGGCTTGAAGGTCGCGCCGACCGATGCCGCGCCGAGATGCAGATAGGTCTCCGGCTTCCATTTCAGGTCGGACATTTTCGAAATCGCCTGCGCCGCCTGCTTGGCATAGGTGAACAGGAACAACGCGTCGGCGCCGGAATTCTGCAGAATCACCATCTGGCTGTCGATGGTGGGGTCGCTCGACTGAAAGTTCTGCGAGCTGACGATCATCTTGTCGGCGTCTTCACCCAGGCCTTCTTTCAGTCCATTCAGCAGATCCTTGCCGAAATCGTCGTTCTGATAGAGCACCGCGACCTTGGGCTTCGGATTGTGGGCGAGCAGGTTCCTGGCATAGAACTTCGCTTCGTCGCGCAAATTGGGCTGCCAGCCCATGCTCCAGGGGAAATGCGCGGGATCGTTCAGCGCCGAGGTGCCGGCGGCGACGAACAGTTGCGGCACGCCCTGCTTGTTCAGGTAGGGCCGGATCGCGATGTTCAAGGGCGTGCCGAGCACGCCGAAGATCAGCGCAACCTCGTCGCCTTCGACCAGGCTGCGCACATTCTCGACCGCCTTGGGCGGCGAGTAGCCGTCATCGCGGCTGATGAAGGTGATCTTGCGGCCGTTGATGCCGCCCTTGGTGTCGTTCAGCCATTTGAAATAGGCGCCTTCGACCTTGCCGAGCGTGCCATAGGCCGAGGCCGGCCCGCTATAGGCGATGGTCTGCCCGATCTTGATCTCGGTATCGCTGACGCCGGGACCATATTGCTTCTGGGCCAGCGCGGGCTGCGCCGATAATGCCGCAAGTGCCAAGCCGAGCAGCCCGACCTTTCTGACGATCATTGGTTTCCTCCAAGCTTTTTGTTGTGACAGAGTTTTTTGTTGTGGCGGAAGTGTGAGTGAACGACCGGGCATTGGCAAGCCGATGCGCGGGTTATCAGCAATGCAGGCCGGGCCCGCCGGCCCGCGACACGACCGATCCGCGAGCAGGTCACGTTTGTTCACACCCGAGTGAGTGTGAAGCGCTTCACATTCGTAACCGATCGTTCGCGCTACTAGATATGCCTGCGCTTTACAGGAGATCGCGATGTCCACGTCATTTTGCAACAATAAACCCGCCAATCGAGCCAGAGGCAACGCCGGAGCGCTTTGGCTGTTCGCCATCACGACGACCCTGGTGCTGGCCATCGCCGGCTTTGTCGGCATCGTTTTCTGATGCATTCCCGTCCCTGCCGTAGGGACGACGCCAAATCCCTTGCATAGCAGGCCCGTTGCTTGCAAAGGGGAAGAAGGGGTATCCTGATATCAGCTGCCCCTGAGGATGTGCCGAAATCCTCTTTCAGTTGCATACGGGCAGCCATCATGCCGTCGGCGGGCAGGCACTCTCCAAACTTTCATTCCGTGAACTTTCATTCCCGTCTTCGCTCTGAACGACTGAGCGCATCGCGCGTGTCGGTTCAATTTTTTATGAAGGAGAAAGTCATGAAAGCGACGTCAAAAATTGCGTTGGCCATGGTTGCGAGTTTCGCGCTTGGTGCAGCCGCCGTTCAAACTCTTTACGCCCAGGCCAAACCTCCAGGCTACGCGATCGTCGAAGTCAACGTGACCGACGAGAACGGATTTACCAAGGAATTTCTCCCCCTGGTCGCGAAAGACATCCAGGCGGCCGGCGGCAAATACGTGGTGCGCGGCGGAAACCCGTTTACGCTTCAGGGCGCGCCGCCGACATCACGCGTGGTGGTGCTGCAATTCGACAGCGCGGAAAAAGTGCAAGTGTGGTGGAACTCTCCGAGCCACCGCGCGGCTGAGTCGGTCGCTGCCAAATATGCAATGACCCGCGCCTTTGCCGTTGAAGGCACGGCGCCGTAGCCATGTGAGATGGCTTTGACCCGTCGGGGTTGAACGCAGCCTCAGGCGGCCGCCTTCAACTTGCGGCGGCTTCTGGACTTGTGCAAAGCAGACGCCGGCGGATGGCTTCCTCAACGAGCGCGAGCGTTTGCTTGGCTTCACGTGCTTCCAGTTCGGCTGCTTGAGCGCGGAACTCCAGCGCCGTCAGGCGATCTTCACTGGCGGAAAGTCGCAATTGAGCTTGCTTCAATGCTTTGGAGGCGTCCTGCAGTTTGCAATCGACCTCAATGATGGTTTGCCACCGCTCGCGCTCGGCAGCTTCAGTTCGCTTTTCAGCCAGCTTCAGTCTTTCGGAGGCGCTCTTGCACAGCGACTGGGCGCGGGCTTCGATTTCCCGGGCATGATCTTCCATGCCGCTGAAGATTTCGGCCGCCTGGTAGACGAGATTGAGAGCGGTCACGCCACAATCCGGCGCCGACGACCTGGCAAAGCTCAGGACGTTTTCGTTCCTGGTGGCCGAAGATCTCAGACTGCGCTGCGCCATGTCGTTCGAGGCCTTTGCGGGATCACTACCAGCACATCATGAACAGTTATGGTAAAGCGACGGTTAAGAAGGCCGTTGAAGCTCGCCGTGGGGGCCGGGCTTGACCCGGCTATCCACGTCTTTCTTGCTTGAATGCAGCTAAGACGTGGATACCCCGGCACAGGCGAGCGGATGCGACGCCGTCCCTCGGACCGCTATGCCCGACCATGACGAAGGCAATCATTTCTCGCTATCTGAAGGGTTGGAATCGATCGGCAATTCGAACAGGCCCAATCGAAACTCCTCTCCGGCAGGCTGCTCATCGCCTTCCGCGGGTGGTGGCGCCGTCCCTCTGATCAGAGTGAATGCGGCATTCGGATACGCCTGCCAGACGGCCAGGTCATCGGCCGTGATCGTAAGCCATCCGAATCTGAACATGTAGCGGCCGGGTTCGGTCACGCGTCCCGCCTGGGCCCAGGTGATCTTGTTCACGTCCATAGCAGCCTCCCTTGCCAGCGCCTTGTCATCGGCGATCGCCCCTACTCGGCCGCCAGCGGCGATGACAGCAACGGCCGCGGGCGGACCGAAACCCCGCGTCTTTCAGCCGCTGGGCCTATCATCGTCCGAAGCGACGTCTTGTTTTGCCCACGACCAAGCGTAGTCCCGTTCTGGCCGCGCCGCAAAAACCAAGGGCCAGTTCTTTCCGTCGAACACGTCGGGGCGCGAGAGGCGTCAGCCGGGGGTTTAATTTACCCGGCCGCATCCCCACATACTATCCATGACCCAATGGCAAAAAACACCGCGTGCGCCGCCGAAGACGAAAGCTGAGCTGCGCGAGATGCTGACCGAGGCCGTCCGCAACACGCAATCCGAACCGAAGCGTCGGCCGCAGGCGAAGAAAGATCGTGACTAGGCGCGGCGCCTGACGCGCTGATCAGAGTGAATGCGGCATTCGGATAGGCTTCGGAAGTGATCGTCAACCATCCGAATAATTCAGCCTTTAGATTCAAACAGGCCACCGTGAAACGGGCGTTATCTTCACGTTAATCAAGCTGCCTCATCATTGCTGGCAGATGCGACGGAACCGGAGCAGTGCCGGGCCGGCAGTCGTATGAGAAAGCCGTCCGGCGTCACGCCCGGGCGGCTTTTTTCTGTGGATCATCTGGCGGACCCGATCGAGGCCCCATCGCGCAGTTTACGCCGAAGTGTCACTTTCGGATCAAGGGCGCCGTTTTGACCGGCGGTCGAGCTTCCGGCCTGCCTTTATGAACGGACATCGTCAGACCGCCCCGGCATGTCGCAAAACTGCCAACGGGAAGTCGCCGCTCATTCGCCTCATCGGCGAGTAGCGCCACTAGCTGGGCCAAATGACCGATCAGTCGTCATGCCACGCCGGTTTCGGGAACATGATCTGCTGGGCCCCCGGCAGAGTCGCCGGCGCAATCCCGTGGAACTCGCCGTTCTGCCACTGCCCAACCCACCAGTTCTCTTTATAAAGGTTATTCTCCAGCTTGACCTGCCCCAGGATCGTTTCGAACGTCCCTGTCTGCAATTCCTTGATCACGGCGACACGATCGATCTTGCCTACGCGTTCAATCGCCTGCTGCAGCATCTGAAGAGACGCATAGGTTACAGGGCTCGCCCAACGATCCGGTTCCTGGCCCGTCATCTCCATATGACGTTTAAAATAGGCCTTGCTCTCCGGACCGTCGGCATTCCAGCCGCCCAATCCCATCACGCCTTCGACGTCGGCGCCGAAGCGTTGTTTGTAGAGTGGGAACGCGGTCCCGACCGCGGTGTAGAAAACCTTGGGATTGAAACTCAATGCGCGCGCGCGCTCGGTGATCGCAAGGGTGTCGAGCGGATAGCTGAACGCCACAAACGAATCCGGATTGAGCTGCATTACCTCCGTCATGATCGCGGTCATGTCCTGCGGTTCGACTGGATAGGATCGATCGTAGACCAGATCAAAACCGCTCTTCTTGAGTGCCCTGCGGGCCGCCTTCGCCAGTCCGATGCCAAGCTGATCGGCCACGCTGAGCATTGCCACCGTGTTGCCCATCTTGCCCTCGGAACGAAGCTTTGCGATCATGTCCACGAACCCCTGCGCGGCACCGGTCATGGTGCCGAGTAGCCAGAAGCTGTTTGGCCAGAGTTGAGCCAGTTCAGGCGCCCGGTCGCTCAGCGCGGTCACGGCCAGATGCGGATATCCGGCACCGTGCAACAGCGGCCCCACGGCCAAATTGAGTCCGGTTCCCCAGGGCGAAAGAATGAAATCGACCTTGTCCTGCGTGATCAGCCGCTCGACGGCCTCCACGGCATTGTCCACATTGCTATGATCATCATATTCGATGACCTCGATCGGCACCCGCTTGCCAATGCTCTTGAGCATGATGCCGCCGGCGGCATTCACCTCCTTGACCCAGAGGTGGTAGTTGGGAAGGGTTGTGATGCCCGCGCCGGGAGCATTCGGCCCGCTCAGCGAAATCGCATAGCCGATCCTGATCGATTTCGGCGTTTCACCGCGTGCGGCAATACCGCTCGCCATCATCGCCGCAAAAGCGACTACAATCGTCGACAATCGCATTGTCATGATCTTCTCCGTCGGGAAGGGCTCGCGCAGCGCACGTCGCCCGACAGGAGTACACCGTCTGCCTTAATAGACTGGCGCGGCCGGTTCTCGCCGGGGTAGCTCAATCACGTACAAATACGTAAGCGGACGCCGCGCTATCAGCCTTTTCGCTTGCCCGACACACAGTTCGACGGAATTCATTAGTCAGGCGTTGACCAAGTCTTCAACCAAGGTGAACCCTTTCAACTCCACCAGCCGTTTGCTTAAGACCGACCTTATTAGACTGGGTGAGCGCTTGAGGTCGCGATGTCCAATCCGTTGAAATTATCAACTTTCAAGAGAGCCGCCCTCGTCGGCCTGGTGGTGCTCCTGCTTGGCGTCGGCGTTTGGCAGATTCTCAAATCAACGGTCGACCATTTGCTTTACTGGGATGCGACCGCGGCCGCCGAGAGCTGGGCAAAATACGTCGCCGAAAATGTCACTGATCTCGAGGATATCGCCGATGGGCAGCCACCGTCCGCGGAGAGCATGGCATTCCTCATTCGGACACAACAAATACGTCATGTGTTCGGATTTGAAATCATCAATTTGCACGGCAACGTGCAGCTCGCCTCCGACGGTTCCAAGATCTCCAGCATTCGCGGTGCGCTGCATAGCGACACTGCCGCGCGTGCCGCCGAGTTGCGCCAACCCGTGATCTCGGTAAAAGAGGGTACCCCTCCCGTCCGTCCGAGAATTTATTCGGAAGCCTATCTTCCGGTCATCGTCGATGGGCGTCCGCAGGCCGTCGTGGCCGCCTACGTCGATCTGAGCGAACAACGTGATCATTTCCGCCAGGTTTTCTCGCTCGCCGCGTTGGCCCTGTGTTTGCTCATTAGCGGCGCCGTCGGCATCCCCACCATCGCCTGGTACCGTCGAACCAAGGAAAAACAGCAGGCGGATCGGCGCATCCGTTTCCTCGCGCATCACGACGCGCTGACCGGCGTTGCCAATCGCGCCCAGCTCATCGAGAAACTCGAGAACGCGCTTGCCATCCTCCCTTTGCGAGGCGGTTGTCTCGCCGTGCATTTCATCGATCTCGATCACTTCAAGGAGGTCAATGACAGCCTCGGGCACGACGGCGGCGATTTCCTGCTCAAAACGGTCGCTGAACGCCTTCGGGCGGTAACCCGCGCCGGCGATATTGTGGCTCGCCTAGGGGGCGACGAGTTTGTCGTGGTCCAGACTGATATTAACGGCAAGGATCAGGTCGAAGATTTCACGCGACGCCTCACCTCCGCGGTGAACGCGCCGCTGAAACTCAAAGAACAGGAGATCGTTGCGACCGTCAGCGTCGGCGTTGCGCTGGCGCCTGCAGACGGAACCGATCCGGAACGGCTTTTGAAGAGTGCGGACCTGGCACTGTACAAAAGCAAGGCTGACGGCCGCAATTGCACCTGCTTCTTCGAGCCGAAGATGGATGCTGCGTTACAGGCTCGTATTGCACTCGAAAAAATCCTCCGCGACGCGGTCCACAACGAGCGCTTCATCCTGCACTATCAACCGCTGTTCGAAGTATCCGGCCAACGCCTCATGGGCTTCGAGGCACTGATACGTCTGCCCGCGGAGGATGGCACCCTGATCCCGCCCATGACTTTCATTCCCGTCGCGGAGGATTTGCGGCTGATAGGCAAGATCGGCGCCTGGGTGCTGCGTGAAGCCTGCAAGGCCGCCGTCGACTGGCCGGAACCTTTGACGGTTGCAGTCAACCTGTCGCCCGCGCAATTCGAGGCCGGCAGCATCAGTACCATTGTCGCGAGCGCCCTCAGGGAGACAGGCTTGGCACCCTGTCGGCTGGAGCTGGAAATCACCGAGACCCTGTTGCTCGGCAGCAGCGACGCCGTCATGACCGAACTGCAGAGCCTCAAGGCGATGGGTATTGCTATCGTAATGGACGATTTCGGAACAGGCTATTCGAGCCTCAGCTATCTCTGGCGCTTCCCCTTCGACAAGATCAAGATCGACCGCAGCTTCATGCAAGGTTTCGATGCCAAAGGCCGAGACGCTGAAACGGTAGTGAAGTCGATCATCGCGTTGGGACGCGAGCTGAANATGCGGGTAACCGTAGAAGGTGTCGAGACTGCGGAACAAGCCGCATTTCTTGATGGAGCCGACGCCGATCAGGTGCAGGGCTTTTTCTTCGGACGCCCGGTATCCGCCTCCGAGATCGGCGCCATCATTCTCAAGGACTTTCAGAAGTCGCTTCCGACTGAGTCGTCCGCAAAGGCGCACGAAGCCAGACCCCCGGCGGTCAGATCCCTGGCCAGACAGTAGCCGTAGCGGTTGCAAAACGGCTTGACGTTGCCTTGTGAAAGGCATCGTACGTTGGCTGTCCGCAAATGGCGACAGCAATACACTGACGCGCCAGCAACGATTTCCTTGCGATACTCACGACTTTGGTTCATTTTCGCGGGAGACGGAACCCGAAGCCATGCGCTGTACTAAATGCGACTTGGAAAACCGAGCGGGACGCAGATTCTGTTCGTCCTGCGGCACGGTATTGCCGGCATCCTGCGACAATTGCGGCTTTTCGAACGAGATCGGCGAGAAGTATTGCGGCGGGTGTGGTCGCGCCCTCGGCGCCGATATGACCGCGCAGCTCGATGAAAAGCCGATACCCGATCCGGTAGGAGACCGCCGTCCGGTCACCGTGCTGTTCTGCGATTTGGTCGGCTATACGAATCTATCATCGATGCTGGACCCTGAAGACGTGCACGCTCTGTTAGAGCGCTTCTTTGCACTCGTCGATACGACAGTCGATCGCTTTGGCGGGACAATTGACAAACACATCGGCGATGCGGTGATGGCGCTGTTCGGAGCACCGCTCGCCCGAGGCAATGATGCCGAACGTGCGGTACGCGCAGCGATAGAAATTCAAGCTGCTATTCCGGAACTCGCATCCGGCATGCCTTCGGCTTTGGCTGTCCATATCGGGGTTGCGACAGGTGAAGTTATGGCGAGTTCGGTAGGAAGCCATCATCATCGCGGATATACGGTGACCGGCGAGGCCGCCAATATTGCCGCACGGCTCCTGGAAAAGGCCACCAGCGGTGAAACTCTCGTTTCCGATCCCGTGTACCAGGCAACGGGCCACTTGATTTCCTATCAATCGCTTGGTTCGCTGGTTCTGAAGGGCGTCGGACATCCCGTCAAGGCTTGGCGAGTGACCGGAGCGAAAAGCTCAACGCCGGAGGTCCATGCGCTGGTCGGCCGTCGCGCGGAACTAGGCCAGATCCGGGCCATATTGGACGCCTGCGTTAGCGGCAGCAACGGCACCGCCCTGCTCATCCGCGGTGAGGCTGGGATCGGCAAGACCAGGCTCATCGATGAGGTGCGTTCGATTGCGATGGCTTCCGGCATGTCGTCGACCGCGGGTTTTGTACTCGATTTCGGGACGGCACGCGGTCACGGCGCTGTGCGCACGGTAGTTAGTGGACTTTTGGGACTCGGCTCTACGACATCGAACAATGCCGAACACGCGATTGACGTCGCTGTACGAGACGGACATCTGCAAGCCGACGATACGCTCTATCTGCACGATCTTCTTGAGATGCCGCAGCCTGAAACCGCCCAGAAGCTTTATGAGGCGATGGATGCAGCTGCGCGGACCTACGGCAAGCAACGCGTGGTTGGCGCACTGGTAAGAGCTTCGGCGGACAATCGGCCACTTCTTGTGACGGTCGAAGACGTTCATTGGGCCGATCCGGAAACGCTTAGCCTTCTCGCAGCCGTTACCAGCGCCACCAGCGCCAGTCAGACAGTGCTCATTATGACCACGCGTCTTGAAGGCGATCCGATCGACGCACGCTGGCGAAGCACGGCCGGTGGGGCCGCCGTGGTCACCATTGATCTATCTCCGCTATCGCCTGCCGATGCCAGATCAATCGCCCGTCGCTTCATAGACATCAGCTCATTCGCCGATCAGTGCGTCGAACGTGCCGGCGGCAACCCGCTGTTTCTGGAGCAATTGCTCCGCGGCGCGGGCGACCTCGCCGATGGAAGGCTTCCCGTCTCCATTCAAAGCGTCGTGCTGGCCCGCACGGATCTCCTCTCTGCCCGGGATCGTCGCGCTATTCAGGCAGCCTCCGTGCTTGGCCAGCGCTTCAGCCTTCCGCAACTCAGGGAACTACTTCGTGAGCCGGAGTACGATTGCGACACTTTGGTAGGGAATGCCCTTTTGCGCCCGACGCAAGACGGACTGCTGTTCGCCCATGCTTTGGTGCGCGACGGAGTGTATGGCTCGCTGACGAACACGCGAAAGCGGGAATTGCACCGCGCCGCGGCCGCGATCTTTGTTGACGATCGAGTTCTACGGGCCGAGCACCTTGACCGCGCCGGCGATCCCGAGGCGGCACGCGCCTATCTCGCGGCGGCCAAAGAGCAGGCGATTCTATTCCGCCAGGACCAGGCAATTGCGCTTGCTGCACGGGGGCTGGCGCTCGCGGCCGAAGAACGCGATACGTTGGAACTTGCAATGCTGGTGGGCGATCTTCAGCGCGACGCGGGGCGCGGCACTGAAGCGCGTGAGGCTTACCTGCAGGCTCTGGCGGTCGCCCGCGACGATGCCAGCCGGTACCGGGCTCTGCTCGGATGCGCCGCTTCCAACCGTCTGATCGCCAAGCTGGAAGACGCTTTTTCCGGATTGGCCGAGGCCGAGCCGCTGGCGAGAAACAGCAGGGACGATCGCGCTCTCGCTGAACTGCATTACCTTCGCGGCAATTTGTATTTTGCGCGTGGCGAACTGGTGGAATGCCGGAGCCAGCACGAGTTGGCTCTCGAGGCCGCACGACGCGTCGAGTCGCCGGAATGGCAAGCCCGCGCCCTGAGCGGTCTGGCCGATGCGCAGTACATGGATTGTCGCATGGCAACGGCACTTTCCCACTTTGCTGGCTGCGTCGACCTCTGCGAAGCGCATGATCTGACGCGGATTGCGGTCCCCAATCGCGTCATGATGGGGCACTGCCGGCTCTACGCCTGCGACGTCGACCGCAGCCTCGATGATATGCGAATGGCATTGGAGACGGCGGTGAGGATCGGTAATCGACATGCGGAGATGTTTGCCACCCAGTCGATGGGTCTTTGCCTGACCGCAGCAGGACGATACGCGGAGGCCGAGGACTTCCAGATCAGGGCGCTGGAACAAGCCCGGATACTCAAGGCTCGACGTTATGAGGCCGTGATTCTTGGTCATAGCGCGGAGGTAGCTCTCTCAAAGGGCCAGCGGGCAAATGCCCTGGTACTCGCGCGAACAGGCCGGGAGATTTCAGAGGAAACCGGCCCCGGATTTGCCGGGCCTATACTTTTCGGGCTGCTATCGCTGCTGGAGGATAAGCGGGAAGATCAAGAGGCCGCTCTAGCAGCCGGAGAGACGCTGCTTGAGCAAGGCTCCGTGGGCCACAACCATTTCTGGTTCCGACGCTATGCGATCGAGCGCGCATTGCTGTTGGAGGATTGGAACGAGGTTGATCGGCAAGCTGACGCATTGCTTCGGCGCATGGCTGATGAGCCACTCGCCTACGCCTCCTTGATCGCCGATCGCGCGCGCAATCTTGCGCAAAGCGGTCGGGGCCAGGCAGCCGAAGCCGACGATCGGAACATCAGGCTTCGTGATGTGACCGCCGCCGGNGCGAAAATGAAGATCGATGCACTTGGCATCACGCTTCGGAATATCTAGCGATGTCCCAGCATGACAGCAGCCTTAATGTTCGGTCGTGCCCGGTGGCGCGCTTTCCGGCGACGTCGGAGACTGAGATGGTCAGCTTCAACCGGAAGACAAGTACACGAACATCGATGCGGAGCGCAGCGCGGTTATGTGGTAATTGTATTCGGTCCAGACCTTAGGGTACCCATGCGCAACTATTTGATCCGTTCGCTCGAAGCTGCTGTTTGTATTGCCTGTCTCGCGGTTGCGAGCTGCGTGATGTCCGCCGATAGCGCGGTCGCCCAAGGGCAGGCTACGTCGCCAGCCGTGAAGCAGATAGCGCTGACTAAAACGCAGATCGAAGGCGTCATTGCCGCGCAGAAGGAGATGGACGAGATCAACGAAAAGGTGTCGGAAAAGCCCAGGCCGTATCTGATAGTGGCGGAACAGTTTGAGAGCGCGGCAAAAAAGAATGGCTTTGCGAGCTACGACGAATACACCAACGTCATCGAAAACATCTCAATCGTCCTTGCGGGCTTCGATCCGACGACGAAAAAATATATCGGAAGCGAG